>Ga0182741_1000863_pt1 | contig 42720 bp, 40 predicted proteins | sample eDN5th37CBELigOP_FD_128874 | JGI IMG/M metagenome (GOLD analysis project Ga0182741, IMG submission 128874) | Enriched Organic Plus compost microbial communities from Emeryville, California, USA - eDNA 5th pass 37_C BE-Lig OP (version 2) (version 2) ... | reverse complement strand
GGAGCTGCTGCGGTACTTCTCGGTGAACGAGACGCTCACCCGCACCGTCACCCGCGACGTCGAGCTGGGCGGCCAGCAGCTCCGCCGCGGCGACCACGTGATGGTGTCGTGGATGTCCGCGAACCGCGACGAGCGGGTCTTCGAGCACCCCGACGAGGTCGTGCTGGACCGCGCGCCGAACCCGCACCTCGCCTTCGGGGTCGGCCCCCACCGCTGCATCGGCATGCACATGGCGCGGGCCATGTTCCAGGTGCTCGTGCGCGAGGTGCTCGACCGGATCCCCGACTACGAGGTCGACGAGGACGCCACCCGCCTGTACTCGGGCAACCCGGAGCTGAACGGGGTCGTGTCGATGCCGGTGCGGTTCACCCCCGGCGAACGGCTCGGCCCCGCCGAGCGCCCGTTCTGACCCGACCGAGGAGGAGCTGCACACCGTGGAGCCGTCGGAGTTCCGAGGCCGCATCGGCCGCTACCACTGGGAGTCCGAGCCGTGGTGGCCCGACCCGCTCCGCCCACCGGAGGGGGCGCCCAACGTCCTGGTGGTGCTCCTCGACGACGTCGGCTTCGCCCAGCTCGGGTGCTTCGGCTCCGACATCGACACCCCGAACCTCGACCGGCTCGCCGCGGGCGGGCTGCGGTACTCGAACTTCCACACCACCGCGCTGTGCTCCCCCACCCGCGCGTGCATCCTGACCGGGCGCAACCACCACCGCGCCGGCATGGGGCGCATCGTCGACCTGGCGACCGGGTTCCCCGGCTACGACGCGCGCATCCCCCGGTCGTGCGCGCTCGCGCCCGCGATGCTCACCCCGCACGGGTACGCGGCGTGGGCGGTCGGCAAGTGGCACCTCACCCCCGAGGACGAGCAGCACCTCGGCGCCAGCCGCGAGCGATGGCCGCTGGGGCGGGGCTTCGAGCGGTTCTACGGGTTCTTCCCCGGCGAGACCCACCAGTTCGTGCCGGCGCTCGTGCACGACTCGCACTTCGTGGAGCCGCCGGCGGGGATCGACGACGGGTACCACCTCACCACCGACCTGGTCGACCGGGCGATCGAGTTCGTCGAGGACCTCCGCCACGTCGACGCCGACAAGCCGTGGTTCTGCTACCTCGCGCCGGGCGCGTGCCACTCCCCGCACCAGTCGCCCCCGGAGTGGCTCGAGCGCTACCGCGGGCGGTTCGACCAGGGATGGGACCGGTGGCGGGAGGCGACCCTCGAGCGGCAGAAGGCGCTCGGCGTGCTGCCCGGGCACACCGAGCTGTCGCCACGGCCGGAGTGGGTGCCCGCCTGGGACTCGCTGTCGACCCAGGAGCGGCGCGTCTACGCCCGCTACATGGAGGCGTTCGCCGCGTTCCTGTCGCACACCGACCACGAGCTCGGCCGGCTCCTCGACCGCCTCGAGCAGCTCGGCGAGCTGGAGGACACGATCGTGGTCGCGATGTCCGACAACGGGGCGTCGTCGGAGGGCGGCCCGACCGGTTCGGTCAACGACGTGCGCGCCTGGAACGCGCTGCCCCGCACCGTCGAGGAGGCGGACGAGCGGCTGGAGGAGATCGGCGGGCCGCGCCTGCACAACAACTACCCGTGGGGCTGGACCGTCGCCGGCAACACCCCGTTCCGGCGTTGGAAGCGCGAGACCCACGAGGGTGGGGTCGCGGATCCGCTGATCGTGCACTGGCCCGCCGGGATCGCCGCCCGGGGCGAGGTGCGCCACCAGTACGTGCACGCGATCGACGTGCTGCCGACCCTGCTCGACGTGATCGGCGTCGACCCGCCCGAGGTCGTCGACGGCGTGCCGCAGCAGCCCCTCGACGGGGTGTCGTTCCGCTCGACCTTCGACGACCCCGACGCGCCCGAGGTCCGCACGACCCAGTACTACGAGATGTTCGGGTGCCGCGGGTTGTACCACCAGGGTTGGAAGGCGGTGACCTACCACGAGATCCAGGCCGACGAGCCGGGCATCGACCGGGTGCCGTGGGAGCTGTACGACCTGCGCGCGGATCCCTCCGAGTGCCACGACCTCGCAGCCGAGCGGCCGGACCTCGTCGCCGAGCTGGACGCCATGTGGTGGGCGGAGGCGGAGCGCAACCGGGTGCTGCCCCTCGACAACCGGCCGTTCTCCGACCTGGTGCTCGACCGCCCCCGGGCGGTGCCTCCCCGCGACCGCGCCACCTACTGGCCGGGGCGGATGCCGGTGCCGGAGGCGGTGGCCGTCGACGTGCGCGGCCGGCCCCACGCGGTCACCGCGCACGTGACCGTGCCCGAGGGCGACGGGCCGCTCGAGGGGGTGCTCGCGGTCCAGGGGTCCGTGCTGGGCGGGTGGTCGTTCCACCTGCTGCGCGACGGGCGGCTCGTGTACGTGCACAACGTGGCGGGTTGGAGGGTGTACCGGGTGGAGGCCCACGTCGGGCGCCTCGCGCCCGGCGACCACCGGCTCGGGCTCGCCTTCGACCCCCCGGTGGCACGGCTGCTCGTCGACGGCGAGGAGGTCGGCTCCGGCACGATCGACCGCACCGTGTGGAGCCGCTTCTCGCTGACCGGCGCGGGGCTCACCGTCGGCTGGTCACCCGACCTCTCCCCCGCGGACGAGGACTACCGGGGGCGGTTCGAGTTCACCGGCACCGTGCACCGCGTCGAGGTGGACGCGTCGGGTGCGCCGGCGGTCGACCCCGAGGCCGAGGCGGCCGACATCATCGCCAGCCAGTGACCCGCACGGCGGTCAGAGCTCGGTGCGGCCGAGCTCGCGCGCGGCACGGGGGACGAACGCCTCGGGCGCGAACGGACCCTCCTCGACCGAGGACAGCGCCAGCTCGGGCAGCACGACGGCCGGCTCGAGGGTGTCGAGCCACACCACCGCACCGGCCACCTCCTCGACGCCGAGGGTGCGCATCGGGAACCGCACGTCCTCCAGCATCGGGGTCGCGACGGGCCCCGTGGTCACGACGTGCACGGCGATGCCGTCGCGCTGGACCTCTGCCGCCAGCGCGCGGGCGAACGCGTTCAGCCCCGCCTTCGACGCCGAGTACGCCGACCGGCCCGGCTGGGGCGCGTGCGCGGACGACGACGACAGGAACACGAACCGCCCGCCGGGGCCCATCGCCGGCAGCGCCCCGTTGGCCACCACGTACGCCGAGGTGAGGTTGGTGCGCAGCACGTTCTCGAAGGTCTCGAGGGACTCCTTGCGCACGAAGGTGCCGTCCATGATCCCCGCGGCGTGCACGACCAGGTCCACGTGGCCGGTCGCCTCCACGACGAGGGCGAACTGGTCGGGGTCCGCGCAGTCGGCGGCCACCCAGCGCGCCCCGATCGCGTCGGCGGCCTCGCGCAGCGGCTCCGACCGGCGGGCGCTCAGCACGACGTCGTAGCCGGCCGCGGCGAGCCGTCGGCCCACCTCCCGGCCGATCCCGCTGCTCCCCCCGGTGACCACCGCGACCCTCATGTCGGCAGCAACCGCTTGAGCAGCTTGCCGGTCGGCAGCCTCGGCAGCTCGTCGACGAAGCGCACCTCGCTCGGGCACTTGTAGTGGGAGAGGCGCTCGCGGCACCACGCGACGAGTTCGTCGCCGGACACGACCGCGCCGGGCGCCGGCTGCACGAACGCGGTGACCCGCTCCCCCATCTCCGGGTCGGGGGTGCCCACGACCGCGACGTCGGCGACGGCGGGGTGGCCGATCAGCACGTCCTCGGACTCACGGGGCGAGATGTTCACCCCGCCGCTGATGATGAGGTTGCCGGCGCGGTCGGTCAGGTAGAGGTAGCCGTCCTCGTCGACGCGGCCGAGGTCACCCAGCCACGACCAGCCCCGCTCGTCGAACGCGGCGGCGGTCGCGTCGGGGTCGTTGTGGTACTCGAAGGTGCGGGTCGTCTCGAACCACACCTCGCCCTCCTCCCCCGGTGGCAGCTCCTCGCCGTCGGGGCCGAGCACGTGGATCGCGCCGCCCAGCGAGCGCCCGACCGACCCCGGGTGCGCCAGCCACTCCTCCGGGCCGATGCAGCAGAACCCGACCCCTTCCGAACCGCTGTAGTACTCGTGCACCACCGGTCCCACCCAGTCCATGAACGCGCGCTTGACCTCGGGAGGGCAAGGCGCCGCGGCGTGCACCACGCACCGCAGGCTGGACAGGTCGTGCCGGTCCCGCTCCGCGGCCGGCAGCTCCAGCAGGCGCACCATGTGGGTCGGCACGAGCTGGACGTGCGTCACCCGGTGCCGCTCCACCGCGGCGAGCAGCCCGCGCGGGTCGAAGCGCTCCATCACGACGACGGTGCCGCCGAGGCGATGCGTGCCGGTCGTCCAGCCTGCCGGCGCCGCGTGGTACAGCGGCGCAGGGTTCAGGTACACGGTGTCGTCGCCGAAGCCGAACAACCCCCCGAGCATCGCGGTCAGGAACGACGGCGCGCCCAGCGGCGCCGGCGGCAGCGGCGGCACGATGCCCTTCGGCCTCCCGGTCGTGCCCGACGAGTAGAACATCCAGCCGCCCTCGTGCTCGTCGGGCACCTCGCCCACCGCCGCGTCGGCGAGCACTTCGTCGAGCGGCTCGAATCCGTCGACCACGCCGCCGACCGACCAGCGGTGGTCGAGGCCCGCCAGGTCGTCGGGGGCCAGCGCCGCGACGACCTCCCCGAGTTGCGCGCTCACCACCAGCGCCCTCGCCCCGCTGTCGGCGACGATGAACCCCGCCTCCTCCGCGCGCAGGTGCCAGTTGACCGGCACCACGTGCAACCCCGTGCGCATCGCGGCCCACACGACCTCGAAGAAGGACGGCCCGTTCTCGACGAGGACCGCGAGCCGGTCGCCGGTGCGGAGGCCGCGGTCCCGCAGCACGAGCGCGAGGCGCGTCGCGGCCGCGTCGAGCTCCGCGTAGGTCCGGACGGTGCCGGAGCCGGCCATGACCACCGCCGGCTGGTCGGGGTGCATCGCCGCACGCGCGGCGAGGTGCTCACCGGCGGGGTGCAGCGCCATCGCCCCGATCCCGCCGAGCGAGGATCCGCTCGGCGGCTCCACCGAGGAACTCGGCCATCCCGTCCTCGGACAGCGGGAGCTTCCGTGCCGCCTCGAGCGCCCTGCCCGCCGGGAGCACCGGGTGGTCCGACGCGAACAGCAGCCGGCCCCGGCCCCGGGACGAGTCCATGAACGCCACGAGCTGGGGGTCCATGTAGGTGGCGAGGTATGCCGAGGTCATCAGGTGCAGCTGCGGCCACTTGAGCATGTACTGGATCAGCAGCGCCTCGTAGGGGTGGCCCATGTGGGCCCCGATGACCGTCAGCTCGGGCAGGTCGATGAGCACGTCCTCGAGCAGCACGGGGTCCTGGCAGCGCGAGCGCACGGCAGGGCCGGGCACGCCGACGTTGATCGACACCGGAAGGCCGAGCTCGGCACAGGTCGTGTACACCGGGTAGTAGAGCCGGTGGTTCAGCTCGTACTGCTCGACCAGCGGCGTGACCCTGGCGAGCACGAACGCGGGGTGCTGTGCGAGCTCGCGGAGGCGGCGGCAGTTCTCGAGGGGCTTGGTCGCGCGGTCGACCGCGGCGGAGACGAGGAAGCGGCCGGGGTGCGCGTCGGCGATGGCGAGGAAGTCCTCCGCGGCGTAGCCGCCCTTGCGGTGGATGCGCCCGGGGTCCGACAGCCCCGCGGTGAGCACGCCGGTGTCGATGCCGGCCTCGTCCATCGCCTCGAGCAGCGCCTCGACCGTGGGCCCGTTCGCGAGGTCCGGCCCGAACAGCTGGACCGCGCCGCGCTGCTCCTCCTTGGCGGCCCACGAGGCGGCGAACGACTCGGGGAAGATGTTCACCCAGGCGTCGACGACCACCGCCGGCACAATAGCTGACACGAACGTCAGATGCGTCGTAGGGTGGAGCCATGGACCGGCTCGGGTTCCGTCCGTTCGACGCCGATCACCACTACTACGAGGCGGAGGACGCGTTCACCCGCCACATCGACCCGAGGATGGCCAAGCGCTGCATGCAGTGGGCCGAGGTCGACGGCAAGCGGCGACTGCTCGTCGGTGGGCGGATCAACAAGTTCATCCCGAACCCGACCTTCGACCCGATCGCCGCCCCCGGCGTGCTCGAGGACTACTTCCGGGGCCGCAACACCGAGGGCCTCGACCTGAAGACGATGTTCGGCGAGCTCGAGCCGATCAGCGAGCACCCGGAGTACCGGGACCGCGACGCGCGGGTGCGACAGCTCGACGAGCAGGGCCTCGAGGGCGCGCTGCTGTTCCCCACCCTCGGCGTGGGCATGCAGGAGGCGCTCCGCAAGGACGTCCCGGCGCTGCACGCGGCGTTCGAGGCGTTCAACCGGTGGCTCGACGAGGACTGGGGCTACGACCGCGGCGACGAGCGCCTCTACGCGGCGCCGATGCTCGCGCTGGCCGATCCCGAGCGCGCCGAGGCCGAGGTGGCGCGGGTGCTCGACGCGGGCGCACGAGTGGTGTGCACGATCCCGGGACCGATCCCCGACGGTCGGGACGGCTACGTCTCGCCGGGCCACCCCGACCTGGACCGCGTGTGGGCCCGCCTCGCCGAGGCCGGCGTGCCGCTCGTGCTGCACGCCGGGCTGTCGGGGGTGAACCACTACGGGAGGTTCTGGCGCGCCGGCTCCGACGACGGCGGCGACGGCTTCGCCGGGTTCCGGCACGCCGCGTTGCCGATGGTCGCGTTCGCCGACCGGTCGATCTCGGACACGCTCGCCGCGATGGTCTGCCACGGGGTGCTCGAGCGGCACCCCGACCTGAAGGTCGCGTCGATCGAGAACGGCGCCATGTGGCTGCCCGACCTGGTGCGGAACCTGCGCGACACCTACGGGAAGATGCCGTTCGCCTTCGGCGAGCATCCCGTCGAGCAGCTGCGGCGCCAGGTGTGGATCGCCCCGTACTACGAGGACGACATGGCGCTGCTCAAGGAGGTCCACGGCATCGAGCGACTGCTGTTCGGCTCGGACTTCCCCCACACCGAGGGCCTGCCCGACCCCCTCGCGTTCACCAAGGACATCCCGACCTTCGACGAGGCGGAGACCCGGGCGATCATGCACGACAACGTGCACGAGCTCCTCGGGGTCTGACCGGCCCCGCCGCGGTCAGCCGCGCTCGGGGTCGTCGAGGCCGTCCATGCCGGCGTTCGGCCGGGCATCCGCGAGCAGCGACTCGATCACCTCGCCCACCCCCATCGGGTCGCCCGGGTTCACCCCGGAGGGCCCCTTGTGCCAACCCTCGGCCACGGCGATCGCGGCGCCGCGCACGTCGAAGACCCGGCCGGTGACCTTGCGCGCCGCCGGGCTCGCCAGCCACGTCGCGACCGTGGCGACCCAGCGCGGCGACATCGCCTCGCGCACCTCGTCGGTGACGTTCTCCTCGCCGCCCATCAGCGGCGTGACCAGCCGGGTGATCGCGGCCGGGGCGAGGCAGTTCGCGGTGACGCCGATCCGACCCAGCTCCAGCGCGCAGATCTGGGTGAACGCGGCGATCCCGGCCTTCGCGGCGCCGTAGTTCGTCTGTCCGACGTTGCCGTAGATGCCCGAGGGCGACGAGGTGTTGATGATGCGCGCGTCCACGTCCTCACCGGCCTTGGCGCGGGCCCGCCAGTGCGCGGCGGCGTGGCGCGTCGGGCAGAAGTGGCCCTTGAGGTGCACCGCGATGACGGCGTCCCAGTCGGACTCCTCCATCGAGAACACCATCCGGTCGCGAAGGATCCCGGCGTTGTTCACGAGGATGTCCAGGCGACCGAACTCCTCGATCGCCTGGTCCACCATCGCCTTCGACTGCTCCCAGTCGGCGACGTCCGCGCCGTTGACGACCGCATGCCCGCCGGCGGCCTCGATCTCGGCGACCACCTGGCCGGCCGGGCCGGGGTCGACCCCGCGCCCGTCCGGGTCCGCGCCGAGGTCGTTGACGACCACCGCCGCTCCCTCCGACGCCATCATCAGCGCGTGCTCGCGGCCGATGCCCCGCCCGGCACCGGTCACGATCGCCACCCGTCCCTCCAGCAACCCGGCCACGGGCTCCCCCTTCGATCCACCCGACCTCGACGGTCTTCTGACAGTCGTGTCACCATATCTGGCACGACCGGGCCAGGAGGGGGCTGCGACCGTGAGCATCGCCATCGGCGAGGACCGCCACCTGCTGACCGACGCGGTGCAGCGCTTCGTCGCCCACCGCTGCACCCCCGAGGTGGCCCGCGCCGCGATGCACGGCGGCGAGGAGCTGCCACCGTTCTGGCCGGAGCTGGTCGAGCTGGGCTGGCTCGGGCTCGACGCCGCGCAGGGCCACGGGCTGCGCGAGGTGGTCGTGGTGCTCGAGGGGCTCGGGCGCGCGGTCGCGCCGGGTCCCGCCCTGTCCACCGCCTGGGCGCTCGCCGTGCTGCGGGCAGCGTCCGGTGACGACGGCGGCGCCTCGCCCGCACGCCTGGCCCGCGAGCTCGCCTCGGGGGCGCTGGTCGGCGCCGTCGCGACCGGCGGCCGGATCGAGGCCGTCGACGGTCGGCTGTCGGGTACGACCGGTCCCGTGCTGGGGGCGGGCCTCGCGGACGTGGTCGTGCTCCCGGCGACCGTGGACGGCGGGGAGGGCTGGTTCGCCGTCGAAGGCCGCCACCTGCGGGCCCGGCACGTCGCCGCGCTGGACCCGACCCAGCGACTCGCCGAGGTCACCCTCGACGCCGCGGCGGCGGTCCGCCTCGCCGGCGTCGACCGCGGAGTCGTGGAGCGCCTCGGCGCCGCGCTCGCCGCCGCGGTCGCGGTCGGGGGCGCGTCCTGGTGCGTGGACACCGCCGCCGCCCACGCCGCGGAGCGCCACCAGTTCGGCCGCCCGATCGGCCAGTTCCAGGCGGTCAAGCACCGCTGTGCCGACATGCTCGTCCGGCTCGAGCAGGCGCGTGCGGTCACCTGGGACGCCGCCGAGGCGCTCGACGCGGCCGGCCCGCACGACCCCGCGGCGCTGGTCGCGACGGCGGCCGCGGGGGCGATCGCGCTCGACGCGTTCGTCGAGGTGGCCAAGGACTGCATCCAGGTGCTCGGCGGCATCGGCTTCACCTGGGAGCACGACGCGCACCTGTACCTGCGCCGCGCCACCGCGCTGCGCCAGCTGTTCGGCGATGCCGGCCCCTGGCGGGCCGAGCTGGCGCGCGCCGCGATCGGCGGGACCCGTCGCCGGCTCGCGCTCGAGCTCCCGCCCGAGGCGGAACGGCTGCGCGCCGAGGTGGCCGAGGTGGTGGACCACATCGCCTCGCTGCCGGCCGAGCAGCGACGGGGCGCGCTCGCGGACGCCGGGTTGATCGCGCCCCACTGGCCGCCACCGTGGGGCCGCGACGCCGGCGCGGTCGAGCAGCTGGTCATCGAGCAGGAGCTGCGCCGCGCGCGGGTGCGGGTGCCGCACCTCGAGGTGGGCGCGTGGGCGGCGCCGACGATCGTCGCCCACGGCACACCGGAGCAGCAGGAGCGCTGGGTCGGGCCCACCCTGCGGGGCGAGATCAGGTGGTGCCAGCTGTTCAGCGAGCCGGGCGCCGGCTCGGACCTCGCGTCGCTCACCACGACCGCCACCCGCGTCGAGGGCGGTTGGGAGCTGACCGGCCAGAAGGTGTGGACCACCATGGCCCGCGAGGCGGACTGGGGCATCTGCCTCGCCCGCACGGACCGCGAGGCACCCAAGCACCTCGGGATCACCTACTTCGTCGTCGACATGCGGGCCCCGGGGTTGGACGTGCGGCCCCTGCGGGAGATGACCGGCCTCGAGATGTTCAACGAGGTCTTCCTCGACCGGGTGTTCGTGCCCGACGACCAGGTGATCGGCGAGGTCGGCGGCGGCTGGGAGCTGGCACGCACGACCCTCGCGAACGAGCGGGTGACGATGGGCAGCGGCTCCTCGTTCGGTGGCGGCATCGAGGCGCTGCTCGCGATGGTCTCGGAGCGCCTGGCGGACGGGCGCCTGTGCGAGGACCCCGTGCTGCTCGACCGGCTCGGCGCGCTGGTCGCCGAGGCGCACTCGATCGCCGTGATGGGGCTGCGCAGCGCGATGCGCTCGGTGAGCGGGGCGCGACCCGGCCCCGAGGCGAGCGTCCGCAAGCTGCTCGGCGCGGAGCACGACCAGCGCACCCAGGAGCTGGGCCTCGGCCTGCTCGGCGCCGAGGGCGCGACCGAGGAGGGCGCGGGAGCCCAGTGGGGCTTCGGGTTCCTCGCCAACCGGTGCCTCACGATCGCGGGTGGCACGAGCGAGATCCAGCGCAACGTCATCGGCGAGCGCCTGCTCGGCCTCCCCCGCGACCCCTGACGACCCCTCCCCGGTTTCGTTCGGCAGATGACTACCGGGAACGCGTCGTCGGCTGAACAGAACCGGAGAGGAGCTCGAGCACCTGGCCGTCGGGGTCGCGCACCATGACCGCCACCCCGGGGATCTCGGTGTCGTCGAGCACCTCGCCGCCTGCCGCGCGGACCCGTTCGAGCGCCGCGGGCAGGTCGTCGACGGTGAAGGACAGGTGCGTGAGCCCCGGCTCGGTGAACGGCCGCTCCCGCGCCGGCGCGTTGCCGTCCCGGTCGAAGTGCACCAGCTCCAGCACGAAGCCCCCGAGCCGCAGGTACACCGCGGTCAGCCCCAGCGGCGGGCTGACCCGCAGGAGCCGGCCGGCGGGGAGGTCGGGGATCTCCATGCGGCGCGCCTCGACGAACCCGAACACCTGCTCGTAGAACGCGCGGCTGCGATCCAGGTCGGTGACGCACAGCCCGACGTGGTTCACCACGACCGGTGCCGGGCCGGCCGGCCCCCGCTCAGCCACGGGGCAGCCCCAGCACGCGCTGGGCGATGATGTTGCGCTGGATCTCGGAGGTGCCGGCCGAGATCGTGTTGGCGAACGACTGGAAGTACTGCTCCAGCCAGGTGCCCTGCGGCTCGTCGACCGCGGCGTGCCCGTCGAGCGGGTCCCCGCCGAGCTCGAGGGCGTCGGCGCCCCGCAGCTCCGCCGCGACCCGCGCGATCCGCTGGCGGCACTCGCTCGCGTAGAGCTTCATCAGCGCCTGCTCAGGTGCGCTGCCGCCTCGCTGCAGCTTGGCGAACCCCCGGTAGCCCAGGCAGCGTGCGGCCTGGGTGTCGATCGCCATCTGCACGAGCTGGTCCGAGGCGAGCTGCCGCTCGCCGGGCCCCATCGCGGCGAGCAGCTCAGGTGCCTCGCGCAGCAGCTCGTCGAGCGACTGCTCGAGACCCATCACAGCGGTCACCCACACCATGCCCCGCTCGTGCGCGAGCGACCCGTTCGCCATCCGCCACCCGTCGTTCAGCTCCCCGACCAGGTTGGCGGCGGGCACCCGCACCGACTCGAAGAACACCTCGTTCAGGTCGGGGGCGTCGGGATGGACGATCTCGGGCAGGGGCCGCACGGTGATCCCGGGCGTGTCCATGTCGACCACCAGGATCGAGATGCCGCGGTGCTTCGGCGCGGTGGGGTCGGTGCGCACGAACAGCAGGCAGAGGTCGGCGTAGTTGGCGCCCGAGGTCCACACCTTCTGCCCGTCGACCACCCACTCGTCGCCGTCGAGCACCGCCCGGGTGCGCAGGGCGGCGAGGTCGGAGCCGGCGCCCGGCTCGCTCATCCCGAGGCACGCGGTCCGCTCGCCGCGCAGGATCGGCAGCGCGTGCTCGCGCACCTGCTCCGGGGTGCCGTGGTCGACGATCGTCGGTGCGACGATGCCGAGGCCCTGCACGTTGGTCGTGCGCGGCACCCGCGCCCGTGCGAGCTCCTCGAGGCACACGAGCGTCTCGGCCGGGCCCGCGTTCCGGCCGCCGAGCTCCGGTGGCCAGCCCGGCACCAGCCACCCGGCGTCGAACATCGCCCGCACGAACCGGCGGGCCCACCCGGGCAGGTGCCCCGTCGAGCGGGACGGCTCCGCCGCCATCTCCTCCGGTGGGGGCCGGTGCACCGCGAGCCACTCACGGAACTCCGCGCGGACCTCCTCCACCCGGGGGTCGAAGCTCAGCCGCACGGTGCCTCCAGCCCGAGCAGCCGCGCCAGGCGCGCCCGGTGCGCGACCGAGGTGCCCGCGAGCTGCTCGCCGGTGACCGCGCGCTTCAGCCACAGGTGCAGGTCGTGCTCCCACGTGTACCCGATCCCACCGTGGAGCTGGAGCCCATCGCGGGTCAGCAACCGCTGGCAGTCGCCCGCGGCGACCTTCGCCATCGACGCCGCCACCGGCAGTCGGTCGTCGCCCTCCGCGACCGTGGCCACCGCGAACCACGCGAGCGCGTCCGCGCGCTCGACCGCGAGGTGGCAGTCGGCGAGCCGGTGCTGGACGGCCTGGAACGACCCGATCGGCCGCCCGAACTGCTCCCGGTCGAGGGCGTGGGCGATCGTCAGCTCGAGGATCCGGCGGCACGTCGCGACCATCGACAGCGCCATCGCGACGGTGGCGACGTCGAGCACCTGCTGCACGATCCCACCCGCGCGGGGATCGCCGGGCTCGACCAGCACGCGGTCCGCGTGCACCGGCACGGCGTCGAGCTCGAGGTCCGCGAGCGGGAGCGTCGGGTCCATCGTGGCCAGCGGCTCGGCGACCACGGCGTCCCCCGGCACCAGGAACAGGCCGCAGCCGCCCTCGCCGCGGGCGACGACCACGACCTCGTCCGCGGTCGCGCCGTCCAGCACGTGCGACGCGCCGCCGGACAGCGACCACCCTCCACCCGAGCCACGCACGGCCCGGACGCCGACCGCCTCCTGGGACCAGCGGCCACCGGAACTGGCCGCGACCGTCCCGGTGCGCGCGCCCGAGGCCACCCCGGCGAGGCAGACGCCCGAGCCCGCGGTGAGGATCGCGGGCACGAACTGGGCGGAGGTCGCGAGGAACGGCCCCGGGGCGACGACCCGGCCGAGCGCCTCGACGAGGATGCCGACCTCGACGAACCCGAGGCCGAGGCCGCCGCCGGAGTTCGGCACGCCGACCGCCGGCCAGTCGTGCGCGCACAGCGTCGTCCACAGCCGGTCCACCTCGTCGCGCGCCTGCTCGCCGTCCTCGTGCACGCGGCGCACGAGCGCGGGCGGGCAGATGGCGTCGAGCAGCTCCCGCGCCGAGCTCCGCAGCACCTGTTGGTCGTCGTCGAGCTCCAGGTCCACCGGTCCTCCCCCCGGGGCCGGGCCGAGGCTAGTCCTCGAGTCCGAGGAACCCCCGGCGAACGATCGTGACCGACGCCTCGATGGCCTGCGACCTCGACATGAACCCCAAGGTGAACACGCCGTAGGGCGCCCGCTCGACGAGCGCGAGGAGCATCGACGCGTCGACCTGGTCCTGCCCGAAGTCCCGCTTCGCGAGCAGGGCCTCGAGCCGGGTGAAGCAGTCGACGGCGATCGCCTGGGAGAACTCGCGCAGCTCGGGGCTCGTGCGCATGTCCTGCCAGGTGGAGATCACCCCGCCGTCCGCCTCGTAGGTGGCGAACCACTCGGTCATCCAGGCGCGCAGCTCCTCGCGGGACCCGTCGAACCGCAGCCGGTCCAGCAGCTCGACCAAGCGGGCCGAGGCGATCGTCGCGAGCGCCCGGAAGAAGTCGTCCTTGGAGTCGAAGTAGCGGTAGAAGGTGCCGTGGCTCACCCCGGCGGCCTCGGCGATGTCGTCGACGCGGGTGTCGTGGTAGCCGCGGCTGGGCAGCACGGTGGCGCCCGCCTCGAGCAGCTTGCGCCGGGTGCGCTCGGCACGGGGTCCGAGCTCCTCCAGGGGCTCGACCTCGACGGGGGCGACGACCTCGACCGCCTTGGGGCGCGTCGCGCGCCGCACGACGTTGACCCCCTCGATCGGCCCGGCGAGGGTGCGGTGCACCAGCAGGGCCAGCCCCTTCACCAGCGGTTCGTGGCTCAGCCCCGCGGGCGCGGCCTCGGCGTAGAACGAGCAGCGGATCAGGACCATGACCAGCACCCGCGCGAGCCGCTTCGCGGCGTCGTCACGGGGCACGCCGAACGCCTCGAGCAGCGCGCGACCGGTGCGCGAGCTGATCGCGCCCGACCCGCCGGCCTGCGACGCGGCGCCGCGGCTCGCGGAGGGGAACGCGTGGAACACCGGCGCCCACTGCTCGTGCAGCTCCATGAAGTCCCGCACCCAGTCCCGCAGCCGCTCGACGCCCTCGTCGTCGGGGGTGACCGGACCGAGCGAGTCGGCGTGGGCGACCATCCGGGCGCCGAGCTCGGTGGCGAGGGCCCAGAACACGTCTTCCTTGGACGAGAAGTACTGGTACAGCGCAGGGCGGGAGCAGCCTGCCCGGTCCGCGATCTGCTCGACGCGCGTCTCGGCGTAGGACTCCTCGCCGAACACGTCCAACGCCGCGGCGAGGATCCGGCGGCGGGTGTCCATCCCCTTCTCCCCGACGAGGGGGTTCCGGCCGAAGGGTCGCCGGCGGACGACGTTCGACTCCATCCCGGCGACGCTACCTGTCACCCTCGAGCGCTCCCGTTGCGACGCTGCGCCGTCGATCGACGTCGCTCGGTGCCGGGTTCTCGCCGCGGTTCGCCATCGAAGCTCCTGTGGGGGGGGGCGCACTCTCGGCACACCGGTTGCGCGCCGGGGGCCGGGGGCTAATCTAACAGGAACGTCACGTGCACGGACGGGCCGGCCGGCTCGGGGCCCGCCGGGTGACGCACGGCCACCGGGGGGCGGCATGCAGCTCGACGACCTGATCCTGGTGAGCGTCGACGACCACGTCGTCGAGCCACCCCACCTCTTCGAGGGGCGCCTCAGCGCGAAGGCCGCGGAGCGTGCGCCCCGGCTGGAGCGGCTCGAGAACGGGCGGGAGGTGTGGATGTTCGAGGGCGCCGCCCTGCCCAACGTCGGCCTGAACGCCGTCGCCGGGCGGGTGCCCGAGGAGTACGGGCTCGACCCGCTCGCGTTCTCGGAGATGCGCGCCGGGTGCTGGGACATCCACCAGCGGGTACGCGACATGGACGCGAACGGGGTGCTCGGCTCGCTCAACTTCCCGTCGATGACGGGGTTCACCGGCCAGCTCTTCATGACGATGGACGACAAGGACGTCGCCCTCGAGCTGCTGAGGGCCTACAACGACTGGCACGTCGAGGACTGGTGCGGCACCTACCCGGGGCGGATGATCCCGCTGGCCGTGCCGCCCGTGTGGGACCCGGCGCTCATGGCGGACGAGGTGCGCCGCATGGCCGCGAAGGGGTGCCACGCGGTGACGTTCTCCGAGAACCCCGAGAAGCTCGGGCTGCCGTCGTGGCACAGCGACCACTGGGACCCGTTCCTCGCCGCGTGCGCGGACGAGGGCACGGTCGTCTGCCTGCACATCGGCTCGTCGTCCCAGACGGTGATCACCGCGATGGACGCGCCGATCGACACGATGATCACGCTGCAGCCGATGAACATCGTGCAATGCGCCGCCGACCTGGTCTGGTCCCCGGTGTTCCGCAAGTTCGACGGGCTGCGCATCGCGCTGTCCGAGGGCGGCATCGGCTGGGTGCCCTACTTCCTCGAGCGGGTCGACTACGTGTACCGCCACCACCACCGGTGGACGAACCAGGACTTCGGCGACCGGCTGCCGTCGGAGGTGTTCAACGAGCACGTGTACACCTGCTTCATCGACGACGCCGTCGGGATGGAGGTGCGGCACCACCTCAACATGGACCACGTCCACTGGGAGTGCGACTACCCGCACTCGGACTCGACCTGGCCCGAGGCGCCCGAGGCCGCGATGCGGTGGCTCGACGGGCTCCCCCGCGAGGACGTCGACCGGATCACGCACCTCAACGCGATGCGCAACTTCCGCTACGACCCGTTCGCGCACATCCCGCGGGAGGAGGCGACGGTCGGCGCGCTGCGTGCGAGGGCGACCGACGTGGACACCACGCCGGTGTCGTACGGCACGGGGAAGTTCGCCGACGACGGCATCGTCACCGCGCTCACCCTGGCCGACCGGATGGCGAAGCAGGCCGCCGGCACGTGAGCGGGACGCCGTTCCGGGTCCTGCCCGAGCTGACCGAGGAGAACCGGCACTTCTGGACCTCGGGGGCGGAGGGCGTGCTGCGGTTCCTGCGGTGCCGGGGCTGCGGCTACTGGCTGCACCCGCCGGTGCCCCGGTGCCCCAGCTGCGGTGGTCGTGACGTGGCACCCGAGGCGGTGAGCGGCCGGGGCACGGTGTTCTCCTGCACGGTGAACCACCAGCCCTGGGACGGGAGCGCCGAGCCGTGGGTGGTCGCGCTGGTCGAGCTGCCCGAGCAGGAGGGCCTGCGGCTCACGACCAACGTCGTCGGCGTCGCGCCCGACGAGGTGCACATCGGCATGCCGGTCGAGGTCACCTTCGAGCAGCACGACGACGTGTGGGTCCCGCTGTTCGCACCCGTCGCCGAGGGACGGGGGACGGCGGGGTGACGGAGTTCGAGCGGCGCAGCGTGATCTCCGGGATCGGCCAGTCCCAGGTGGGGCGGCGCCTCGGCCGGTCCGAACTGGACCTCACCCTCGAGGCCGCGGTCGGGGCGATCGAGGACGCCGGGCTCACCACCGACGAGGTCGACGGGATCGCGACCTACCCCGGCGCCGGGATGATGGCCCCACCCGGCTTCTGCGGGCCCGGGACCCCGGAGGTGCAGGACGCGCTGCGGCTGCGGGTCCGCTGGCACAGCGGCGGACCCGAGGGCGCCGCCCAGCTCTCCGCGCTCGTCGGCGCGGTGCTCGCCGTGGGTGCAGGGCTCGCCCGCCACGTGCTCGTGTACCGGACCGTCACCGAGTCGAGCGCCCAGGGCACGGGCGGGCGCGCGGGCATCGGCCTGCCCGGCGGAGGTGGCGGCGGTGGCGGTGGCGGTGTGCCGCGGATGGGCGGCTCCCTGCAGTGGACGATCCCGTTCCGGGCCTACTCGGCGGCGAACTGGCTCGCGCTGGTGGCGCAGCGCCACTTCCACGAGTACGGCACCACCCCCGAGCAGCTCGCCCAGATCGCGCTCAACGGGCGGCGCAACGCACGGCGCAACCCGAAGGCCGTGTACCGGGACGAGATGACGCTGGAGGACTACTTCGCGTCGCGGATGATCACGACCCCGTTCCGCCTCTTCGACTGCGACGCCCCCGTCGACGGCTCCACCGCGGTGGTCGTGTCCGCAGCGGAGCACGCCCGCGACGTCGACCACCCCGTCGCACGGGTCGAGGCGGTCGGCACGGCGCTGCAGGGGCGGCCGTCGTGGGACCAGTTCGACGACATGACCACGATGGCGGCACGCGACGCGGGTGCTCACCTGTGGACCCGGACCGACCTGACGCCCGCGGACGTCGACGTCGCCGAGCTCTACGACGGGTTCTCGTTCCTGTCGATGGTGTGGCTCGAGGCGCTCGGGTTCTGCGGCAGGGGGGAGTCCGGACCGTTCGTGGAGGGCGGCAAGCGCATCGCGCTCGACGGCGAGCTGCCGCTCAACACCCACGGCGGCCAGCTGTCCGCGGGCCGCTTGCACGGCTTCGGCCACCTGCACGAAGCCGTGCTGCAGCTGCGCGGCGAGGCGGGCGAGCGCCAGGTCGTCGGCCGCCAGCCGGAGGTCGCGGTCGTCGCGAACGGCGGTGGCCCGCTCGCCGGCGCGGTGCTGCTGACCCGGGACACGGGGACCTGAGCCCGGGAGCGGCTCGTCAGCCGGGCGTGGCGTCGAAGCGTTCGGCGAGCATCGCCGCCAGCCGGCGCCGGTCGAGCTTGCCGGACTCCAGCATCGGCAGCTCCGCCTGGCCGCCGAACACGGCGACGTGCCGGGGCACCTTGTAGGAGGCGAGCTCCGCCTTGACCCGGCGGCGCGCCTCGTCCCCGGTGAGCGATTCCCCCGGCCGCAGCGCCACTGCCGCGACGACGTCCTGGCCGCGCTCGGGGTGGTCGATGCCGGTCACGAACGCCATCGCCACCTCCGGCTGCTCCTCCAGCACCGCCTCCACCTCGCGCGGGGTGACGTTCATGCCCGAGGTCTTGACGAGGTCGCCCATGCGGCCGGTGAAGTAGAAGTGCCCGTCCTCGTCGAACCGCCCCGCGTCGCCGGTCCGGTACCAACCGTCCGGGGTGAACGTCTCGGACCGCTCGCGCTTGTGGAGGCCGAGCATCAGCGAGTAGCCGCGCAGCCACAGCTCGCCCACCTCGCCGGCGGGCAGCTCCTCGAGGGTGACCGGGTCGACCACTTTGTGCTCGACGCCGGGCACCGACGGTCCGAACGAGCCCGCCTTCTCCGGCGGCAGTGGTGAGCCGTCGCCGAAGGTGTGCGGGCCGAGGGTCTCGGTCATGCCGAGCGAGGTCGCCTTCGGCACGTCCGCGTCCACCTGCTGGTCCTGGGGCAGCAGGGCCGTCACGTTGCCGCCTCGCACCGAGGAGAGGTCCCGTTCCCCGAAGCTCGGGTGGTCGACGAGCGCCTTGGCCATGTGGGGCCAGCCGAGCACCTGGGTGACCCGCTCGCGCTCGATCAGCTCGAGGGTCGCGCCCGGCTCGAACTGCTCCTGGAACACGACGGTGCACCCGGCGTGCATCGCGGCGACGAGCGTGAACGAGAACCCGCCGACCCAGAACAGGGGCATCGGCGTGTACAGCACGTCGTCGGGTCGGAGGTCGCGCAGCTGGTTGAGGTTGTGCGGGTGGCGGACGACCGCGCCGTGGGAGTGCACCGCGGCCTTCGGGTCGCCGGTCGAGCCGGAGGAGAACACCATCGCCATCGGGTCCGACGGGTGGACCTCGGCCTCGGCGGCGGTGAGCACCTCGGCGGGCACCCGCCCGGCGTCGGCGACGAGCTCGTCGACGGTGCCGGCCCACGGGCGCGGCTTCGCGTCCCAGGTCCACACCGCGCGCAGGTAGGGGTGCGAGGCCAGCACCAGCTGGGCGGCCTCGGCGGTGGCGAGGCCCGGGGCCGCCTCCTCGAGTCGGTCCAGGTAGTCGTGGCCGAGGTGGGTGCCCACGGTCAGGAGGTGGGCGACGTCCCCGTGGCGCAGCGCCCGGCCGAGCTCGCGGGCCTTGGCGTAGGTGTTGAGCAGCGCGACGACCGCGCCGATGCGGGTCGCGGCGAACCAGCCCACCACCCAGTCGGGGCCGTTCGGCGCGAGCAGCCCGACGTGCGTGCCCTTGCCGACCCCGGCGGCGAGCAACCCGCGGGCCAGCTCGGCGGACCGCGCCTCCAACGCCGCGTAGCTGAGCCGCTCGTCGCCGAGCACGACGAGGTCCTTGTCGCCCCAGCGTCGGGCACAGGTGCGGACCAGCTCGCCGCTGGTCGGGGTGAAGTCCGGGAAGCTCGGCGCGCGGGCCACGGGCTAGGCCACGTTCATCAGCCGCGCCAGGTTGCCGCCCATGACCTTCGCGACGTCCTCCTCGGGCAGGCCCTCGAGGTCGTCGACGAAGGTGATCGGGTCCGCCATCCCCTCGGGGTGCGGGTAGTCCGAGCCGAACAGCACGTTGTCAGCGCCGACGAGCTCGACCAGGCCCTTGGGGTCCTCCTCGTGGAACGGGTGGATGAAGACGTTGCGCTTCAGCACGTCCACCGGGTGCTCCTCGAACAGGTGCGGGTTGAACTGGTACGCGCGCTCCATGTCGCCGATGAGGGGTCGCACCCAACCGCTGCCGTTCTCCACGGGCATGATCTTCAGCTTCGGGAACCTCGTGCACAGGCCGTGGCCGATGGCGGAGGCCACGGTATCGGTGATCTCCCGGTGCTGTCCCCCGATGATCGCGGCGAAGCCGGAGCCGCCCCTGAACGGGGTGAACTCGCGGTCGCTGATCCCCTCCCACTCGTTGAGCCAGCGCTGGTAGCCGCTGTCGGAGGCGTGCATGCCGACGACCACGTCCTCCGCCTCGACGATCCGCCAGAACGGGTCGAACTCCTCGAGCGCGAACGACCGGGTGCCGCGCAGGCCGGGCACCGGCGCCGGCCGGATCAGGATGACCTTCGCGCCGAGGCCGAGCACGTACTCGAGCTCCTCGATGGCCCGCTCGACGATGGGGAGCGTGATCACGGGGACGGCGAAGATCCGGTCCTCGTAGTTGAAGGTCCACTCGTCGTGCAGCCACCGGTTCAGCGCGTGCACGACCGCGTGGGTGGCGTCGGGGTCGTCGCGCAGCCGCTCCTCCACGAGGCTCGCGAGCGTCGGCCACATGATCGCCCGGTCGATGCCCTGTTCGTCCATGAGCTCCAGGCGGGGACCCGGCTCGCGGAACGCGGGGATGGCGTCCATCCCCCGGCCCATCAACTCGCGCCGGCTCTTGCCCTCGGGGTTGCCCCTGCGGAAGTACTCCTCCTGGGCACCCGGGCGGGCGACGCGGTCGAAGGTCGGGTTCGGGATGTACTCGCTGATGCGGCCGTTCACCGCGATCTTCGTCCGGCCGTCGACCTCGACGTAACGGATCAGGCCGTCGTAGCGCTCCGGCAGGTGGCGGGTGAGGGCGTCGCGGGTCTCGTAGAGGTGGTTGTCGGCGTCGAACACCTCGAAATCGAGTTGGCGGCTCGGCATGGCTCCCCCCGGACCTCGAGCGGCGTCCCGCGGGGTGGTCCGCGGGAGATGACATCGATGTTAGATCACCATACACTGCGCCCCACGGACGTGGAAGGGTCACGGCAGAGCCGGAGGCCGCACCGACCCGAGGGGGCTCGTTGGAGCTGGAGCTGAGCGACGAGCAGCAGGTGTTCCTCGACGCCACCCGCCGCCTCCTCGCAGCGGAGTGCCCGCCGAGCGCCGTGCGCGCCCTCGAGCACCACCCGGACGGCTTCGACGCCGGCACGTGGGAGCGCGGGGCCGGGCTGGGGTGGACCTCGCTCCTCGTCCCCGAGGCGGATGGTGGTGGCGCGCTGTCGCGCCACGGGCTGTCGGACCTGGTGCTCGTCGCCGAGGAGTTCGGCCGCACCGTCGCCCCCGGTCCGCTGTTGCCGGTGAACGTGGTCGCCGACGCCCTCGCCCGCCGCGGGACCGACGCGCAGCGCGGGCAGGTGCTGCCCGGGCTCCTCTCCGGCTCCGCGGTCGCCGCGTGGTGTGGTCGCCACCCGGTGGCGGGGCGGCGCGACGGCGACGGGCTGGTCCTGTCCGGCACCTGCTCCCCCGTCGAGGCCGCCGACCGGGCCGATCACCTGCTCGTCGGCGTCGCGCACGACGGCGGCACGAGCCAGGTGCTGGTGCCCGCCGGCACGGCGGGGGTGACGGTCACCCCGATGGCCGGCCTCGACCTCGTCCGCCGCTTCGCCGAGGTGCGCTTCGACGAGGTGCGGGTCCCCGCCGACGGGGTCGTCGGCGAGCCGGGAGCCGCATCGGCGGACGTCGAGCGTGCGCTGCAGGTCGCGTGCGTCCTGCAGTGCGCCGAGATGGTCGGCGTGATGGACCACGTGCTGTCGATGACGATCGAGTACCTGGGTGACCGCTGGTCGTTCGGTCGCCCGCTCGCGTCCTACCAGGCGCTGAAGCACCGCGTCGCGGACGACCGGGTCGTGCTGGAGACCTGCCACGCGATCGCGACCGGCGCGGCCCGGGCGGTGGCGGCCGAGCAGGACGACGCCGCCGAGCTCACCAGCGCGGCGAAGGCGTGGATCGGCCCGCGCGCCACCGAGCTGGTCCAGGACTGCGTCCAGCTGCACGGCGGGATCGGCGTGACCTGGGAGCACGACCTGCACCTGTACCTGCGGCGCGCCACCACCGGCCGGGCGACCCACGGGACCCCGCAGGAGCACGCCGACCGGATCGCCGCCCTCCTGCTCGACGAGCGCGCGGCACCGGCGGGAGCGGCGGCGTGAGCACCGGCGCGACGACCACCGAGGCGGCAGCGGGCCAGGAGCCGGAGATCGAGCCGGTCGAGGAGTTCCGCGCCAGGGCTCGGGCGTGGATCAGGGAGCACCTCCCACCGGCGCCCGAGGATCCCGACGACCGCACGGAGGCCCGCTGGGCGCACGAGCGGCAGCTCCAGCGGCTGCTGTGGGAGGGAGGGTTCGCCGGCATCTGCTTCCCCCGCGAGTACGGGGGCCTGGGGCTGACCCCGGCACACCAGCGGGCCTTCACCGCCGAGGCCGAGGGCTACGACATGCCCTTCGCGACGAACGTGCCGACCCTCGGGATCCTCGCCGCGACCCTGGTGGACGTGGGGACCCACGAGCAGAAGGCGCGGCACCTCCCGGCGATCCTGCGCGGCGAGGAGCTGTGGGTGCAGTTCCTGTCCGAGCCGAGCGGTGGCTCCGACCTGGCGGGGGTGCTGACGCGCGCGGACCGCGACGGCGACGTGTTCGTGCTCAACGGCTCGAAGATCTGGTCGTCCGGCGCGTACGTCGCGGACTACGCGATGTGCCTGGCCCGCACGAACTGGGACGTGCCCAAGCACCGCGGGTTGACGATGTTCATCGTCAAGATCCACCAGCCCGGCGTCACGGTCGAGCGCATCCGCCAGGTCGACGGGTCCGAGGAGTTCTGCCAGGAGTTCTTCGACGACGTGGTCGTGCCGGCGAGCGACGTGGTCGGCGAGGTCGACCAGGGGTGGTCGGTGGCGACCCGGCTGCTCGTCCACGAGCGGATGGCCGTCGGCGGCGGGTCCCCCTACACCAGCGGCCGCCCGGTGGGCCGCGAGACCGGCGGCCCGAGCGACGACCTCGTGGAGCTGCTCCGCGCTCGGGGCCTCGAGCACGACACCGGCGCCCGCCGGACCCTCGCCGAGGCGCACGTCCAGTCGCTGGTCGGTCGCCACCTGGTGCGGCGGGTCACCCAGGGGATGGCCTGCGGGGCGATGCCCCCGCCTGCCGGGGCGATCATGAAGCTGTTCCACGGCACCTCGATCATGCGGCGCTCCGAGCTCGCGCTGACCCTCGCCGGGGAGGACGCGGTGGCGTGGCCCACCGACGGTGGGCCCGGCAGCGACGTCGGCGTGTCGAGCCTCGCCCGGCAGGGCGCGTCGCTCGGCGGCGGGTCGAACGAGATCCAGCGCAACATCATCAGCGAGCGGCTGCTCGGCATGCCCCGCGAGGCCGCCGGCGACCACGAGGTCCCCTACCGCGAGGTCCCCAGGGGCGGCGGCACCCGCTGACCCGCTGCGCCCTCCTGACGCGCTGGCCCCAGGTGCCGGCGCGTCAGCTCAGAGGATGGCGCCGGACTCCTTCAGCGCGGCGATCCGGTCCCAGTCGTAGCCGACCTCCATGAGCACCAGCTCGGTGTGCTCGCCGTGCTCCGGCGCGCGGTCCACCTGCACGGGCGTCTCGTCGAACTGGGCGGGGCTCGCCACGAGCTGGACCTCCTGCCCGTTGCCGGCGGTCATCGACGGCAGGTAGCCGTTCGCGACCACCTCGACGTCGGAGTACAGCTCGTCGAGGGTCTGGAACGGCGCCCACACGCCCTCGAAGTCCTCGAACGCCTCGCGCCAGTGCGACAGCGGGTGGGCCCCGAACGCGGCGTCCAGCTCGGCGATGCACTCCGAGGCGTGCTCGGCGCGGGCGGTCGAGTCGACGAAGCGCGGGTCGGTGGCCATGTCGGGCCGCCCGAGCCGCGCCACGAGGTCGGCCCAGTGCTTGTCGGACTGCAACAGCATCAGCGCGATGAAGCGTCCGTCGGAGGTGCGGTAGGTGTTCACGCCCGGGTTCGACATCTTCGTCCGGTCGCCCTGGGGGATCTTCGAGAACCCGAACAGCTTCGACGCGATGATCATCGGCGAGAGCTGCCACATCGCCGTGGCGAGGAGCGAGACGTCGACGACGGTCGCCTCCCCGGTGCGCTCACGGTGCAGCAACGCCGCGGCGATGGCACCCGCGATCGACATGCCACCCATCACGTCGCCGAACGCGGGGGAGATCTGCGCCGGGGGCCAGCCGGCGGCGTTCTCCGGCATCGTCATCCCCATGCCGCCACGCGCCCAGAACGACGCCCCGTCGTAGCCGCCCTTGTGCGCCTCGGGTCCCCGCGGCCCGGTGCCCGAGCCGCGGGCGACGATGAGGTCGGGGTTCACGGCGCGCAGGTCCTCGACCTCGATGCGCAGCTTCGAGCGCACCTGCGGCAGGTGGTTCGTGAGGAAGACGTCCGCCTCGCGGACGAGGTCCATGAGCACCTCGTGGCCGTCGGCGGTCGACAGGTCGATGCCCACGGAGCGCTTGCCCCGGTTCGGCTGCTCGATCATGAAGTTCACGGCATCCGCGCCGCCCGGCAACAGGCCCGAGGTGACGAGCCCCCGCTGGGGGTCGCCGGTGTCGGGGTGCTCGACCTTGATGACGTCCGCGCCCCAGTCGACGAGCACGGAGCCGCCCGATGGCACGAACATCCAGCTCGCGACCTCGATGACCCGGATCCCCTCCAGCGGTCCCGCCATGTCGTGCTCCTCCTGTCGTGGGGTCCCTGCGCGCGCTCAGGACGGGTCCGCGGCGCGCACCGTGTCCTTCTCGGCGAGGACCACGGGGGGCTGGTCCCTCCACGCGGGCACGCCGTCCTCGGGGCGCGCGGCCGGCCAGCGGTCGTCGTGCACCTGGGCCCAGTGGGAGTGGTTCAGCTGGTGCAGGGTGAAGCACGCCTGCAGCGAGTTGTAGAAGCCCTGGTTGTCGAGGGTCTGGTTCACCGACTCCTTGATGAGGAGCGCGGTCATCGTCGGCAGGGCGGCGATGCGGCGTGCGAACTCCAGGGTGCGGTCCTCGAGCTCGTCCCGTGGGAAGACCTTGGAGACCATCCCGAGGCGGTGCGCCTCGTGCACGTCGATCGAGTCACCGGTGAGCAGCAGCTCCTTGGCCTTGCGTGCCCCGAGCTCCCACGGGTGCGCGAAGTACTCCAGGCCGCACATGCCGAGCCGCGTGCCGACCACGTCCGCGAAGACCGTGTCGTCGGCGCCGACGATGAGGTCGCAGGCCCACATCAGCATCAGCCCGGCGGCGTACACCGGCCCCTGCACCTGGGCGATCGTGATCTTGCGGAGGTTCCGCCACCGCAGGGTGTTCTGGAAGTAGTAGTGCCACTCCTGCAGCATCAGGGACTCGGCGCCCTCGCGCGTCGCGCCGTCGATCGACATCGTCGGGTGGCTGCGGTACTCCTCCATCGCCTGCGGGGAGCCCAGGTCGTGGCCCGAGGAGAACAGCGGCCCCGTCCCGCCGAGCACCACCACCCTGCAGGCGTCGTCCGCCTCGGCCGCGCGGAAGGCCGCGTCGAGCTCGACGAGCAGGCCGCGGTTCTGCGCGTTGCGGGCCTCGGGGCGGTCCAGCAGGATCCGCACGATCGCCCCGTCGTCGAAGGACTCGTAGCGGAGGAAGTCGTACTCGGGCATCGCGGCGCTCCTCTCGATCGTCGCCGACGAGCGTGTCGTGCAAAGATGACGTGGATGTCAGATTAGCCCCATGGGGCATCGCTGGCCGGGTCCACGACCGGAGGGGTGGTCGGCCGCCGTTTCGTTCGGCAGATGACGCGCTCCACGTGGTCATCTGACGAACGGAGCGGGTGCAGCGGGTTCCCGCTGGGCGCGGTCGCTGCGGGAGACTTCCCTCCCATGGCCACCCCGAACATCCTCACCGACACCACGCCCGTGCTCGACGAGGCCCGGCCGGGCCTGGCACGGTCGATCATCACCGACGCGTGGGGCCTGTACTTCGCGCAGGGCGGGGTGGTGATGGCCGCGGCGCTGCGGGCCATGGACGCGGTGCTGGACCGCGCTGACCTGTCCCTCGCGAGCGCGAGCGCCGTGTTCTGCCGGCCCGTGGCGTGCGGTCCCGTCGAGACCCGCGTCGAGGTGCTGCGCAGCGGCCGCCGTGGTGCGCAGGTGCAGGGAACGCTGCGCGACGCCACCGCGCCCGAGGGCGCGGTGAGCGTCGCGGTGAACGCCGTGTTCACCGACCCGACGTTGCCCGGCCCGCGGCTCGCACCGCTCCCCCGCCCCGCCGAGCTCGGCGAGGCGCCGGTGGAGCCGCCGGACCGGGCCTTCGACAACGAGTTCCCGCTGGGCTTCCTCGACAACACCGAGTGGCACGTCGCGAGCGGCGCCGGCGCCGCGGCGGGCACCACCACGGCCGGGGAGTCGCTCCCTCGCCAGGCGTTGTGGTTCCGGTTCACCGAGCCGCCCGCCCCGGAGGGCACCGACTGGAACCCCGCGCTGCTGCCGATCCCGGGCGACGCGCTGGGCTCCGCCCTCGTCGTCGCGCTCGGCGGCGGCGACCGGCCGGTCGGCAGCGTGTCGCTCCAGCTGGACGTGCAGGTGCTCGCACCGATCCGCGGGACCTGGGTCGGCATCGACTCGTGGTGCACGCACGTCGGCAACGGGCTGGCCACGGGCATCGCGCACCTGTGGAGCGAGTCGGGCACCCACGTGGCGACGCTCACCCAGACCGCGATGCTGCGCGGGCTGGAGGGCTGAGCTCACACGTCGCTGCGCGCCTCGATGCGCCCGGCGCCCACCGCGTCGAGCAGCTCCCGGTGGTCGTGCTCGGCCTGGTCGGCGTAACGGGTGGCGAACTCACCGATCGCACGGTCGAAGGCGCCCTTGCGGCCCAGGTACCCCGCGATCACCGCGGCGTCACCGGTGCGTGCGTGGGCGCGTGCGAGGGCCCAGCCGGACACCTCGGCGTACGAGGTCATCCGGCGCTCGTCCGCACCGGTGAGGTCCACCGAGAGCTTCATGTCGCGCAGCTGGCGGACGTAGAAGTCCCGGCCGCGCGGGCCGACGCTCCAGCCCAGGAAGATGTCGCTCGCGGCCTGCATGAGCCGCTGGCCGACCACGACCCTCCTCCCGTTCCGCCCCAGCGGACCGCGGCCGCCGCCGTCGGGTTCGAGCACCGAGGCCTGCGCCTCCTTGACCTGGAGGAGCAGCGGCTCGTTGTCCGGCGACAAGAGCAGCGAGACGAACGCGCGGGTGCCGACGCTGCCGACGCCGACGACCTTCACCCCGGCGTCGACGAAGCGGTACCGGTCGAGCAGGACCCGACGCTCCTCCGGAAGGGACTCGCGGTAGCGGCCGAGGAACTCCTCCGCGGCCTCCTCGGACCCCTCGAGCTCCGGGGAGTGGAACAGCAGCGGCGGCTGGTCGACGAGGCGGTAGCGACCGGCGACCACCTCGGTGATCTTCGGCATCAGGTGCTCGCCGACGCGGCGGTGCGCCTTCTGGATCATCCGGCGCTGCCGGTCGCGGTCGGTCCCGTCGCGGGGCATGCGCTCGAGCAGCGAGGTGTCCAGACGGTCGTACCAGACCTGCAGCGGGCTGCGGGTGGCGTAGTCCCAGAGGTGCTGCCGGTACGCCCGCGCGCACCGCACGGCCGCGGCGCGCCGCGTCCTCGGGGAGCGCGCCGTCACGGGCGGCGATCACCACGCTGGCGGCGAGGCGCTTCAGGTCCCACTCCCACGGGCCCGGCGCGGTCTCGTCGAAGTCGTTCAGGTCGAACACGAGGTTGCGTTCGGGGGTCGCGAAGAGGCCGAAGTTCATGAGGTGCGCGTCGCCGCACGCCTGCACGCGGACGCCGGTCGTCGGCGTGGACGCGAGGTCCGACGCCATGACCGCCGCGCTGCCCCGGTAGAAGGTGAACGGCGAGTGCGACATGCGCCCGTACCGGATGGGTAGCAGCTCGGCGACGCGGTCGCGGCCCGACGCCACGAGCACGTCCACCGGGTCCGGCCTCCCGGGTGGTGGCACCCACTCGGCATGCGCGCTGCGGGGCACGTCGCGGCGCAGCTCGCGACCCGCCTCGATCCGCTCCGACCGTGACGCGAGCGTGAGGTCCATGGGCGTCCCCCTGGGCGGGTTGGGCGGCTTCGCCCAGTCCAGCACGGAGCGCGGGCGGCTGTCGCCGCGGCCCGACGATCGCCGGCGCGGGCCCGCCGCGCGACCGGCGGCGGGCTCAGCTGGAGGGCTCGTCGAGCGACAGCGCCTGCTCCGGGCAGGCGCGCACCCCGACCCGGGCCTGCTCGAGCAGCTCACCGTTCGGGTCGGCCTCGAGCACGACGCAGCGCCCCAGGTCGTCCGCGCCGAACACGCGGGGCGCGACGGCGTAGCAGCGCCCGTGGCCGACGCAGGCGTCCGCGTCGAGCAGGACCTTCACGACCGCCCGCCCGTGGGGATCGGCTGCGGCTCGAACACCAGCGGCAGCGGAGTGATCTCGCGGATCCCCGGCGAGTACGCCAGCTCGGCACCGGGAGCCAGCTCGTAGTCGGGGATCCGCCGGTGCCACTCCTCCAGCGCGACGCGCAGCTCGAGGCGGGCGAGGTGCGACCCCAGGCAGCGGTGCGGACCGCCCCCGAAGGCCAGGTGGCGGTTGGGGTCGCGGTCGGGCACGAACTCCGCGGCGTCCCGGCCGAACTCGGACGGGTCGGTGTTCGCGGAGCCGAGCATGAGGATCGCGGTGTCGCCCGGCTCCAGCTTCACCCCGTGCAGCTCCACCGGCTCCTTGACCAGCCGCAGGATCTGCATGACCGGCGTCTCGCGCCGCAGCAGCTCCTCCACGACCCCCGGGATGCTCGCCGGGTCCCCCGCGACGCGCCGGCGGTGCTCGGGGTGCTGCGCGAGGAACGCGAGCGAGCAGTCGAGGGTGGAGGTGACCGTGTCGAGCCCGGCGAGGATGAACAGGAAGGAGACGTCCAGCATCTCCTCGTGCGACATCGTCCGCCCGTCGGTCTCGGTGGTGAAGTACCGGCTGAGGAGGTCGTCACCGGGTGACGCGGCGCGGTCCGCGAGCACCTGCTCGAAGTAGTCGTAGATCGCACGACCGGCGGCGTGGCGCCGGGCCGCGGACTCCTCCGGCTCGAGCGGCGCGCCGCCGCCCGGCCGGATGATCTCGTCCTTCCACTCGAGGAAGCGGTCCAGGTCGGACAGCGGGAGGCCGGTGATCGCGAGGAAGACCGTGCAGGGCAGGGGCACCGTGAACTCGCCGTGCGCGTCGACGGTGCCGCGCTCGACGAAGCGGTCCATCACCTCGCCCACCACGCGGCGCACCTCGGGCTCGAGCTCGGCGACCTCGCGGGCGCTGAGCGTCGGGTCGATGACCCGCCGGTAGTGGGAGTGCTCGGGCGGGTCGATCTGCAGCGGGATCAGCGGGCGGTCCTGGCCGATGTCGAGCGCGTCGATGTCGGAGGAGAACACCTCGGGGTGTCGCAGCGCCCAGCGCACGTCGTCGTAGCGGCTGATGATGTGTGCCCCGAGCCCGCCCATGCCCTCCATCGACGCGACCGGGCAGTGGGCGCGCAGCCGGTCGTAGAAGGGCACCGGGTCGGCGGCCACCGACGGCAGGTACGGGTTCGCCTCCCGGGTCTGCGGGTTCACTGCGTCCGTCGGCTCCACCGCCACCCCCCTCGGCGTCCCGGAGGCTCGCCAGCTGCCGGTCCGGCCATCATCGCAGAAAACTGACGCCGATGTCAGATGTCCGACCGGCGCCCGCCACCCGCCGCTGCACCCGCTACGGAGGTCAACCCTCGCCGCGACGGCGGCGCACCCGCTCCAGGAGGGCGATGAGGCGGCTGCGGTGCTCGTCGCTCGCCATGGTGACCGCCTCCTCGGCGAAGCCGGCCGGCACGGCGTCCCCGAGCGCCCGCGCGAGGTGGAGGTTGACCACCCGCTTGGTCGCCCGGAGCGCGGCAGGGGGTTGCGCGGCCAGGCGGTGCGCCAGCGCGACCGCGTCGTCCAGCACCTGCCCGGGCGGGACCACCCTCGATGCGAGGCCCAGCTCGACCGCGCGCGCCGCAGGGATCGGGTCCCCGGTGTAGAGGTGCTCGCGCAGCCGGAGGATCGGCCCGAGCAGCGGCCAGAACGCTGCGCCGCCGTCGCCCGCCGCGAGGCCGACCGCCACGTGCGGGTCCGCGAGGTGCGCGTCCTCGGCCATCAGCACGACGTCACAGAGCACCGCGATGGAGCACCCGAGCCCGACCGCCGGGCCGTTCACCGCCGCGACGACCGGCAGCGGGAACCGCAGCAGCTCCTCGACGATGCGCGCGCCCTCGCGCAGGCTCGCCTCGCCGGAGGCGGGGTCGTCGAGGAACGACGCCACCCACTCGAGGTCCCCGCCCGCGCTGAAGGCACGGCCGGCACCGGTGAGGACCACCGCGCGGGCGTCCGGGTCGGCGGCCAGCACCTCCCACACGTCCGCCAGCGCCGCGTGCAGGTGCTCGTCGATCGCGTTCAGGTGCTCGGGCCGGTCCATCACCACGACGCGGACCGGGCCGTCGGCCTCGACACGCAGGACGTCGGGCAGCTCGTCGCGCAACGGACACCTCCCCCGGGACCCCGTGGACCCTACAGCGCACCCCCGGGACGACCCCGGTAGCCTCCCGCGGAGATGACGCCGATGTCAGCTGCGCGCGGCGGACGCGCGCCGGGGAGGCGGCGATGGCGACGACGATCCACCACGAACGGGACGCCGACCTCGAGGCGCTCGCCGGCGCGGACGTGTGCGTGGTCGGCTACGGCAACCAGGGACGCTCCTGGGCGCTGAACCTGCGCGACAGCGGCGTGGCGGTGCGCGTCGCCACCCGCGCCGACGACAGCAGGGCACGGGCCGAGGACGACGGGTTCGCGAGCTCGGACACGGACGCCGCGTCGAGCGCGGACGTGCTGTGCGTGCTGGTCCCCGACGACGTGGTGCCGACCCTGGGGCTCGACCCGCGCGACGACGCGCTCGTGGTCCTCGCGAGCGGCTACTCGGTCGCGTTCGGGCGCTTCGACCCGCACTGCGACGTCGGCCTGGTCGCGCCGCGCATGCTCGGACCCGAGGTGCGTCGGTGCTACGAGGAGGGCACCGGGTTCATGAGCGCGGTCGGGGTGCACCGGGACCTGACCGGCACGGCGATGGAGCGCACGCTCGCGGTCGCGCTCACGATCGGCGGCCTCCGGCAGGGCGGGATCGAGCTGACGCCGACCCAGGAGGCGGTCCTCGACCTGTCGGTCGAGCAGCTCCTCGCGCCGGCGCTGCGGCACGTGAACCAGTCGTTCGTCGCGGTGATGCTCGAACAGGGCATCCCGATCGAGGCGGTCCTCGCCGAGCTGTTCCTCTCGGGAGAGGTCGAACGCACCTTCCGGCTGCTGCGGCTCGAGGGCTACGCGGCCCAGATGGAGCACCACTCCCCCACCAGCCAGTACGGGCAGCTCAGCAGGTCCGACCGCTACGACCACCACGACCTGGCCGCCACGATGCGGGAGCTGCTCGGGGACATCACGAGCGGCCGCTTCGCCGACGAGTGGGACGCCGAGCGCGACGGCGGCTACCCGAACCTCCGGCGGCACCGTGCCGAGCTGCTGTCGCCCGAGCTGCAGGCGTGGGAGGCGGAGCTGCGGGCGACGCTGGGAGAGCGGGCGACGAGCCGTTGACGGCCCGGAGAAGGTGACCGACGACACATCGTCGCGGCCTCCGCTGCTACGGTTCGCGCCGGGAGCGCCGAGCGGCAACCGCCGCGTCATGAGGGAGGGTGCCCGTGATCCGCAGAACCGTCATTGCCGTACCGCTGCTCGCCGTCATCGCGATGGTCGCCGCCTGCGTGCCCGATGCGCCGCCCGAGCGGGACTGGACCGTGAGGGCCCACTCCATCACGGTCCACCGGGGCGAGGACCGCGACGGGGGCGACGAGCCGTACGTGATCCAGATCGGATTCCGCTCGAAGCTCGGCGTGAGGGGTTCGACCTCCACGTCGATCAGGTCGCAGTGCCGCAGCCAGAAGCTCTTCCCGAACGACGCCGCGCCCGACGGCACCACGCTGGAGATCCCGCCGGGTTCGGCGGACATCACCTTCCCCGGCGTGCTCAACCTCGACCTGCTCGACCTCGCCGCCGGGACGGTCCCGTTCGAGGTGCTCGGCACGTTGTCGTTCGTGATGGAGCGCGACGGCATCTTCGAGAGCTGCGCGGTGACCGACGCGCTCGAGAACGCGCTGCTCCCGGTGCTGCGCGACGCGCTCGCGATGCTCATCGCCAACAGCCCCGTGCCGCCGACCGAGCAGGAGATCGTCAACCTCATCGTCAGCAACATCGGCAACTTCGTCGCCGCTGCCGGCAACCTGATCGGCGCGGTGATCGAGGGGCTCGGGAACCCCGACGACGTGATCGGCGTGGCCGCCCAGATCCACCTGCCGACCACGGGCGGGCTGACCGACCTGGTCAACACGGCGTTCGCGATCGGCGGCCTGTTCGCGCCGGGCCTCGAGCACGGGTTCGTCCCGATCGAGGGCCTGCCGAGCGAGCTGCAGATCCGGGTGGGCACGCTCAGCCCGTCGAGGGCCGACTTCCGCTTCACCACCCCGGCCGCGGACTACACGTACCAGAGCAGGGTCACCCGCTGAGCAGCCCGCTCAGCGGGTCGACACCGTCGGCGCCGCCGCGTCGCCCGACCGGGAGGTGACCGGCGCGCGCCGCGCCCTGGCGGGCCCGCGCTCGGACTCGTACCAGCGGAAGAAGATCACGCCCATCACGGTCCAGATCACCGGGAGGTTCCCGATCTTCATGAGCACGCCGGCGAACTGCTGGTCGTGCAGCGCGGACATCCACACCCTCGGGGCCATCTCGTAGGTCTCGTACAGGGGGTGCGGTGAGAACACGAGGAAGCCACCCGGGACCATCGGCACGAGCGCCGCTGCCGAGAACAGGTAGACGAGCTTGATCGGCGCGGAGGCGACGCGGTGCTCGGGGATCGGATCGATGACCGGGCCCCACAGCAGGAGCCCCGAGACGAGCCACACCATGTCGAGCGCGAACGAACCGACCTGGCTGGAGCGGAGCAGGTCGACCGCGTACGGGGAGTGCGTGACGACGAGCAGGCCGTTGGCCATCAGGGCGGCGACGACCGGCTTGGTCAGCACCCTCCAGGTCGACTCGAGGCGCAGGCGGCGCAGCACCGCCCGTGCGAGCCACTCCGGGGTGCCCAGCATGAGCAGCGGAGCCGCGGCGAGCGTGTAGAGCATGTACTGGAGCATGTGGATGGACGACAGGTAGGCACCGCCGAGGGCGCCCACCGGCCAGTCCGACGCGATCCACAGCGCAGCGACCCCGCCGGCGAACTGCCACCGCTGGCGGCGGCTCGCCGCGGGCGCGCCGGTTGCCGCCGCGTGCCGCCGGAGCACGAGGACGTAGCCGGCGGCGATCGCCGCGCACAGCAACCACACGCCGAGGTAGGGGCGCGGGGTCCAGTCGAACGGACGTTGCACAGCAGAGCACCACCAGGCCAACGTCAGGCTCCTTCGTGGTTCGGCTCGACTCGGTCGGCGAGCTCGGCGGGTTCGACGATCGGGGCGGACAGGGTCAGCTCGCCGGTGTGCTCGAACTCGAAGGTGAGCTCGACCTCGTCACCGGCGGCCAGCGGTCCGTGCAACCCCTCCAACATGAGGTGGGTTCCACCGGGGGTGAGCGCGACCCGCTCCCCGGCCGGCACCTCGAGCCGGTCGGTGGGGACCATCTTCGACAGGCCGTCGTGGTGCTCGGTGTGGTGGATCGAGACCCGCTCCGAGCACGAGCAGCGCACCGCCACGAGCGCGTCGTCGCCGTCGCCGTGGTTGGTGATCGCCGCGTACGCGGCGGAGAGGTCACCGGCGTTCGCCGAGGCCACCACGTCCTCCACGGTGAGCTCCGGGGTGCCGGAGGAACTGCAGCCGGCCAGGCCGCACCCGACGACGAGGACCGCGAGGCACATGAGCCGGCGGTGGAGGGTCCTCACGACGGCAGCTCGCCGGCGAGCAGCCGCGGCAGGTCCGACACCCAGTCGCCTTCGCGGGTGCCGAACGGGTAGACGATCCTGGCGAGGCCGTCCTCCTGGTAGGCGATCATCTGCGACGCGTGGCCGACCTCGTAGGACCCGTCCTCGTCGGGGTCGTCGAGGAACGCCTGGGGCACGTTCGCGAGCTCCTGCGCCCGCGCGAGCTCCTCCGGTGTGCCGGTGAGGCCGACGAACCGGGGATCGAACTGGTCGAGGTACTCGCGCAGGCGCTCCGGCGTGTCGCGCTCGGGATCGACGCTCACGAACACCATCTGTACCTTCTTCGCGACCTCGGGACCCAACGCCTCGAGGGCGCTCGCGAGGGTGCTGAGGCTGATCGGGCACACGTCGGGGCAGTTCGTGTACCCGAACATCAGGAGCGTGAGCGGTCGGGGCGTGTCGCGCGCGAGGTCGAACGGGTTGCCCGAGGTGTCGGTCAGCACGACCTCCGGCTTGGGCTGCTCGACCCCCAGCACCGTGCCCGCCCAGTCCGACGAGGCCGAGGTGGTCGCGGGTCGCAGCAGCGCGAGCACACCGCCGACGATCGCCGCGGCGACGATCAGGCCGACCACGGCCACGACGCGCTTCCTCGCGTCCTGGTCGGCCCGGTCCGCGGCGGCCCCTCCGCCGGGGGCAGCATCGCCGGGGGCAGGGTCGCTGCGGGCAGGGTCGCCGGCCGTCGCGCCGGCGGGAGGGTGGTCGAGTCCTTCGGTCACTTCCCCAGCAGTCGACGCGGGGGCCCGGAAGGTTCCCGCCCCGGGGGATGACATCCGACACCCCCGCCGACCTCGATCCGGACACCTGTCGTCACAACGACGCTGCTGACCCGAACGAACAACAACTATGGGGCCGCCGCCACCCGCCTGTTGATCAAAGAAGAGGTGATGCGACACACGACGTCGAACCGATCATGCCGCGTTCGGGGCTACGGTTGACGCACATGTCAACGGGGATGGGAGAGAGAGACCACGACACCGCGATCGCCGCGCCCACCGACGTCGGCCGAGCCGGCGGCACCTCGCTCGGCAAGGCTCGGGTACTGCTGCGGAACGCCTGGCGCGACCTGAGGTACGGGCGGCTGCTCGCCCCCATCTACTGGCGGGATCCCGCCCAGGCGAACTCCGACTACGGGGCGCTGGAGCGCATGCGCTTCGACCCGATCTCGCCGGACGACGTGCTGGTCGACCTCGGTTGCGGAGGGGGCCGGGTCATCAACCACTGGCTCTCGCTCGGGCTCCAGAACCAATTGATCGGGATCGAGCTCGACCTACATCTGGCATTCCGGATGGCGAACCGACTGCGACGACACCGGAACGTGTCGATCCGGACCGGGGATGCGATCGCGAACCTCCCCGAGGAGGGCACGGTCTTCTACCTCTTCAACCCGTTCGGTCGCGACAAGGTCGCCGAGCTCGAGGCGACGCTGCGGGCCACCGCATCCCGACGTCCGCGGTGCCGCGTGATCTACCACAACCCCAAGCACCTCGACGTGTTCGAGGTCGACGACCACTGGTCGATCGAACACGATCGCGACCTGGGCCGTGCCGCCGGAGAGGAGTACCACACGGTGGCCTACATCGAACGCGCCGCCTGACCCGGCGGGCGCCGCGGGGTCGGACGTGTCGAAGTCGGCCGGGGGTCCCGACTAGGCCCGGCCCTCGAGCGCGGCCGCGAGCCGTTCGAGGGTCCCGCTCATCGTCTGCCGGTTGCGTGCCGCCCGGTCGTCCACCCCCGAGATCTGCTTGCTGAGCTCCATGGCCTCCTCGGGGCGCAGGTCCTCGGTCCACTCGGTGACCCGGCACCCCGCCTCGGTGGGCTCGATGCGGTAGCCCCAGGTCGAGTAGTGGAACCCGAACATCGAGCACTCGAACGCGAACGTCCGCCCGGGATCGGCCTCGATGACCGTGCCCTCGCTGGTCCACTCGTTGTCGCCGTGGCGGTTGTGGCCCTCGAAGGTCGCGCCGACCACCGGGCCGTCGAACCCGCCGGTCCACTCGCACGAGTGGCACTCCTCCGACCACTCGCCCATGCGGGTCACGTCGGAGATGGCCTCGTAGACCGCCTCCGGCGGTGCGGCGATGTCGCGGGAGATCTCGATCCGCTCGGCCATCGCCCCTCCTCAGCCGTCGCCGTTGCCGAACTCGGCGCCCATGTCCATGAAGGCGCAGCCCATCAGGCCGCCCATCAGCTCGGCGAGCTCCGGGTCGTCCTCGGCCGCGTCGTCACCATGGACCATCGCGGTGACCATGAAGCGCCGGAGGTTCTCCTCCGACAGCACGCTCTCCATGCACGCACGTGCCTCGCGAGACATCTCCTCGTCAGCGGTCTCCTCGAGCATGACGGCGCGGATGTCGATGTCGCACGCAGCGAACCCGTCGTAGAGCTCGTTGCCCTCCGCCTCGGTGATCTCGAAGGCGCTGAAGTCGTCGTCGTAGTCGTCCGAGGCGATGTCCTCCGGGGTGACGCCGGCTGCCTTGAACCGGTCGACGCCGATCGTGCCCACCCAGCGCTCGGCCAGGCACTCCGCCTGCGCCGCGTCGACCGGCGAGCCGTCGTCCTGCATGGAGGTCGCGAACGCCCGGACGTACCCGGCCGCGTCGCCGGACAGCCCGCCGCCCTCGGCCTTCGGGTCCGACGACTCCCCTGCCTCGCCGGCATCGTCCGCGACGGCGTCGCCCTTGCCCTTGTCGTCGGCCGCGGCATCGTCGTCCGAGCCGCTCGAACAGCCGAGGAGCAGCAACGCGGCGACGACCGTGAGCAGGCCACCGAGGAACCCGAAACGACGCATCTGGACCTCACGAGGGAGAAGGAGTGGAACGGCGGACGGGCCGCGAGGCCCGATGCCGCAGGGGACCGTAGGCGACGGCGCGGCGCGAGTGAGGGTTCTCGGCTCCTGGGCGGCGCTCGGGGGCCGCCGAACCGGTGCGGTGGCGGACCCACGCCCGGGTGCCGGATGCGCGTCTGAACGGCCGGATCGCTGGGTAACGGACGCGAAACCCGCCACAGCACGCGGCGGTTGTGCGGTCAAGGCACGAGTCCGAAAGCGAGCGACGATGGCAACGACACGTGAGCACACGGTGAGGGAACTCGCGAAGACGGGCGTGAGGGACCTGCCGAGCAACATGAAGTGGGTGGCGGGCAAGCTGTTCTCCGGGATCTCCGGGCAGGACGGCGCCGCGCACTCGCAGCAGGAGGGCGGCGACGAGAAGGAGCAAGGGTCGGGCGAGGAGCACGGCGAGCTCCGGCGGGCGAGGGCCCGGACGCGCCAGCGCGCCGAGGCGACGCGCTCGATGCCCTCGGTCTCGGTCGACAACCTCCTCCAGCGCGCCGATGCCGCCGCGGAGCGCGCGGCCGCCGCGGAGGAGGAGGCGCTCGAGCGCGCCCAGGAGGCCAAGCGGATGGCCGACGAGGTGCGGCGCATCGTGGACGAGGCCGAGGAGCAGCTGGCCTCCGCCCAGGCCGACGCCCACCGCAAGCTCGCGTCGCGGGTGCTGGCGGTGGAGACGGAGGGCGTCGAGCGGATCCGCCGGGCGGAGGCGGAGCTCGCCGAGAGCGTCGAGCGCACCCGGACCGAAGGCCTCCGGCAGTCCCAGGCGGAGCTCGACAAGCTGCAGCAGCGGCTGAACCGGAAGGCCGAGGGCTCGCGGGAGCAGGCGCTCGACGCCGCCGAGCGTGCCGCCGAGGCGCTCAAGGACGCCGACGAGTCGGTCGCCGAGGCGGACCAGCTCGCCAGGGAGGCCAAGCGCGCCGCCGAGGAGGCGGCCGCCGCCGCGGCCCGCACCGCCGAGCGGATCCGCTGGAACGAGCGCAGCGAGGTCGCGGAGGCCACCTCGTCGGTGAAGGAGGAGTCGGAGTCGCCGATCGACATCTCCCAGGAGGGTGCGAGCGCGACGATCTCGACCAGCTCCGCCTCGACCGGGCAACGCGAGGACGAGCCGAAGCCGGTGGGGATGAGCGCCGACGAGCTCGCCGCGCTCGCCCACGCCGAGCTGCTCGCGATGGCGGTGAGCGCGGAGGTCCCGGACTGCCGGACCATGAGCCGCGACGAGCTGATCGACGCGCTGTCCGAGCTCAGCGCTGCGAGGGGCAAGTAGTCGGCCGATGCCGGTCGACCCGACGAGGAGGGTTCCCGATGAAGCTGTTCCACAGGAAGACCCGCATGGAGCGGATGAGGGAGCGTGCCGTCCCGGTCGCGAAGCGGGCCGGGGCCACGGCGCTCGGGGTGACCGGCACCGCCGTCGCCGCGACCGCCGCGAGCGCGGCGATCTCCACGGTCCGCAAGAACAGCCCGAAGTGAGCGTCGGGGTCCCCGGGAGGTCCGCAGGTGCGTGAGCCCGCCACCCGTCGCATCCGCCTCCGGCGGGCCGGGTGGCGGCGGCGCGCGTCGGAGCTCGGGCCGGTGCCGGTGCGGGCGGGCTCGGTCGTGGACATCGCGGTCGACGCCCGACTGTTCGGCCGGGTGCCCCTGCTGACCATCGACGCGACCGTCGACATCGTCGGGGTGCCGGAGGTCGAGGCGTTGGAGGTCGCAGAGCGCACCGGGTCGGGCGAGCTCCAGCTGGTCACGGGAACGACCCACGCGCACGCGAGCGGCCCGGGAGGGGAGCTACGCCGGGGCACCGTCGAGGCGGTGCTGCGGGAGGCGACCGAATCGCTCGGCCCGGGCCCGCGCTGACCCCGCCGGGGCGCGCCGCGGTGGCGCGCTCAGCTCGCGGCGCGTCGCACCCCGAGCCGGCCACCGGCGACGAGCACCCGCTGGACCAGCCCGGCGGGCAGGCGCGCGAGCAGGTCGAAGGCGCGCGCGTCGGGTCCGATCAGCACGCGGCGCTTGTTGGCCTCCACCCCGTCGAGGATGACCCGAGCGGCCTTCTCGGGGGTGGTGCGCGCCACGCGGTCGAACGCCGCCGCGTTGTCACGGCCGTCGCCGGAGAGGCTCTCGTGGATCCGGGCGCTGCGCACGATGTTGGTGCGGATGCCGCCCGGGTGCACGGTGGTCGCCGACACCCCGCACCGCTCGATCTCGAGCTCCATGCGCAGGCAGTCGGTGAACCCCCGGACCGCGAACTTGGCGGCGTTGTAGGCGCTCTGGGACGGGATGGCCATGAGGCCGAACACGCTCGAGACGTTCACGACGTGCCCCTCCCCCGCTGCCTTCAGGTGCGGCAGGAAGGCCATCGTCCCGTGCACCACGCCCCAGAAGTTGATGCCGACCAGCCACTCGAGGTCCTCGTGGGACATCTCGCCGATCGGCGCGACGAGCGCCACCCCGGCGTTGTTGACGATCAGGTTGACCCGGCCGTGCTCGCGCACCACCTGCTCGGCCCAGGCCTCGACCGCGTGGCGGTCCGACACGTCGACCAGGGCCGAGGTCACCTTCGGACCACGCCCCTCGCAGCGCGCCACGGTCTCGGCGAGGCCGGCCTCGTCGACGTCGCTGACCGCCACGTGCGCGCCCCGCGAGACGAGGTCGAGCGCCAGCGCACGCCCGATGCCCGACGCAGCCCCGGTGACCGCGGCGACCCGTCCCGTCAGCTCCATGTGGGCTCGAGCACGAACAGCGGGATCACCCGATCGGTGGCCTCCTGGTAGGCGTCGTAGTCGGGCCACACGGCCGTGGCCCGCTGCCACCACGTCGCCTTCTCGTCGCCGTCGACCTCCCGGGCGGTCAGGTCGTGCCGTTCGGCGCCGTCCTGCACCCGTGCGACCGGGTTGGCGCGCAGGTTGTGCACCCACTGCGGGTCGGTGGGGGCGCCGCCCTGCGAGCCGATGACCGCGTAGCGGCCCTCACCGTCGGTGATCCGCACGAGCGGGGTCTTGCGGACCTTGCCCGTGCGCGCGCCGAGGGTCCACAGGACGATCCACTGGTCGCCGACGAGCTCGCTGGGCTCGGAGCCGCCGGAGCGCTCGTAGCGCTCGACCTCGGCAGCGATCGGCTCCCACGGGCTGGGCTCGTACTCGGCGTCGTCGAAGATCGACATCTGCTCCTCCTGTGGTGGTGGCCGGCGCTCACCCTTGCACGTCGATGAGGTAGTCCCCTTCCACACGGACCGCCACGCGCCAGCCACCCGGACGACGCTCGGCGAGCACGTCCCCTACGCCGGTGCCGGTGACGACCGGTCGCCCGTCGGTGTCCGACGCGATCCACAGCTCCGCGGTGCTCGGGGTGGGGGTCCGTCCCCTCACGGTGAGGGTGCCGCCCCCGCACGGCGCGGCGCGCAGCGACAGCAGCCGGCCCGGCGCGGCACGCGGGTAGGACCGGGCGGTGCACGGCGTGGCCATGCGGGCATCCCCGCAGCGCTCGCGCTGCTGGGCCACCCACTCGTCGCTGGGCGGGTAGGCGCCCGCGACGTCGTGCGGGTCGCCGCACTCCTGCTCCCACTGCCACCACGTGCCACCCGCGCCGGGGTTGGCGTCGTCGAGCCGGTTGAAGCGCGACATGTAGGCGGCGCGCTCGGCGTCGTCGCTGGCGAAGCTGCCGTACTCGCCGATCCAGGTCGTCGTCCCGTACGCGCGTGCCAGCAACTGCAGCGCGCCGGTGAGGAGGTCGAGCAGGCCGGGCAGCTGGGGCCCGATCGACTCGCCGTAGTTGTGCGGGGCGAACACGAGGTTGGCGTCGTCGCTGAAACCGGTCTCGACGAACGGTCCGACGACGGTCGGCTCGAAGAACACGATGTGGCCCCGACCGCCGACCGCCGCCTCCGCGGCACGGATCTCCGCGATCGCCGAGCGGTAGTAGTGGGCGAGTCCGACCAAGGTGATGTCGAGGTCGAAGCCGAGGCCCGGCTCGTTGAGCAGGTCGAAGCCGGCGACACCGGGTTCGTGCGCGAACTCGGCGGCGATGCGACCCCACGTGGCCGCCAGCGCGTCGCGGATGCCGGCGCGGTTCGTGTAGAAGGCGTGCCACGCGGCGAGGACCGCGGGGCTCTCCTCGCGGCTGCCGGGGGTGCAGGTGGGCCATCCGTCGGTGAAGGTCGCCCACTCCGGTGCGCCGTCCCAGCCGATGTGCGGGCGGGTCCCGGGCGGGCACTCCTCCTCGGGCGGCGTGGCGATGTGCTTGGACCAGGCGTCCTGGTGCATGTCGATCACCACGTACATGCCGTGGCGGTTCGCCGCTGCGACCGCGGCCCGGACGCGGGCCAGGTAGTCGGGGTCGAGGGTTCCCCGCTGCGGTTCCCACGCCGACCAGTTCGTCACGAGGCGGACGACGTTGTGGCCCTGCGCCGCGGCGTCGGCCCAGTCGTCCTCGTCGAGGCTCGCGACCGTCGGCAGGTCCGGGTGGGCCTGGAAGTAGTCCCCCAGGTGGTTGAAGTTCACCCCGCGCAGGAGGACCTGGCGGCCGGCGTCGTCGTAGACGCCCGCGTCCTTGCCCCGCACCGCGGTGAGCCAGCGCAGCTCCCCGTCGGGCCCGGGGTCCAGCACCGGCGGCGGTGAGCCGTCAGGTACGCACGACGCGACGAGCACCGCGACGAGCAGCGGCACCAACCTCCACGAACGTGTCGTCGCGCGGCTGCGCCGCACGATCCCCATCGCCCCCATGGCCACCAGCGTCCCACCCGGTCGTGCGCACCGCAACGTCCGGGGCCCTCTGGCTTCGCCGCGTGCGCCTTCTCGTCGCCTCCTGCGCGCCATGACGCGCATGAGGCGACGAGAAGGCGGGCTCAGCCCGGAAGCGGGTCGTACAGGTAGATGACCACCTCGTGGTTGCGCTCGTTCCCCAGGGCGTCCCGCACGGTCGGCATCGTGCGGTGGTAACCGGACTGCGCCCACCTGGGATCCGGCGTGCAGGTGATGGTGACGTCGGTGACGGTCGGCGAGACGAGCTCGGCGCGGGGCTTCGAGCACTGCGCGTTCGAGTCGTGGAACGGCATCTGCATCCAGAAGGTCGTGTACACGAACGCCGCCGGGGACGCCCGGTCCTCCACGCGCAACGTCAGGTCGAACGGTGCCGTGCGCACGGGGCGTTCCGGATCGGTGCGGATCTCCAGCAGCTTGGGACCGGAGCGGTCGTCGACTCCCCCGGCGACCTCGAAGGGTGTGCGTGCGCAACGAGCCGGCACGGTCAGGACCTGCGGCTGGTTGCGGTTCGTTGAGCGAACGCGCACCGGCGGCGGCACCCCTCGGGGGGTCGCCGCCGCCGGTGGTGCGGACGGGATCGTGGTGCTGGTGCTACTCGATGCGCAGGCCGGAGATCGCGCGGCTGATGACCAGCTGCTGGATCTGCTCGGTGCCCTCGCAAGGACGCCGTGTAGATCTTCGCGTCGCTGCTGCTACTCGATCCGGAGGCCGGAGATCGCGCGGCTGATGACCAGCTGCTGGATCTGCTCGGTGCCCTCGAAGATGTCATAGATCTTCGCGTCGCGGTGCATGCGCTCCACCGGGTACTCACGGGTGTAGCCGTAGCCACCGAGGATCTGGATGGCCCGCTCGGTGACCCACACCGCGGTGCGGCCGGCCATGAGCTTGGACATCGAGCCCTCGCCGTTCTTGTAGCCGCCGCCGTTCTTCGACAGCCACGCGGCACGCCACACCATGAGGCGGGACGCGTCGATCTGGGTGGCCATGTCGGCGAGCATGAACGCGATCGACTGGTTCATGATGATCGGCTTGCCGAACGCGTGGCGCTCCTGCGCGTACTGCAGGGCGTACTCGTAGGCCGCACGGGCGATGCCGACCGCCTGGGCGCCGACGGCGGGGCGGGTGGCCTCGAAGGTCGCCATGGCGGGCTGCTTGCCGGAGCGCACCTCGGGGTTCTTCTGCGCCTCGCGGGCCCGGGCCAGCTTCTCGTCCAGGGCCTCCTTGCCGCCCAGGAGGCACGAGCCGGGCACGCGCACGTCGTCGAGGATCACCTCGGAGGTGTGCGAGGCGCGGATGCCGTGCTTCTTGTACTTCTGGCCCATCGAGAGGCCGGGGGTCCCGGGCGGCACGATGAAGCTCGCCTGACCGCGGCCCTTCAGCTCGGGGTCGACCGCTGCGACGACCACGTGGATGTCGGCGATGCCGCCGTTGGTGATCCACGCCTTGGTGCCGTTGAGCACCCACTCGTCCTTGGCCTCGTCGTACACGGCGCGGGTCCGCAGCGACGACACGTCGGAGCCGGCGTCGGGCTCGGACACGCAGAACGCGCCCAGCGCGACCTTCTCGGGGGTGCCGTAGCACTGGGGCACCCACTCGAGCACCTGCTCG
>Ga0182741_1000862_pt1 | contig 42736 bp, 26 predicted proteins | sample eDN5th37CBELigOP_FD_128874 | JGI IMG/M metagenome (GOLD analysis project Ga0182741, IMG submission 128874) | Enriched Organic Plus compost microbial communities from Emeryville, California, USA - eDNA 5th pass 37_C BE-Lig OP (version 2) (version 2) ... | reverse complement strand
GAACCACCGGGAACGCGGCCGGCCACTCGATCTTCGGCTGCGTCTGCGGGTTGTACTGCGCGAAGCGCACGAGCTTCGCCGCCTCGATCTCGTTGGCCGAGAGCAGATCGCTCGGCAGGATCTCGAGGATGTCGAAGCCGCGGTCGAGCTCCGACGAGTAGATCAGACCATTCCACCAATACGCGCCCCACGAGCCGCCGATCGTGCCGCGGGTGCGGCGGCCATCCGTGGTCTCGGTTGCCTGCACCTCGCCGGTCGGCGGCGGGTCGATCGGTCCGCGGTCGAAGAATGCCAGCTCCCTCGGATGGTCGGGATCGGTGAACTCCATCACGCTCACACCACCCTGGTACCATCCCTGCACCATGATGTCGCGTCCCGGCACAGGGATCAGCCCACCGTTGTGCGACACGCAGTTCTCCTGCTCCGTCTGCGCCGTGGGGATCTTGAAGTACGCGTGCTGCGTGTACTTCCGCTTGGAGTCGATGGTGAGAACCGTGTTGCCGCCCATCTCCATCATGGAAGTGGCCTGGCACATCGGCCCCGTGCCACCGCCCCATTCGTCGGTGAACACGACCCGCTTTCCGTCGTTGCTGAAGACGGCCGTGTGCCAGAGCGAGAAGTTCGTGTCGGCCACGGCATCGAGGCGCACCGGCTTCTCGGGATTCGAGATGTCCACCAGCAGTCCGTAGCTCGCGCAAGCTCCCGCGAGGAGACCGACCGCGGGATACGCGGTGACGTCGTGGCAGTTCCGCGGACCCGTGGGAACCGCCGATCCGCCGCGACCGCCGCGCGCAGGCCGGCCGGCCGCGTGCGGAGCGGGCGCGAGGCCCGTGAAGATGCGCGCGCCGGTCACCACCTCGGCCTTCTCGGGGTTCGCGAGCGGCACCTTGATCACGTCGAGTCGGTAGAGCGAGTTCGTGGGATCGGCCGGATCGGTCCCCTCCTTGCACCCCGCGAGCTCCGAGTCGGGGCGCGCACCCTGGTTGCCCGACACGTAGATGTAGATCACTCCCTTGTCCTTCGGATCGGGGATGATCGTGTGCGTGTGCGACCCCTTGCACGTCTGCACGTTCTTGATGAGACGCGGCTCGGCGGGGTTGGAGACGTCGTATATGCGCACACCGGCCATGTGATCCTTCGGATCCTTCACTCCGCCCTTCGCGCAGTCGTTGCGGTTCCCCGCCCCCTCCGCCGAAACGAAGAGCAGGTTGCCGTAGATGGACGGGTCGCCCTGCGAGGTGATGCACGACACCACGGAGACGACCTTCGGCTTGGCCGGATCGCTCACGTCCCAGGTGGTGAAGCCGGCGAAGTTCCCCTGGAAGACGTACTTGTCGCTGAAGGCGAGGTCGGAGTTGATGAACGTCAGCCCGCGCGCCGTGTCGAACTCCGCCGGCTTCGGCGAAAAGGAGACGAGGCGCATGTTGCGCGCGGCGACGCCGGCATCGAGCCGGCCCGGCTTCAGACCGTTACGGGGATCGTCGCCGCTCGGATACGTCTGCGCGGCGAGGAACGAGGGGACGACGGTGAGGGCCGCGACGAGCGCGAACACCCTGCGGGAGAAGTGCATCGGGGAAGACTCCTGGTGGACAGCGAGTGGGTTTTACTTGTCGGACAGCTCGGAAAGCATCCGTTGCATCGCACCGATCTCGGCGGTCTGCACGTTGACCACGTCGTTCGCGAAGACGTTCACGTCCACATCCTGGCCCGCGAGCGGGGTGTGGAACAGGTCTTCGACCATCTGCAGCGCGCCCTCGTGGTGCTGGATCATCATGGTGAGGTACGCGTGATCGAACTCCGCGCCGGTGGCCGCGTCGAGCTCTTTCAACTGCTCATCGGTCAGCATCCCCGCCATCCTCATGGTACGCCACGACGACGTATCGGGGACGGCCTGCCCGTTGCGGCGGAGCCAGTCCTGCATGATGGCGATCTCCGCCACCTGCGACTGATCTATCTTCTCCGCGAGTCTGAGGAGCCGGGGGCTGGCCTTGTGCGCCTCGGCCATGCGGGACATGTAGATCGCCTGCGAGTGGTGGGCGATCATCCCCTGCATGAACTCGACGTCGGCCACCGTATAGATGGCGTCTTCGGGGATCGTGATGTGTGCGTGAGCGCTCATCCCGGCCATCGAGTGCTGGGCATGGACCGCGGCGGGGCGCGCGAGCATCAGCGCCAGAGGAGCAAGGGCCGCGGCGAGCGCGGAACGGCGGAAGGTGTTCACTGGTCTACGGGGCTGCCATGCTGTGGAATCGTGCGCGTGAGTATCACTGGAATACGCTACGGAGGTGTCGGGCGTTGAGTCAACCGTAGTCCATCCAGGCTCCAGCCGCCCGGGCCCGTAAGCGACAGCGCGAAAGCCGTGGCGAACGCCGAGTCGTACGCGTGACGGTGCGATCGGATCGCATATTCACATCGTAAGTGGAGCGATGGGCCCGTGCTCGATGGAAGCGGTCGAAGAGCTTCGCGACCGGGCCCTGATGGGGGCAGGCCCGACGGATCGGTCACGGAGTATACCCGGAATGCCGGTGGCGCTCCAGACTCCCGAGCTTCGCTCGCGCGCGCTCGGTACGAGTCCTACGTGCGGCTCAGCGCGGCCGCGGCGCACACCTGGGGTCTGGTGACACGCGGTAGAGGTGGAGCGAGAGGATTACGAGCCACGCCCACCCCACGATCACGCTAATCCAGATTCCCAGGACCGGCGAGGCGCCGCCTCCGAGCAGCGGGCCGCCGAAGAACCCCAGCACCACCGCGAGGCCGCTCACCAGGGAGAAGCGCGAGAACGAGCGTTCGTTGCGGCGCCGGAGCGCCCGCGCGGCGAGGAAGCAGCTCACCGCGAGCGAGACGAATCCCAGAGCGCCCGCCACGAAGTGGACCATCCCGGTGGCGCTGATCGAGGTGGGGAGTCCTTCCGGCGTGCCCGGAGGGAATCCGTCTACCGGGTCCGCGCGGAACACGGCCGCCACGAGCATGCTCGCGCCGAACGCACCCAGAAACCAGCTCGTTGCGCGCGCACCGGGCCCCAGTACGCGCGCGATTCCCACGGTGGCGGCGATCACCATCAGGTCGCTGAGCACGAAGTTGGCCGTCTGAACCCAGCCTCCCGGTCCGTTGGCGAGCACGCTGAGCGGATGCCGCGCGAGGTCGAAGCCATCCCGAACGACCGCCTGAATCAGTCCGACCGCGACGTAGAACGGACCCACGATCACTCCATAGCCGAGCAGCGAGCGCGTGATGGCCGCGCCGCGATCGAACCCCGATTCATTGCTCCGTTCCGACATCGCGCCGGCCCGCGTCGTGGACTCCAAGTTCCCCTCACGGTGACTGGTGAGCTTCTCGCCTCAACGGTATAATATTTCACTCATGAGTGCAATATCCAGCGGATCCGCGCAATCCGGCCGCGGCGCGCGGCGCGCGCCCGGCCCACGCGCGGATGACCCGCGCGTGCTTCGCTCGCGAGCGGCCGTGGTGGAGGCGGCGCGGCAGCTCTTCCTGCGGGACGGGTACGCGGGCACGACGATGGAGGAGATCGCGGTGCTCGCCGGCCTCACGAAGCGCACCGGGTACAACAACTACCCCGACAAGCACGCACTCTTCACCCGGATCGTCGAGGAGGCCATCGCGTACGCGGAGGAGTTCGCGCGCGGACTTCACGAGGAGCTCGCCACCGGGATCACCGCCGCGAGCCTGCGGCCCGTCCTCCACGACCTGGGTCGCCGGATGGCGCTCGTCATCGTGAGCCGCGACGTGGTAGCCCTCCGGCGGCTCCTGATCGCCGAGTCGCGCGAGTTCCCGGCGCTCGCCAGGAAATACTTCGACCGCGTCCCCGGCCAGGTGCTCGAAACGCTCGCCTCGGTGTTCGAGCAGTTGGGGCGAGCCGGGCTGCTGCGGGTGGCGGACGCGCGCTGCGCGGCCGCGCAGTTCGCGTACCTCGTGGTCGGCGAGCCCCTCGACCACGCGATTCTCGTCGGGAAGCTCCCGCCCAGAAAGCAGGTGGTCGCGTACGCGCGGGAGGGCGTGGCGACCTTCCTGGCCCGCTACGAAACGCCGCGCAGCGGCGGCCGGGAAAAGGGGTGACATAGCGGAGCCGGCCTCGAGCAGGCGCCCTTGCGTACTTCGTGGCCGGATGCCATAGATTGTCTATCCCCTAGAGGATCTGCAGCCAGCCGATGACTCCTGCCGCCAGACGCGACCTCCTCCCCGGAACGCTCGCCATCGCGCGCGTCATGCGCCCCGCGTGAAGAGGTAGCCATCATGCGTGAATGGCTCGCCAGGATCATCGACTGGTTTCGCCGCGACCGCCTCGACGCCGAGCTGGCGGAGGAGCTGCGCTTCCACCGGGCACGGCTCGAGCTCGATGAGCGCGCGGCCGGCACCTCCGGCAGCGATGCCGCGCGGGCCGCGCGCCGGCGGCTCGGCAACGTCACCCGCATCCACGAGGACGCGCGCGAGCTATGGTCGGTGCCCTGGCTCGACCATCTGCAGCAGGACGTTCGCTACGCACTCCGTGGACTCCGCAGGTCGCCCGGGTTCACGCTCGTCGTAGTTCTCACGCTGGGGCTCGGGATCGGCGCCAACGCCGCGATCTTCTCGGCGGTGGACCGGCTCCTCTTCCGGCCGCCGCCCATGCTCAGCGATCCGACACTCACGCACAGGGTCTACACCTCCAGCATCTTCCGCGGCAGGGAGGGGACTAGCGCGGGACTCCAGTATGCGCGCTACGTCGACTTCACCAACTTCACGCGATCGTTCTCGAGAACGGCCGAAGTCACCGCTCGCGATCTGGCGATCGGCACGGGCAGCGAAGCGCGCGAGATGCAGGTGGGCGCGGTGAGCGCGGGCTTCTTCGGCTTCTTCGACGCCCCACCCACCATTGGCCGCTACTTCAGCGCTCGCGAGGACACTCCCCCGGCCGGCACGCCGGTGGCCGTGCTGAGCTATGGGATGTGGCAGACCCGCTACGGCGGCCGCTCCGACGTGCTCGGCTCCACCATCACCATAGGCCCCACGGTCTACACCGTCATCGGCGTGACGCCGAAGGGGTTCGCCGGGCTCTGGTCGGAACGGCCGCCGGTGGCGTACATCCCGATCACCGCGTACGCGTCCTCCCGCGGCGACCCGCACTGGTCGACTACGTACCGCGGCACCTTCGCCAGGATGATCGTGCAGCGGAAGCCGGGCATCACCGAAGCAGCCGCGAACGCCGACCTGACCGATGCCTTTCTGCGCAGCCGCGCCGTGGAGCGCGAGTCGAACGCGGCGCTGGCATCCGACTCGGCGGCACGTCCGCGCGCGATGATCGGTTCGATACTCACGGAGCGCGGCCCGCTCCGGAGCGGCACCGCGAAGGTGGCGGCGCTCGTCGGGGCGATGGCGTTCGTGGTACTCCTCATCGCCTCCGCGAACGTGGCCAACCTCCTCTTCACGCGGGCTCTGCGCCGCAAACGCGAAGTCGCGCTCCGGCTGGCGCTCGGCGTGAGCAGGGTGCGGCTTCTCGGGCAGCTCCTCACCGAGAGTGTGCTCCTCGCCACGTTGGGAGGCGTTGCGGGGCTGGCGATCGCGCAGTGGGGAGGATCGGCACTGCGCGCAGCGTTCCTTCCACCGGGCGCGGAGCTGCCCGGGATGGCCGACGCGCGAACGCTCATCTTCTCCGGGATCGCGGTTCTCGTGGTGGGCCTGCTCGCGGGGCTGGCGCCGGCATTTCAGGCGGGAAGGGCGGATCTCACCGCCGATCTCAAGTCGGGCGCGCGCGAGGGGAACGTGCACAGGTCGCGCACGCGCACCACGCTGCTGGTATTGCAGGGGACGCTCTCGGTGGTGCTTCTGGTGGGCGCTGGCCTCTTCGTGCGCAGTCTGTGGAATGTGAAGACGATGCGACTCGGATACGAACCGGACTCCGTGCTCGTGGTCGACCTGAACATGCGCGGCGTGGCACTCGACAGCACGGCAGCGGTATCGCTCCGCCGAAGACTCCTCGAGCGGGCGCAAGCACTGCCCGCGGTCGAGCACGCGGCGCTCAACACGAGCATTCCATTCGCCAGCACCTGGAACATCGACATCTCCGTGCCGGGAATCGACTCGGTCAACCAGCTCGGCTCATTCTACCTCAACGCCGTTTCTCCGGACTACTTCGCCACGATGGGCACGCGCATCCTGCGCGGGCGAGGGATCGAAGCGCAGGACGTAGCCGGAGCGCCGGGAGCGATAGTGGTGAGCGCGTCCATGGCGAGGAAGCTCTGGCCAACCGAAGACGCGCTGGGGAAGTGCATCGAGCTCCGCGCGGACACCGTCCCGTGCAGCTACGTGGTGGGCGTGGCGGAGGACATCAAGAACGACAGGCTCGGCGACGACCCGGGGCTCTACTATTACCTGTCGGCGGATCAGTTCCACCCCGGACAGGGCGGCCTGCTGGTACGCACGCGCGGTGGTGCCGTGGAGCAAGCCGAGGCGGTGAGACGCGAGCTGCAGAAGCTCATGCCGGGCGCGGCGTACATCACGGTAACGCCGTTCTCCGACATCGTGGGCAGTGAGATGCGTTCCTGGTCGCTAGGCGCCACCATGTTCACGGTGTTCGGATCGCTGGCGCTGGTGCTGGCGGCGGTTGGACTTTACGGCGCGATCTCGTACAACGTGGTCCAGCGCTCGCACGAGATGGGCGTGCGCATGGCGCTCGGCGCGCGCGCGCGCGACGTGATCGCGCTGGTGATGCGGCAGGGCGCGCTCGTAGGGGCTGCCGGCATCGTGACTGGCGGCGCCATCGCGATGCTGGCCGCGAAGTGGATCGAGCCACTCCTGTTCGGCGAGTCGCCGCGCGATCCAGTGGTGTACGCGGTCGTCGTCGCCGCGATGTTCGCCATGGTGGTCGCGGCGTGCTTCGTACCCGCGAGGCGCGCGGCTCGTACGGACCCGAACGTGGCGCTGCGGGCGGAGTAACGGCCCGGCAGGAGATGGATCCGGGCGTAAGAGACCGCGTGCGCATCTCCGATCTCTTCCATGTTATCTTCGCATCTCCATCCTCGTACCACCCGCCTCACCGCCTCACCCTCCGCAGAACCGATGCCGACGCTTCCGCAGTCCCTCACCACCACCATTGCCCGCGAGCTCTCACTCACCCCGCGACAGGTTTCGGGCGCACTCGCGCTCTTCGACGAAGGCAATACTCTCCCTTTCATAGCCCGCTACCGCAAGGAGGCCACGGGCGGCCTCGATGAAGTGCAGCTCCGCGACGTGCGCGAGCGCGCGCAGTACCTGCGCGAGCTGGAGGAGCGCCGAACGGCGATCCTCGCCAGCATCGACGAGCAGGGGAAGCTCGATCCCGAGTTGAAGATGCGCATCGAAGCGGCCGATACGAAGCAGGCGCTCGAGGATCTCTACCTCCCCTTCAAGCCCAAGCGCCGCACGCGCGCCACGATCGCGCGCGAGCGCGGCCTGGAACCGCTGTCGGAACTGCTCTGGGCCGGAGGGCACGATGTGCCCGCGCTCGAACGCGAGGCGGCGGCGTTCGTCGATCCGGCAAAGGAAGTTCCGGATGTGGAGCATGCGCTCGCCGGCGCGCGCGATATTCTCGCCGAGCGCGTGGCGGAAGACGCCGAGCGGCGCGGCCGCATCCGCGACATCACCCGGCGCGAGGGGGTGGTGCGCTCGCGAGCGCTCACGGGAAAGGAGAACGAAGTCTCCAAGTTCCAGGACTACTACGACTTCAGCCAGCCGCTCACGGAGATCCCGTCGCACCGCATGCTCGCCATCCGGCGCGGCGAGGCCGAGGGATTTCTGATCTGGAGCATCGAGGCACCGGCCGAGCGGATAGTCGGAGAGATGGAACGCGAGCTCGAAGAAAACCGTGCGCGCGCTCAGATGCAGCTCGTAGTGCGCGACGCGTACAAGCGGCTCATCGCGCCGTCGGTGGAGGTGGACCTGCGGCTGGAGCTCAAGACGCGCGCGGACGAGGAGGCGATCGTCATCTTCGGCCGCGGCCTCGAGCAGCTCCTGCTGGCGCCACCGGCGGGCGAGCACGTGGTGATCGGGCTCGACCCCGGCTTCCGTACCGGAGTGAAGGTGGCCGTAGTCTCGCGCACGGGCGCGGTGCTGGCCACCGACGCGCTCTACCTGCACCAGCCCGACCGCTTCGCCGCATCGCTCCTCGCCTACGTCGCGCGCTTCGACCCCGACCTGATCTCGATCGGGAACGGAACCGCGTCGCGCGAGACGGAGGCGCTGGTGCGCGAGACGTTGCGTGAGCGCGGGCTCACCCGGCCCACCGTTGTGGTGGTGAACGAGTCGGGTGCTTCGGTCTACTCGGCGTCGGACGTGGCACGCGGGGAGCTGCCGGAGCTCGACGTGTCGCTGCGCGGCGCGGTCTCGATCGCGCGCCGGCTGCAGGACCCGCTCGCCGAGCTGGTGAAGATCGACCCGAAGTCGATCGGGATCGGCCAGTACCAGCACGACGTCTCGCAGCCGCGGCTCAAGGAGCGGCTCGACGAGGTGGTGGAGAGCTGCGTGAACCGCGTGGGCGTGGAGGTCAATACCGCGTCCGCGCCGCTCCTCTCGTACGTGGCGGGGATCGGGCCATCGCTGGCGGCGAACATCGTGAAGGCGCGCGACGAGCGCGGCGGCTTCCGCTCGCGCAGGGAGCTGCTGGACGTCCCGCGGCTCGGCGCCAAGGCGTTCGAGCAGGCAGCGGGATTTCTTCGGGTGCGCGGTGGCGCACACGCGCTCGACGCGTCCGCGGTGCACCCGGAGCGGTACCCGCTGGTGGAGCGCATGGCCGGCGACCTCGGCGTGCCGCTCGCGGAGCTTGTGGGGAACGAGACGCAGCTCCAGCGTGTGAAGCTCGAGCGCTACGTGGGCGATGATGTGGGGCTCCCGACGCTCGAGGACATCCTCGCCGAGCTGCGCAAGCCGGGCCGCGACCCGCGCGAGAAGTTCGAGCCGCCCGCCTTCCGCGACGACGTGCGCGAGCCGAAGGACCTCTCGGAGGGGATGGAGCTCGAAGGCGTGGTGACGAACATCGTGGCCTTCGGCGCGTTCGTGGACATCGGCGTGCACCAGGATGGGCTGGTGCACGTGTCACAGCTCGCCGACCGGTACGTGAAGGACCCGAACGCGGTGGTGAAGGTCGGGCAGAAGGTGAAGGTGCGCGTGCTCTCGGTGGATCTGGAGCGGAACCGGATCGCACTATCGATGAAGAAGGAGCTAGGAGAGAACGGGGGCGCGGACGAGCGGCGCGGAGCGCGGCAGAAGTCGAAGCAGCGGTCGCGGCCGTCGTCGCAGCCGCAGCAGCCGTCCACGGTGCCGCGGATTCCGAAGCCGGGCGAGATCGCGCCGAACGGCATGCGGTTCCGGTAGGCACGGTAACGACGGGGCCGAGCCTCGGCCCCGTCGTTACGCACGGCACAATACTTGTAGTTACTCAATTATTGAATTTCCTCAAGTGAGTGACACGATGACTATCGAACCCCCCGTACTGATCGTCGGCGGCAGCCTGAACGGGTTGTCCATTTCCGGACGGATCTGGAGCCGTTCCTCGCTGGCCGGCGTTTCACATCGTGCTTCGTTTCCGACGTGAACGGCAGCATCCTCCCCCGCGAGACTCCGGGCAACTGGTTGCTGGCGGTTTCGTACCAGCCGGAGCGGGGCGAGCCGCTCGGGCAGTTCACGCCGAGTACTGCCGCAATCTGGCGCGCAGGGCGGCGGGTCCCGGCACGCTCGCGCGGCGCGGCGGCCAACGCGGAGTCGGTTCTTCGCCGAACGCTCACACACATCGGATATGACCAGCGCATCCCCCAGCAAGGCCACCATCGCGCGTAGCACGTGGGAGTCGATGTTCGACTTCCTCGTGCGCACCGCTCCCGCGCGAGAGAAGGTGCTCGCGCATCACGGGCTCACGCCCAACGACGCGCGGGCGCTCTCGGCTCTCGATCAGGAGGAGGGGCGAACGATGAGCGCGCTCGCCGAGGAGTGGGCGTGCGATGCATCCAACGCCACGTGGATCATCGATCGCATCGAGAGGCTCGGGCTCGCGGAGCGACGGATGTCGCCAGAGGACAGGCGCGTGAGGCTGGTGGTCCTGACTCCCCGCGGCGCGGAGGCGAGGGAGCAGCTCCTCGAGGAGTTCCACCAACCGCCACCTGCCCTGCTGGCGCTGACCCGCGACGATCTGGATACGCTGCGGCGCGTACTGCGGAAGCTCGACGGCGTCGGGCGTGGCGAACCCGATCACCGGCGGCCGTGGGAGTCCCGAGACTGATTCCAGACGCCCGACGAGCGCGCCGACCCGCCGGATCACGTGATCGTAGCCGCGCTCACGCTCCGTGGGAACGCAGGGTGGCAGCGACGGCGAGAAGCAGGATCGAGCGAATGGTGTTCATCTTCCCCGCCGCTTCGCCTCGACCTCTCTCGAGCCGATGTGGAGGACGAGCTGTGTGGCGCGGCCGTCGGCGTTCCGCTCGAAGGTCACGCGTGTGGAGCTCCCTTCGGGGAAGAACTGCGTGTCCGATTCAGCCAGGAGCGGTAGCCGCGACTCGCCCGGGTAGGCGCCATAGAGCTGCGCACCATCACGAGTGACCGTGAGCACGGCATCGGGCGCGAGCTCGTACTCGCCGACGTACTTCTCCAGCACGTCGGGCGCGACCTGCACCACCGTGCGCGTCTCGGGCTGGAAGTCCGGCCAGCCGTAGACGCGGGCGACCGCGCGCACCACCTCCATGTACAACGCGGCACCGGCATCGGAGTTGGTCATCACCGCGACGCCGTCTCCGGTAATAGGATGGAGCACGAAGAAAGCGCGATAGCCTTCATTCGCGCCGCCGTGGCTGAAGCGGAGACTGTCGCCCGCACCCTCGACGCCCACCCCGAGCCCGTAGCCGCCCATCCGCTCGGTGAGCATCTCGCGCGCGGTCGCCTGCTTCAGGATCGCATCGTCCTCGCCTCTGTATGCGGCGCGGATGCCGAGCGCGAAGCGGGCGAGATCCGAGGGCGTGGTCCAAAGCCCCGCCGCGGCCTGCTCGGGGTAGGTGTGCCAGCGTCCCTCCACTTCGCTGCCGTCCGACCGGTACGCCACCGCGGCGGAGTCCTCGAGCGACGCCGGAAGCGGCTGCTCGTACGTGCTCTGCGTCATACCGAGCGGATCGAGCACGAGTCGCTTCATCACGTCGGCGAACTGCTCGCCCGTCACGTCGCCGATGAGGAGCTGCGCGACCGTGTAGCCGCCGCCCGAGTAGCGCCACTGCGTTCCTGGAACGATGTCGACCAGCACCGGAGCTGTGTTCCCCTGCCCGTTCAGCACTGCCACGGTGCTCGGCACCGTGTCGCCCGCCGCATAGCCGGGGAAGCCGTGCACGGTGAGGCCGGCCGTGTGCGAGAGAATCCCTCGAAGCGTGACGGGCTGCTTCGCCGTGAAATCGTTGTCGGGAACGCGCCACGAGCGGAGCCGGTCGTTGACGTTGCCATCGAGATCCAGCTTCCCATCTTCGACGAGCCGCAGCGCGGCGGTGGCGGCCACCGGCTTACTGATGGACGCGGCCTGGAAGCGCGTCGACGTGGTGACCGAGTCGGTGCTTCCCACCCGCTTCACGCCGTAGCCCTTCGCCCACTCGATCTTGCCGTCGTCGATCACGGCGATGCTGAGCCCCGGCACCTTGTAGCGCTCCATCCGCTCCGCGATCGCGTACGTCTGGGCGGAGTCGCCGGCTACGAGAACCGCGGGGAGGAGGCTCGTTTCCACCGCCCGCTGCCGCTCGGCGACCGAGTCACCGGCGTCCGCCCCGGCGCAGGCGGCGAGAACGAGAAGCGATAGAGCGGCGGCCGCGGACGTTGCGATCGGGGAAACTACTCGGCTGGCTTTCACAGTGCGGTCTCGAAGGTTGTGGTCCCGGAGGAATGATGTACAGGAAGCAGGCTCGTGCAACCCCGGGCTCAGGCGCCCGAGCGAAAAGAGCCGCCGCGATCCCACGATCGCGGCGGCTCTTCCCTCTCTTCCACATGCAAAGCTCTACTTCGCGGCCACCCGCGCCTCCGCCAGCCGAGCGATCGCGCCCAGCGTGGTCTGCGCGGCGTTGAAGCCGAGCTTGAAGTCTGCGTCGGTATAGGAGACGAAGAGATCGGTCGCCCGATGCCAGTGCGGGTTGGCGCCTCGGCCCGTCTCGTACAACCGGCGGTTCTCGCGCATGCTCACCGCCGCCACGAGGTCCATGAACGGCGATGAGTCGGTGTTGCTCATCGCGTTGCTCATGGCCGCCGGATAATCGGTGGCGAAGAGGCGGTTGGAGTTGAGGAGCACGAGCGCCAGTTGCGCCGACTCCGACGACTTTGCCGAAGCGAGCTGGAACTCGATGTCCACGTCGGCGTCCAGCGCCTGCTGCCAGGTGACCGGGTTCCCATGATCCCACATCATCATGTCGTGCTGGATCATCCCGAGCCACTTCGGCTCCGGATACTTCCCCGACCCGCGCGGCTCTTCGACCCCCTGCAGCTTCGCGCGCTGCTCCACGTAGGCTCGGGCGCCGTTCAACCCCGTTTCCTCGTTGTTCCAGAGCGCGAAGCGCACCGACCTCGCGGTCTTCACTTCGGCCGACGCGAGCACGCGAGCGATCTCCATCACCAGCGCGGTCCCCGAAGCGTCGTCGTTCACCGCCTCGCCGCCACCGCGGCCGTCCATGTGGCCGCTGATGATGTACATCTCGCCCGGCACCGTGCTCCCCACCTTGGTGGCGTAGACCTCCTCGCGCGGCTCGGGAGCGCCGCCGCCTCGCGGTACGTAGTCGTACTTGATTCGCTCGGTGGTGTAGCCCCAGCCGCGGAGCTGCGACTCGATCCAGTCCACCGCCTTCGCGTTGCGCTCGGTGCCCTGCTCGCGATCGCCGAACTGCGCGAGCCCCTTGATGAGCGTCTTGTAGCTCTCGAAGTCCAGCCGCGATGTGATCTGCTTTATCGCGCTGTCCTCGGCGGTCATGGGGACTCCGCCGAGCACTCCGTTGGGGACGGGACGCGGTGCCCCGGGGACACCGGTCGTGCCCGGACGTCCCGGCGCCCGCGTCGGCGCCTGGGCGCCGACCGCGGCCGCCCCGATGCCGAGCAGCGCGATCGCGCAGCATGCCAGCCCCGCTGCTCGCGTCCCACCCACGAATTGCATCCCCCCGCGGTCAGCCATGTCTCATCCCGAAGTGAAGGAGCCCGTGGCGCCCCGACCGGCAATCAATGGCGGGGCGCCACGGTGGTGTTCAGCCACCGATGTTGGGATTGTTGATCTTCTCCTGATCCGGCAGCGGCATGCACGTCATCGTTCCCCACGGCTGCCCCTTGTGGTTCTCGCCCGTCGGGAAGGGGATGTGGTGCCGGAGCATGTCGTTCAGCCGGTGTCCCTCGCTGAAGAGCTGGCGGCGCCGCTCCTCGATGACCAGCGCTTCGAGGTCGGCCGCCTCCTCGGTGGTCACGTCCGGTATCCCCTGGCTCGCGCGCAGGCGGTTGATCGCGTCGATCGTCTCCGATGGACGGGCCTCGGCGATGATGAGCTGCGCCTCCCTCCACGAAGCCATCGGGATCGGCGAGTCGGCGGTCGGATACTTGTTCTGGTAGTACTGCTCCGTCACGCCATCGTGTCCCTTCACCCCGGCATCGGTGAACGAGATGCGCGGATCGGGCTCGCCGCCGGCCATGAGGTTCATGTTCTTCGTGACCTCCACGGAGAGGTAGTGGCTGTTCCGGTTCAGGTTGTAGACGCGGTTCTCCCGGCGCGCATCGGTCGTCGAGTATTCCGCGTTCCAGAGGAAGCCCTCGGGGATCTCGTCGGCATCGGCCGCCGCGCCGCTGAGATTTCCGAGGTCGAGTCGCGTACGCGCGCGACCAGCCGTCGCCAGCAGCCGGAGATCTTCCCTTCCCGCCGCCTGCGCGAAGCCGATCGCCTCGCTGAACTTGGTCTCGGCGATCGCCAGCACCTCCTGTGGCGTCATGAGCGGCCCCTGATCGATCGCCATCTCGCAGTAGCCCTCACCGAGCAGCACGTACGAGTAGCCCGCGTACGCCGAGAGAAGGCCGAGCTTTTCGCTCTTGTTCTGCACCTGCTCCTCGGGGAACGCCTCGATGCGCAAGGCCGCGTCCTCGGCCTGGTAGCGCGCCTGCTGGAGCGGCGTGTAGGCGCCCAGTCCGGTCGCGGTGCGGGTGGTGGGGCAGCTCCCGGTGATCGTCTTCAGCTCGATGCCGCGCCATCCCCAGCCGTTGATGTCCAGCCAGCTCGACGCGTTCACGTACTCGTTGGCCATGATGCCCGAGGTGGCAACGTAGTTCGTGTAGGCGCACTCGAACTGTCCCAGCGCGCTGTTCACGAGCGTCTGTACGAGAGCCGGGTTGCTCAGATCGCCCTCGGAGACGCGGCCCGGGTTCGAGACCTCGAGGAGGCCGTCGCAGGCGGTGAGGCCGAAAAAGAGCAGGCCCATCGCCGCGCTCACGCTTCGCCGCGCCGTGAGATGGATCGACCGGAAGCTGGCCGTGCTCCCGGCCGCGCGATGCTTGGTAGTGGTCATTCGTCTCTCCTCAGAAGCTCAGGCGGAGCGTCAGCAGAGCGCTCGCGGTGGGAGGCATCACGGTCTGATATCCAACGGAAGCCTGCCCCGTACCGCGGACCTCGGGATCCCAGACGATCATGTTGGCGAGCGACTCGCGCACGGAGCCGTCGCGGGGCGTGTTCCAGCCGTGCTGCGCCGTCCAGAGCATGGCCAGGTTGCGCATGCCGAAGCTCACCGATCCGCGCTGCGCACCGATCCTGCCCACGAGCCCTTCCGGCAGGTTGTAGCTCGCCGAGACCTCACGAAGGCGGAGGAAACCGGCCTTGTAGATGCCAGTGCGATCGTTCTCGTAGATGCGAGTGGCCGAGAGGATCGGGTTGTTCTTGAGCAGCACCGCCTCGGTCGTGGACTGGTTGTGCGTGGCGCGGATCTCGGTGTTGTCCTGCAGGTGGCCGCCATTCCCCTCGACGCGCACCGCGAGCTGCAGGTTGCCGAAGAAGGTGAACGTGTTGCTCAGCCCCACCTGCCACGTGGGCTGCGAGTGACCCAGATACACCTGCGGAGCACCGGAGCAGGGTACGGCGGCGCCGCCGGGCTCGATGCCGAGCGGTCCGCTGCCGCCGTCGCACATGGCGTTGACGATGTTGCCGCCCGCGTCGAACTCCGCCGAGAGCACCCGGCGCATGAAGAAGTCGGCGATCGAGTAGCCCTCGCGGTGATACGCCTGGGTGCCGACGTTGATGAAATCGAGCCCGCCCAGGTCCTTGATCTCGTTGTGCATCGTGGAGTACTGCGTGCCCACGTCCCAGGCGAACTTCTGCCCGTCGAGCACGCGCGCCGTCACGCCGATCTCGTTACCCGAGGCCTCGAGCAGACCGATGTTGACGATCTGCGAGCCGGTGAAGCCCGACGACGGCGGCAGCGGACGGTTGACGATGGCATCCTTCACCGAGCGCTGGTAGCGCGTGAACTCGAGCGTCACGCGGCCGTTGAACATGGCGGCGTCGAAGCCCACCTCTAGCTCCTCGCCGCGCTCCGGCTTGAGTTGCGGGTTGCCGTAGGCGGACGGGATGATGGCCGGCTGGTCCTGATAGCCGACTACCGGATCGTAGAGTCGCGCGGCCGCGAAGGTAGCGGGCTGCTGGCCCGCCGCTCCCCACGCCATGCGGAGACGGAGCTCGTTCATGAAGTCGACCTTCCAGAACGGCTCCTCGTGCACCACCCAGGCGGCGCTGAGCTTCGGGTAGTACGCGGCCTTGAACTTCTCACCGAAGGCGCTGTTCGCGTCGGCGCGGATCGCGCCGGTGACGAAGAGGCGATTGCGCCAGCCCACCTGCTGCTGGAAGTAGACGCCGGCCGTGATGTTCTCCTCGAAATCCTCACCGCCATCGCGCACCGAGCCGCCCGACACCGTGGTGATGGGCATGGCCGGGAACTTCTGGCCGGAGGCGTCGATGAACGATGAAGCACTCTTGTAGTACTGGAAGCCCACCGAGGGCGTGAAGACGTAGTCGTTCACATCGAACGTCGCGCTCCCCGAGTAGTCGAGCGTGATGAAGCGACGCTCGCCGCGGTCCACCGACCTGCTCCCCAGACCGAGCGGGCCGTACCAGTGAGTGGCGCCCTCGGGCTGCTGCGGGTAGAGGGTGGATTCCACCTCGGAGTTCACATCGAGACCGGCCACCAGGCGATGGGTCATCCAGGTGAACGGCTGGTAGCGGAACTCGATGTTCGACGTGGTGCGATGGTTGTCCGCGCGGCTCTCCACCTCGCCCCACTCCTCCGGTGGAGCGGAAGACCAACCACGCCGCCCATCGGTCAGGTAGCGTGGGTTCGACCAGATCAGGTTACTGAACGGATCGGTGTCGATGGAGCCCTGCGCGAGCCGGGTGCGTCCCTCGATGTACGAGGTGCCCACCACGACTTTCAGCTCGTCGGCGAGCGCCAGCTCCATGTTGGCGCGCAGGCCGAACTTCTTGTCCCAGTTCCAGTCCACGACGCCGGTGTCATCGTTGCCGGAGAGCGACGCGAAGTAGCGCACGGCATCGTTGCCGCCTCTGATGTTGGCGCTGTAGCCCGCCAGTCTGCCGTTGCCGAAGATGGGGCCGTTCCCCTCGCGCACCTCGTGCTCGTAGACGTTGAAGCCGACGATCTGGCCCGGGTTGTCGGGATCGGGCATGTAGCGCATCCCGGCGCGGCCCTCGGGGTTCCAGAGCCAGTTGTAGCCCTGCCGCACCGATACGTCGAACTGCGGCCGGCCGGAGCTTCCGCGCTTGGTGATGATCTGGATGACGCCGTTGGACGCCTCGGTGCCGTAGAGCGTCGCGGCGGCGGGACCCTTGATGATCTCGATGCTCTGGATGTCGGCCGGGTTGATGTCGTTCAACCGGCTCACGTTGGCGCCGCCGCGCTGGCTCGGCCCGCGGTGCGAGTCGCTGTCCATGCGCACGCCATCTATGTAGATGATCGGCTCGTTGGTGAGCGAGAGGCTGCTGCTGCCGCGGATGCGAACCGCCGAGCCGGTGCCGACCTGGCCGGTGCCGGGAAGCATCATGACGCCGGCAGTGCGCTGGCCGAGCATCTGGTCGATGTTGCTGACGGGCGCCTTGGCGAGCACGGAGTCGGCGCTGACGCTGGCGACGACGTTGCCGATCGCGCGACGCTGCGTGCCGCCCGCGGTTCCCGTCACCACCACTTCATCGAGCGCCACGGAGATCGCCGAGATGGCGAAATCCACCGTCACGTCGGCGCCGGCCACGGTGACCGAGCGCTCGCCGGAGGTGAAGCCGATCCGGCGGGTACGAACGCGGTGCACGCCGTCGGGGACGTTGGGGATGGTGTAGCGCCCGTCCTCGAGCGACATGGCTCCGAAATTGGTGCCCACCACGAAGACCTGCACTCCGGCGATGGGCTGGCCGCTGGCCGCGTCGGTTATCCGTCCGCTGATCTGGCCGGCGATCACGGGCTGCATCGACTCCGCATCGATGCGTGGTCCCACGCCGAGGAGCGATGTGGCCGTCGCTGCCTTCTGCCCGCCGTCCGGCCGCGGCGTGATGAGCACCAGGTCGCCGTCCAGCACCGTGCTCGTGAGCGGGAGGCCGGCCAGCATGATGGAGAGCGCGCGTCCGACGGTGATGTCGGCGCAGTCGCAGCTCACTCTGTGCTCCGACGGAACGACGTCCGGGCTGTACGCCAGCGCCACGCCCGAGCGCGCGTGCAGAAGCTCGAGTCCATCGGTGAGCGAGACATCCTTGGCCTTCAACTTGGCCGGGCGCTCCAGCGGGCTAGCGGCAGCCGTCGCGCTGACGCGCGGCGCCGACGTTCCGGCACCGGCAAAGGTTATGACGTGCTGTGCGGGCGTCTCCGCGACCGGCGCCGCGCCCGCCAGAGCGAAGAGCAGGAACAGACTTCGCGACATCACTAGCCTCCTTGCTTCCTATGAGGGAACCCCTGACTCGGACGCCAGGGCAGAATACGGCGGTCTACGGCTCGATGCTGGCGACGTTGTCGCGGAGACTACAGTGCGCATCCACTGCCTTGCAGATCGCGAACAGAACCTGCTCGAAGCTCTGATTGGTGAACCACGCGGTGACCCTGCGCGAGGCGATCGTGCTGTCGGGGAGGAGGACGCGAACGCCGTAGCGCTGCTCGAGCTCGCGCGCCACCTGATGCAGCGGCGTGTTCTGGAAGACGGTGAAGCCGTCGGTCCAGGAGAGCAGCGAGTCCACTCTCACGGCGCGCTCCACCACCGGCGGGAGCCCGTTGCGCACATGAGCGACCTGGCCGGCGAGGACGAGCCGCCTGTGATCCCCGCTGACCAGCGAGACCTTCCCCTCGGTGACCACGAGCCGAAGCTCCTCGCCCACCACGCGCAGGTCGAACCGCGTCCCCAGCACCTCCACGCTGCCGGCCCGGGTCCTCACGGCAAAGGGACGGGCGCTGTCCTTCGCGACGGCGAAGAACGCTTCGCCATCGAGCCACACCTCACGGCGGTTCGCTGCCGGCGCGACGCGCAGCCGGCTCTCGGGCGCGAGCCGCACCACGCTGCCATCATCGAGACTGGCAGTGACCATCTCCGCCTGCTCCGTGGCGAACTCGGAGGCGCGCAGGACGCCGTGCGAGTCGCCCGGCGCATTCGTGACGCGGACGAGCGCGAACAGCAGCGCCGCCGCCGCGGCACCCGCCGCGATCCAACGTGGCCAGGTTTGTCGCCACGCTCGTCGCGCGAGGGCGATGATCCTGTCGCCGTGGGGCCGGTGGCCAGGCCGGCGCGAGCGCAGCTCTTCGAGCGACGGCGCTGGCGAGCCACGTGCCTCCAGCGGGTCCGCGTGGTCCGACAGCCCCCAGAGTCGCACCATCATCTGATAGTGCGACTCGTTCTGCGGAGACGCCCGCCGCCACGCTTCGAGCCGCGCGGCTTCGCCGGGCGAGAGCCGCTCCTGAAGTGCCGCGAGAATGAGTTCGTCCACTGATGGTCCGGGATTCATGCTGTGCCGGGAGACCCTAGACTACACGTCTTCACCAGTCACAACCCGCGGCGCCGGCCATCATACCATCCGGCCCGGGCAACTGGCCCGGGCGGCTGGCCCGGGCGGCGCGAACGGACTATCCGGCCTATCCGGCCGCGGCGTCCTTTCCGCGGACGATCCGGAGCCTCGGGGCGGGTCGCTCTTCCAGGTAGGGCGCGAGCGACTCCTTCAGCTCGCGGAGCGCGGCCACGAGCTGGTTCGCGACCGTCTGAGGCGCGATCGAGAGGATCTCCGCGATCTCGATGTTGCTCATCGCGTGGTAGCGCGAGAGCACGAATACCTCGCGGCGGCGCGCGGGGAGCCGCTCCACCGCTGCGGCGAGAGCGGCCGCCAGCTCGTCTTCCTCCACACCGCGGCTGGGCATGGTCATCGACGAGGAGAGCACCGATTCTTCATCGAGCCAGGTACGCTGCGTCTGCTGCCTGCGCCATTCGTTGCTGGCGATGTTGCGCACCACGCGATAGAGGAAGGGCCGCACTTCGCTCCCCCGGGGCACCGCATGCCCGCGCTCCCAGAGGCGAACGAAGGCGCGCTGCACCACGTCTTCCGCTGCCTCGGTGTCGCCGAGCAGGCGGCTGACGTAGGCAACCAATGGACGCCAGAACTGCTGCAGCAGTCCGTTCAGCGTCTCCGCATCGGGCACCACGCGCTCGCCGCCAGCGCGAGATGCCGAATCGGCCGGCGGTTCCCGGCGCTCCGCCGGACCACTCCGATCGTCAGCCATGCGCTGAGCAGCGCGCCGGGGAGCGGGAAACTTCGGCCGCGATTCCGGCTCTTCGATGGCGCTCATTGGCGGTGCAGGTGGATGCTGGTAGGGGAGGAGGAACGACTTGGCGGGGGCTGGTCAGCGACGGGCGCCGGCCAGCGGGTGCTGGTCAGTGGGCACCGGCAGTCGGCGCCTGCCCGTCACCAACAATAACGAAGATGTTGTGGATCTCCGATACTCGCCAGGTCGCAGATCACCGATCCAGCAGTTCGGCCCGACGCGCTCGCGCGGCTACACCGGCTAGTCCGGCATCTACTCCGGCGTCACTTCGATCGGCCGGATCTCCGATTCGCCTCGGTTGCCGTGCCGATTGCCGCCCCGGCGCTGGTGGCGCCGCCCACGGAGGCGCGCCATAGTTCGGTAGCCGCTCGAGCATCCTTTCCTCCAACACTCCCATGACCAGCCGCCGACATTTTCTCCAGAGCTCACTGCTCGCATCCAGCGCGCTGGCACTGCCGCGTGGCATGGTAGTGGGCGAGACCGCCGCGATGCTGGGCGAGGCCACCGCGCGGGGCGCGGCCGGCGGCCGCGTGGTGTCGACCTGGGACTTCGGCGTCGGCGCCAACGCCGCGGCGTGGCCCGTGCTGGCACGCGGCGGCTCGGCGCTCGACGCCGTCGAGGCCGGAGCGCGCTGGGCGGAGGCCGACCTGTGCAACTCCACGGTCGGCCACTGCGGCTACCCCGATCGCGACGGGGTGCTGACGCTGGACGCCAGCATCATGGACGGCGACGGCCGCTGCGGAGCCGTCGCGGCCATGGAAGACATACTGCATCCCGTGTCCGTGGCGCGCGCGGTGATGGAGAAGACGCCGCACGTGCTCCTGGTGGGCGAGGGCGCGCAGCAGTTCGCGCTGTCGCAGAGATTCGAGAGGAAGCCCCTGCTCACCGACGAGGCGCGCAAGGCGTGGCGAAAGTGGCTCGAGAAGTCGAAGTACGAGCCGAAGATCAACGCCGAGCGCTCCGGCAGACCGGGCGACGGGCACGATCACGACACGCTTGGCATCCTGGCGCTCGATGCTAGTGGCAAGCTCGCCGGAGCGTGCACCACGAGCGGAATGGCCTGGAAGATACATGGCCGCGTCGGCGACAGCCCCATCATCGGCGCTGGGCTGTACGTCGACAACGAAGTCGGCGCCGCCACTGCCTCGGGAGTCGGTGAGGAGATGATCCGCAACGCGGCCAGCTTTCTGGTGGTAGAGGCGATGCGGCGGGGGCGCTCGCCGATGGACGCCTGCCGCGAAGCCATCGAGCGCGTGGTTCACAAGCGGCCTGCCGAGAGCAGGACGCTGCAGGTCTGCTTCCTCGCCGTTAATAAGGATGGGGAAGTGGGGGCGTACGCGCTGCACGACGGCTTCGTCTACGCCGTGCACGATGCCACGCCCGGGCCGCACGACACACTCATCGACGCGGCATCGATGTACGGGCCGAGCGAGAAGTGACCCGCCCGGCCACCCCCTTGCCCACCCGCCCCATCCTCGAAATCGCGGCCAACTCGCTCGGCTCCGCTCTCGCCGCGCAGGAGGGCGGCGCGGACCGCATCGAGCTGTGCGACAATCTCGGCGGGGGCGGCACCACACCATCGTACGGTACGCTGGCAGTCGTGCGCGAACGGCTACGCATACCACTATACGTGCTGATACGGCCGCGCACGGGCGACTTCTGCTACGACGGGACCGAGGTGGATGTGATGCTGCGCGACATCGAGAGCTGCGTGAAACTGGGGTGCGACGGCGTGGTGATCGGCGCGCTCGATCCGCGGGGCGACGTGGACGAAGTCATTTGCCGTGAGCTGATCGCGGCCGCCGGCTCGCTCGGGGTGACCTTCCACCGCGCCTTCGACGCCGCGCGCGATCAAGCCTCCGCACTGGAAGTCATAATCGGGCTCGGCTGCGAGCGGGTGTTGACGTCGGGTGGCGAGGCCAACGCTCTCGCTGGAGCCGGGCATATCGCCGGATTCGTGAAGCAGGGCGGCTCGCGCCTGCGCATCATGGCCGGCGCGGGGATCGACGCCGGCAACATAGTGGAAGTGGCGAGGCGGAGCGGCGCCGCCGAATTCCACGGCTCGGCGCGGAGCCTGCGCGCATCGCCGAGCCAGCATCGCAACGAGGGGCTGCGGGGATTGAAACTCGACTGGTGGGAGACCGACTCCGCGAGAGTCCAGGCGATGGCGCGGGCGCTGAGTCGCCTGAAGAGGCGGCCGGCAGTGCCCCTATCCGAATGATCCGCGCCCGTACTCCGAGCTCGTCAGGCCATCTCTCCCCGTTGCCCAGTATCGTACGGAAGCACGAGGCCAGCGCTATCGAGCCTTGGCGAGTGGAAGGGGGCGCGTGCGCATGTCGCGGGTACGGAGGTCAGCGCGAAGCTTCCACGACACACTGCGGCGGTGCAACCAGGATGAAGTACTTCTTCGTCGAATCCGGAGCGGAGACCGGCATCCGGTCGTGAGTCGAGTCGCCGCGTTCCACCGGCATCCAGCAGCGCGGCAACTCCGCAGGCTCGGGCGCCGAGGGGAGCGCCGAAGCGCCGTTCCGGCGCGACTGCGGTGTGAACGGCTCGAAGCGCAGATTCACCTTTACTGGCAGATCAGCGCCGTCCGCGAGCCGCACCGGCGGCAGCCTCGCGGACAAAGCGCTGTCGACGGCCAGCCGGGGCGCCCGCATCCCGGGAATCGATCCCGTGGTCGGCTGGGCGACGAGTACGGGGGCAAATAGTACAACGAACCCCGCTGCTGCCAAGATGCGGCCGAGCATGCTCCCTCCTTATCAGGAATGGCGGAGTAATATCGTTCGGCCCCGCCGTATCTCTACTGACACCGTGGACATGTCCCATGGTTGCATCACATTGTGATGCTGGCTATCGGGCGGGGAGCGCGACCACGACATCCCATAACATCCTTGCGTACCCTGTAGTAACGTATCGAGATTACTCCCCCAATCTCTCGCCGGAGCGGGCATGCGCGACCTGGGTCGAGGCACCGACGCACGTGGTACGAGCGCGACTGGAGTGTCCGACCGCGGTCTTGGCGGAAACACGGAGGCGCGCCGGGCCGATTTCCGCGACGCATACCGCGCCGGCCTGACGTCGCTCGTCACCGATGCGGAGCTGGCGAAGGACGACATCGCCACTCTGCTGATCCGCGCGAACGGAATGGCGGGGAAGCTCGCCGAGGGGTGGGGGCCGCGCACCGAATACCTGAACGCGGCGAACCTCCTCACACTCTACCTGCACCTCACGAGGCGCGCCGCGGCGAGCTCGCGCGACCGCGATGGCGTGCTTCTCCAGACCGACTCGTTCGGCCAGGTGAAGCCCTGGTCGCGAGAGAGACCGAAGCGGGTGGAGGAGATCCTCACCTTCAGGCCCGAGGCGGTCGCGCGCTGGAACCGCATCGTGGCACAGGGCCCGCCTCCCGACTACGAACCACCGGCCCGGCGCGGCGCGCGGAAGCCGGCTGCGCGCGCCGGCCGTGAAGTCGTGCGCACGCCGGGCTTCCAGCACCAAAAGCCGATCGAGCTCCCGTTCGGGATGCACGCGGTGGTTCATCCTGGCGGCCCGGATGCGCGGCTGATTTACACGCTGATCAAGACGCCGAACATGAACACGACTACCCCGGAGGGACGGCTCGCCATCCTCGAGGCAGTGGTCGCGCGCGTGCTCGCGCCGCGCTACGACGAGAGCTACGCCGCGGTGGCCGCGCGCGACCTCATGAAGGTTTCCACGGGTGGAAAGGAAGGGATCGTCTACGCGAACGCCCCGACGGAGTTCGAGCGCCGCTCGCCGGGGATGGAGTTCACCTTCGAGGTGGGCCTCACCTTCCTGATGAACCTCGACCAGGTCACCGATGGCGCGGTACCCTGGTCGCTCATCAGCCAACTGGATCCGCACGTCGAAGTGAAGAAAGACGAGCCCAAGCCACTCTGGCAGGAGCTCTACCCCACGGTCACGACGCGCGAACGGGTCTACTGGGTCGAGAAGCGCATCGCCGACGCGCGGCCGCTCTGGGATCCCAAGCTCGGCCGCCCGAAGCCCGGCGCGTTCTACCCGGGCTACTCGATGCGCTACGTGAGCGACGGGCCTTTCGCCGGCGACCAGATATGGGCCACGAGGGAGTACCGCATCTACCAGGTGAACGAGCGCGCGGCGTTGCTCGAAGCATTTCGCATCGGTGTGCTCCGGGCGGCCGGCGGCGTTGCGCTCGCGTACGCGCTCATCGGTCTCTCGCTGATGCTGATCGAGGGGCCCGCGATGCTCAGCATGCTCTCGCGCATCCGCTTCCCGGCACAGCTCGCGCGGGAGTTCCTGTTCGCTCTCAGAACGCGCCCGCTCGCACTGCTCGGCAACATCGCGGTCGACCAGGGTGCGAACGTCATCCTCTCGGGCGGGTGGGAAAACTACGTGGATTCCCTCGACGAGCCCGAGGGATGGTTCAACATGTTCTTCAGCGTGCTCGGCGCCACGCACTCGGTGCTGCACCTCCCTACCGGTCCGAAGCTGCGCATCGAGGGAGGCGAGTTCGTGCCGGTGAAGAGCGCGGAGATTCCCGTCGCCTCCGCCGCGGGAGTAGAGCCGGGCGTCGCCGCTGCGGGAATGCCGAAGACGCCGGTGGAAGCTCCGAAGGCACCGGTACCCACGCCCAGTCCGAGGGCAACGCCGGAGACGCAGAGAGCGCCGGTGGAACGGCCGAAGGGTGGCGCGCCGGACCCGGGCGCGCGGGTGCTGGTGCGCACGGACGCGCCCGCGGCGAAAACCACAGCGCCACATTCGCAATCGGGAGCGACTGCCGCGCGTGAGCCAGGTGGTGCCACCGTGGCGCGCGAGCCGAGCATCACGGCGGCACGCGAGCCATCCACCGCAGCCGGTCAGTCGGCACCGAAGGCTGCCCAAACCACCAAGGGGACTTCCAACACCGCCGCTGATGCGACGCAGCGCACGGCGGGAGAGTCGCAGCGCGCCACAGGGGAATCGCGCCGCGCCACCGACGAGCCGCATCGCGCGACCGATCCGGAGTCCACGGCGGTGAAGGATCGTGGCGCGAAGGACGATGCCGAAAGAAACCGCGCGGCAGATGAAGACATCGAAGCCATCGAAGAGGTCGATGTCGCCGACGTCGCCGCCGGCGGAGGAGGAAGACGCCCACGACGCAAGCTCAACAAGCGCGGACAGGACGTGCGCGGGCGCAGAGACGAGCCGCCGCCGCGCACTTCACGCGGCGGTGAGCGGCGAGGCGGAGCGGGCAGCCGCGGCACCAGGAACCGCGGCACGCGTCGCGGCGGTCCGACGCCCACGGAGTCGTCGTTCACGCGCGTCGGCGTCGAGTTCGAGGTCACGGTCTCTCCGAAGGATGCGCGCGCGTACGACGCGATCCCTGACGGCGACACCGTCGTGTACGGCGTCTACGATGCCAACGGCGAGATGATCTACGTCGGCATCACGGAGAAAACGCCCAACCGCGCCGCGCTCGCGCGGCTCAAGGAGCACCTCACCACGAAGGAAGGAGAGTTCATCGGCGAGGCGGCGGAGTTCCGCCTGATCGGCGCGTACGACAACCCGCGCCAGGCCCACGCGCTGGAGCAGGACATCATCAGCGAACGGATGCCGCGATACAACAAGGATCTCGAGCCGTGGGAGAGCTGGCTGCGCGGCCCGGATCCGGCGCTCATCAGGCGCAGGGCGGGGCCGAACGCGAGGAGTGTCGATACCTACTTGCGCGAGAATGCGAGGCTGCGCGCGCGAGGCGATGACATTCCCGACGTGGAATCGCACGTCCCGGCGCCGAACCTCGACATCTCCTTCGAGATCGATCTCTGACAGCTGCACCATCGGTACCATCGGGTCACACATCAACAGCACCGCAGGAGAAGATGATGGCAGACCGCACCCCTCGAAAATCCACCTCGGCGAAGACGTCCCGGAAATCCGCGCGACCCACGGCGGCCGCCACGCTTTCGGCAGGCGATGGCACGCACACCGATGCGGCGGTCACCACGGCGGCCACAGGCGTCACCGCCGCCGCGACCGCGGCCGCCGTGGTGACCGCGCCCGCGAGCTTCGCCGTCTCCGGCACCGTGTTCGAGGCCGGCTCGAAGCGCGGCGTCGGCGGGCTGCTCGTCACGGCGTACCACCTGCCGAAGGCCGAGCAGGGGCGGAGTGGCACTAGCGCCGAGTCGCAGTTGAAAGGCGCCCTGCGACTCGGCACGGTGCCCACCCAGGACGGGAGTGGCGCGTTCAGACTCGACGTCGCGGCCACCGACCTCCCGCTCGATGGCGAGCGGCCGCGCCTCAATCTCGTGCTCACCGTCGCCGCGCCCGACGACGAGCGCTCGTCCGCCGCCGACAAAACACTATACGTGAGCGGCGCGCGCCTCGACGCTGCGCGCGCCGAGCACTTCCAGGTGGGGCTCGCGCGCGAGACGTTCGAGCGCTTCGCCCTGAGCGAGACCACCACCGCCAGGGAAAGCTTCGCGACCTACCGGGAAGGACGTCAGTTCGAGCGCGACCTCGCGACCGGCATCGTGGATCTCAACCGCGCCGAGGTCGAGCGGAGCACCGCGGGACGCGAGAAGATCCGCGCGCAGGTGCTGGAGAAGCTGATGACCGATCCCCGCGTGGCCGCGCTCCCCGGTGAGGTCGCCGGCCCCGATGACGACATCCGGGAGAAGGTGGAAGGAGTGGTGACGAAGGGCGTGACGACCGCCAATCGTGAGATCGGCCAGAGTGAAGGTGTGCCGGTCAACCTCTATCTCACGCCCGACGACCGTACCCGGCTCTCGGAGTACCTCGATGCGGCGGTGGACGGAGTCGCCACCATCCCCGAGCGCGCGCTCGGCCCGATCCTCTTTCGCAGCCGCGAGGAGGACAACCCCGGCGCGGTCCTCATCAACCAGAACCCCATCACGAAGTACTGCGCCACGCAGACCTTCGAAGAGAAGTGCGCGCGGGCGCACACCGGGCTCCCCACGGAATCGGAGCACGACGGAGAGAGCGACGGCACCGGCGGAGATGGCGGTGGGACTTCGGGAAGCGGCGCGACGACTGACGGTGCCCTGACCGACGACTCGATCGCTACCCACGCGGCGCGACTCCTCGCTGACGCGCCTTCTCCCGACAGAGTGCTCGACCCCTCGCTCGGCAAGCAACGTCCCGACCGCTCGACGGTGGAGAGCGCGGTGGACGGCTTCTCGCTGCGCAAAGGGCCAGCCGACGTCGCCGCCTTCTACGACTTCAGCTCGCTGCAGGTCGCCTTCGAGCACGTATGGAAGATCCTCGTGGACGAGGACCTCGTGAGCGCCGGCTTCGCGGCCGACACGAAGTTCCAGCAGAAGACCGGGCTCTCGCTAGCGAACGCCCTGCCGCGCAACTGGCTCGAGATCTCCTCCTTCAACGACCTCGTGGCCGTTCTACCGCGCGACATGCCGGCCGAAGTGGCGGCGCAGTTCGATATCACGCAGGAGGAGTGGTCGGAGCTCGACGCCACGCGTCAGGCGAAGCTCACCGCGATAGCGCGCGAGCTGGACAAGGGATGCGAGAGCACCGTGAAGGTGTCCACCCCCTTCGGCGCCTTCGACATGCCGGTCGGCAAGCTCGGCACGCTGCACTGCGAGCGGAAGCGCCAGGATCTGCGCGAGCAGGGAGAGCGGCTCATCGAGGGAGTGCGGCACGACGACTACTACACGTTACACCAGACGCTGCGCGACCTGCACGACCGCATCAACTCGAAGTACGAGTTCACCGTGTTCGCCGCCGACCAGAACGGCCCAGCCGTCAACTTCGGCCTGGTGAATACGTGGCGGCTGATGATGGATCCGATCAACTACCAGCCGGGCAGGCTGGTGAAGACGATCCCGCTCTCGCCCAGAGAAGAGCGTACCTACTCCCTCAAGGTCACCCGCACGCTCAAGCAAGCACGGAAGGAGGCGCTCAAGAACAACTCGTCGCTGACCTCGGAGCAGAGCTCCACCTCGCGGGCGGAAGCCGAGATCATGCGGAAAGCGCAGACGAAGACCAATTTCGGCCTCAGCGCCGAAGGCACCTACAACATCGGCATCGCCAAGGGGAAGTCCACCACGACCTTCGGCGTCGAGGCACAGGCCGAGAGCGCGGAGAGCCGGAAGGACTTCCGCGAGGCGGTGCTCAAGGCGGCACAGGAATACAAGGAAGAGCGCGCCGTCGAAGTGTCCACCGAAGACACCACCAGCTCCGAGTACACCGAGAGCGGCACCATCCGGAACCAGAACGAGGAGATCTCGGCCACCTATCTCTTCTACGAGCTACAGCGGCGCTATCGCATCTCCGAGCAGTTGTACCGGGTGATGCCCGTCGTCCTGGTGGCGCAGGAGGTTCCCGCGCCGCACCAGATCACCGAAGCGTGGGTGATCGCGAACGACTGGGTGATCAACCGGGTGCTGCTCGACGACAGCTTCCGGCCCGCGCTGCAGTACCTCGCGAACAAGAGCGTAGGCGACGATTTCGCCGTGCGCGAGCTGCGCCGGAATCTCCGGCAGCAGCGCAACCTGGTGGAGACGCTCCGCATCGAGCTCGCCATCGCGAGCGACGAAGCCGAGAACCGCTACCGCGCGCTCGAAAGCGCGATCGAGAAGCGGATCGGCGAGGAGCACGCGGAGAAGACCGACGGCTGGTTCAGCGACATCGGCGACTTCTTCGGCGGCGGCGGTCAGGACCCGGAAGCCGCGAAGGCGCGCGAGCTAGCCGCGAAGGATGCGCACCAGTACGCGGTGGAGAAAGCGGAGAAGGCCGCCGCCGCGCTGCGCCAGGAGATGGGCGCGCTCCACGCGCTCACCCTCGAGTACAACCACGCGCTCCAGACGCATCTCGACAACGAGACGAGAGTCAAGCGCCTGCTCGCGCACATCCGCACATACATCTTCCACTACCTGCAGGCCATCTGGACCATGGAGCCCGACGACCAGCGCATCCTCCGCCTGCACAAAGTGCATGTGCCGGTGCTGAAGCTGGCCGAGGTGCCCGATCCGGGCACGGGCGCCATGATCCCCGACCGGCACTACAAAGTGGTAGTGCAGCCGGAAGACGACATCTTCGCCAGCTTCCGAACCCCGGGAACGACCAAGCACCGCGCGTTCATGTCCGGCTCACTGCAACCGGTCACCGAGTTCGCCCCGCTGGCACAGGTGGCCGACATCGGCAGCCCGCTGGGCTTCCTGGGCAACTACATGGTGTTCCCGCTCAAAGAGCACAACGCCCTGACGGAGTTCATGGCGGCACCCTTCGTGGATTCGGCCTTCGGCGCGATGGACCCCGACTCGCTGAGCAACGTGAACCTGCAGGACTACGGCCGCTACGTCTGCTGCCTGCACGAGCGGCTGAGCACCGAGGAGTTCGAGGAGCTCAAGCCCCTGCTCCGCAAGTGGCTCGAACGGCTCCTCGCCGACCCGCTGCGCAACGGTGACGAAGTGACCGTGCCGACCGACTCGCTGTTCATAGAGATCCTGCCGGGGGCGCATCCGCTGCTCGAGGACTTCAAGCTGCGCCACCGCGAGCTCGATGTGATGAACGTTACCGAGGACGTGCGCAGGAAGCGGCTCGAGGCGCTCCGCCTGGCATCGCGGCTGCTGCACGACGAGCGCGAGGACCCGGACATCGAGAAGAAGATCGTCGTCACCGGTGCGGTACAGCCCGCGATCGACGTGGGGGGCGACGTGTGAACGGCGACCCGTGGGGCGGGTCAGCCTCCAACATTCAGCGCCCGAGCAGCTTTTGATGGCTGCTCGGGCGTCGCCGCCATGGTCCATCACGCGCGGCGATCCCTCATCGATGCTGCTACTCAGTTCTTGATCTTCTTCAGAGCCGACCCTTTGTGCATCGCGATGTGATCGGTCTTGTCGCTCTTGATCTCGTATTGCGGCGCCTCCGGGCTGGCGTGGTGGGTGTATCCCTTGTAGTCCACATCCCGCGTGTGGACCTTGATGATCCTGCCGCTCACATGACCGGCTTCGGAATTCCAGGTCACGTGATCGCCAACCTTGAAATGCTCGGGCATTCTGTTATCTCCGATTATCCCTGATACAACGGTACGCAAAGCGGCTGACCAGGAGAAACGTATGCAACCCACGGCTGACACGAACCTCGGCAGCACCGGCGAACCCGACGAACGGGTGCATTCGGCATGCCGTCTCGTGTGCTCGAATGGATACGGTCTCGATATAGCTGTCAAGGATGGCCGCATCATGGGAAAGAGAGCGCCAGTATGAGCGCGCATCTCATTCGTCTGCTGTCGCCGCGACGCGCGGCGCTGGTACTGGGAGTACAGCTCCTCATCGCGGCACCCGCACTCGCGCAGAACGAGAACGCGCCCTTCAAGGTGCACGATACCAAGGCAGTCATCATGCACGGCCCCTACCTGCTCGCTCCCACGGACACATCGGCCACCATCGTGTGGGAGACTGACACTCCGTCTGCACCGAAGGTGATCTACGGGATCGGGAACGACCTGAACCTCGAGGCCGTGCCAGAGAAGGACGGCATGGTCCCGGTGGGGAAGGTGCAGACCGTGCGCCTCACCGGCCTGAAGCCGGGACGGACGTACCACTACCGCGTGGTCTCGACGCGCGTGGTCAGGGTGAACCCGTACTGGCCGGAGCTGGGCCACCCCGTGGAGAGCGCCGTCGATTCGTTCACGACCTTCGACGCGCAGAAGCCCGGAACCTCCTTCAGCGTGATCACCGACACGCACGAGGATCTGAAGCGCATCGACACCGTCATGAAGATGATCGACTGGCCCACCACCGACTTCCTCGTCTTCACCGGCGACCCGGTGAACTGGTTCGAGAGCGAGGATCAGCTCTGGGCCAGGTGGCTCGACCCATTCAGCCGCGCGCTCGGCGGCACCACTCCGCTCATCTACGCGCGCGGTAACCACGACGAGCGCGGTCCGTTCGCCCGGCAGCTCCCGAAGTACACGCCGATCGAGGAGGGACGGTTCTACTATACGCGAGACGATGGACCCGTGCATCTGCTGGTGATCGACACCGGCGAGGACAAGCCGGACAGCATCAACGTCTACGCACGGCTGAACCGGATGCTCCCCTATCGCGAGCAGGAGCTGGCGTGGTTGAAGGAGCACGTCCGGACCAGCGCTCGGCTGAAGGAGGCGCCCTTCCGCGTCGTGGTCATGCATCAACCCGACTGGGGCTGGGTCGGCGGGAAGAACGCCGAATGGAGCCGGGTCGCGAACGAGGCCGGCGTGGACTTGGTGATCGCGGGACACAACCATCGGTTCTCGTTCCATCCCGCCGGCGAGAACGGACACGATTTCCCGGTTCTCGTGGTGGGCCAGGATCAGGTGGCGCGGGTGGATGCCAGCGCGACGGAGCTGAAGGTCGTGGTCAGGGGGCAGGATGGCGGCGTCATCGAGTCGTTCACGGTGCCGGTGAGGAATAGAGGGATCGCTCCGTAGACACGCGGTGCGTCCCGCCGATCCGACGGCACTGGGTAGCGCAGCGTTGCTCATGATGTCCGTCACGCTCATCGCTACCCTCTTGCGCACGCTTGTCCGTGCCGACAGCGGGCATCTCCCAATACCGGCGCGGGGGCTACTTCCGCAGGCGGGCCGGCTCGTGAGTCTGTCCGAGAGTAACAGCAGCCGGGGCTGGGACACGGCCCCCGTCTCCGAGCCGACGTTTGAGGATTGGAGCGCGCGCATCAAGGCGGTGCGACCGATTGCTGCGGTGAGGGCGAGCGCGGTGCCGGATCTCATGAGGTGAAAGGAAGGTTGCGCAGGGACGTGCGGATAGTTCGGGCGCTGGCAGGCATCCAGGGCCAGCACGAGAGTGAGGGGGGCGGATGAGTGCCGCAAGAGCCGGTGACCGGAGAGTCCGGACATGCCGCCCGCCGATCTCACTTGCCGCCCCTTGCTGATCCCACGATGTGGGACATAGATTGTCTATCCCATAGTCGATCTAGCCCCAGCCCGTGGCCAGCCCATGACTTCCGCCGCCAGACGCGACCTCCTCCCCGGAACGCTCGAGATGCTCATCCTGGGCTCCCTCGCCGTGCAATCCATGCACGGCTACGGGATCGCGCAGCACATCCAGCGCCTCTCACGCGACGTGCTGCGCGTGGAGGAAGGTTCGCTCTACCCCGCGCTTCAACGCATGCGCCAGAAGGGATGGATAAAGGCGCGCTGGGCTCAGACACCCAACAACCAGCGGGCCCGCTACTACACCATAACGGCGCTCGGACGGCGTCAGCTCGGCGAGCAGGAGTCCGGCTTCGCCGAGCTGACCGCTGCCATCGCCCGGGTCATGCGACCCGCGTGAAGAGGATAGCCGCCATGCGTGAATGGCTCGCCAGAGTCATCGATTGGTTTCACCGCGACCGCCTCGATGCCGAGCTGGCGGAGGAGCTGCTCTTCCATCAGGAGCACTCCGAGCGCGACCAGCGCGCGGGCGGCATACCCGATCGTGAGGCCGCGCGCGCGGCGCGCCGGCGGCTCGGCAACGTGACGCGAATCCGCGAGGACGCACGCGAGCTATGGTCGGTGCCATGGCTCGATCACCTGCAGCAGGACGTGCGCTACGCACTCCGTGGACTCCGCAGGTCGCCCGGGTTCACGCTCGTCGTAGTTCTCACGCTGGGGCTCGGGATCGGCGCGAACGCGGCGATCTTCTCCGTGGTGGATCGGCTCCTGTTCCGGCCGCCGCCCATGCTCACGGAGCCGGCGCTGACACATCGCATCTACACCGCCACGACGTACCGCGGCGAAGAAGGCATCGACGACGGCCTGCAGTACGCGCGTTACGTGGACTTCACCAACTGGACCAGGTCGTTCGCGCGGACCGCCGAGGTCACGACGCGCAGGCTCGCGATCGGCGTGGGCACGGAAGCTCGCGAGATGCAGGTCGGTGCCGTGAGCGCGAGCTTCTTCGGCTTTTTCGACGCGCCGCCCGCGCTGGGCCGCTACTTCAGCACCCGCGAGGATACGCCTCCCGACGGTACGCCCGTGGCCGTCCTCAGCTACGCGATGTGGCAGACGCGTTACGGCGGCCGCTCCGGTGCGCTCGGGTCGACCCTGCAAATCGGGCCCACGGTTTACACGGTGATCGGTGTCGCGCCGAAGGACTTCGTCGGGCTCTGGCCAGAGCAGCCGCCGGTGGCTTACATCCCGATCTCGTCGTACGCGTCGGGCGTGGGCGTTCGCCTGAAGGGGGAGAACTGGTGGACCACCTATCACTGGACGTGGGCGAACATGATCGCCCAGCGCAAGCCGGGAGTATCCATCGCGGCGGCCAACGCCGATCTCACCAGCGCGTTCGTTCGCAGCCGCGACGTCGAGCGTCGTATCGACAAGGGAATGACGCCGGATTCGCTGGCACACCCGCATGCCCTCGTCGCATCCATCCTGAGCGAGCGCGGTCCGAACCAGAGCAGCACTGCCAGGGTCGCGGCGCTCGTCGGCGCGATGGCGCTGGTGGTACTGCTCATAGCGTGCGCGAACGTGGCAAACCTTCTCCTTGCGCGCGCTCTTCGGCGTAGACGGGAGGTCGCACTGCGCGTCGCGCTCGGCGTCAGTCGTACGCGCCTCCTGTCGCAGCTCCTGACCGAGAGCGTGCTGCTCGCCGTAGTCGGAGGCATGGTAGGATTGATCCTGGGGCAATGGGGTGGCACCGCGCTCCGGGCGGCGTTCCTGCCGCCGGGTGCCAGCGCGGCGGTCATGACCGATACGCGCACGCTGCTCTTCGCGGCGATCGCGGTGCTCGTGGCCGGTGTCGTCACCGGCCTCGCCCCAGCCTTCCAGGCCGGAAAGACCGATCTCACGGTGGATCTGAAAGCCGGCGCACGCGAGGGGATCATTCACAAGTCCCGCACGCGCGTGGCGCTGCTCGTTCTGCAGGGGGCACTCTCGGTGGTGCTGCTCGTGGGCGCCGGCCTCTTCGTGCGAAGCCTCGGCAACGTGGAGAACATCCGACTCGGCTACGACGCCGACTCGGTACTGATAGTCAGCCCGTTCATGCGCGGCGTGGAGCTCGACAGCGTAAAGACGGTGGTCCTGCGGCGCCAATTGCTGGAGAAGGCGCAGGGGATCCCCGCCGTGTCGCATGCGTCGCTCGTCACGAGCGTGCCGTTCTGGAGCTCGGGGAGCTTGAGCCTCTACGTCTCCGGGATCGACTCCGTGAGCCGGCTCGGCCGGTTCAACTTCAATTCCGTCACACCCGACTACTTCGCCACGATGGGCACGCGCATCCTGCGCGGTCGTGGTATGGAAGCCCGGGATGTGGCCGGCGCTCCGGGCGCCATGGTGGTGAGCACTTCCATGGCGAAGAAGCTCTGGCCCGGAGAGGATGCAATCGGTCAGTGCGTCAGAATCAACGCTGACACCGTGCCCTGCACCTACGTGGTGGGCATCGCCGAGGACATCAAGAACAGCCGACTGAGCGACGATCCCGGGCTCTACTACTATCTCTCGGCCGAGCAGCTCGGCCTAGAGCAGACAGGCTTGCTTGTGCGCACACATGGAAAGGCGCCGGAGCAGGCGGAGGCCGTGCGGCGTGAGCTCCAGAAGGTGATGCCAGGCGCATCGTACGTGACCGTGACACCGTTCTCGGGGATCGTCGGCCAGCGGATGCGTTCCTGGTCGCTCGGTGCGCGAATGTTCGTGGTGTTCGGGTCGCTCGCCCTGGTGCTCGCGACGATAGGCCTGTACGGCATGATCGCCTACAACGTGGCGCAGCGCTCGCACGAGATGGGTGTGCGCGTCGCGCTGGGGGCGCAGCGGGGGGACGTGGTCTGGCTAGTGGTGCGCCAGGGGACGCTGGTGGGGGCGGTCGGGATCGTGACAGGCAGCGCGATCGCGCTGCTGGGCGCGCGGTGGATCGAGCCGCTCCTCTTCGGCGTGTCGCCGCGCGATCCGCTCGTATACGCGCTAGTCGCAGCCACGATGCTGGCCATGGCGGCCGCGGCGAGCTTCGTACCTGCCCGTCGCGCGGCGCGTGCAGACCCGAACGTGGCGCTGCGCGCGGAGTGAGCGTGCCGGCGGCGGTGCTGATGAACCACACGAACGAGTCCCTGAATGAGATAGCGCCTCCACTGCGCGGCAGTTATTCATCCGCGCCTTTCGGGATCTCGACGCGAACGCGGCATGGTAAGGAGGCGAGCGCCGTCGTGGAGCGGCTCGTCGACACAGCTCCTGAACGTTGGGCGTGCCGCATGGCACCAGGAAGCTATGAGCCGAAGGGCGCAGGAACACTGACGTGTCCGGGCGGATGAAGACGAGCCGCCCAAACCGAGAGCAGGATCGTCCCTTGGAGCGGATTCTTCTGCCCAGCGGCCGATTCGCAGCGCGCTACGATGGCGAGAAGTAACAGGGCGAAAACTTTCACTTTGCTTTCTGACTGGGTGGAAGCATCGCTGAACAATGGACTAGTCGCCTCGCCGAGCAGCAAACCGAGGACGTGTACTGCATGCTGCGTATACTACCCGCGCTTCGCCCGCATCCTCGCGTGCCTACACCCTGCCGAACCCTATTAGCGGTGTCCCTCCCCACAGTGCAACTGCGCGAACCGAGACGAGGATTGGTAATGCCTCTCAGGCTGGATGATCTACGGCGCTTCGCGGTCGCTGGAGAATGGGAAGCTCGGCTCCGAGTTCGGTTAGGTCCAGTCGCGCGCACCGCGCGAGCGCTCCTTCATATGCCCTACTCTGGAAGGACCGGCCAGGATCTCACCAGGTGAATCGGACACCGGTGAACACACCGCGTCCGTAGCCCGCGTTGAACAGCGCGTTGGCCGGGTCCGCCCTCTCGACGATGGCGGCCGTCGAGATGTAGGACTCGTCGGACAGATTGCGCCCCTCGACCCAGATCGACCATCTAGGCGCGACGTCGATCCCGGCGCGAGCGTTCACGAGCATGTACGCATCGGTGTCGAGAGTGTTCGCATTGTCCGCATAGAATGCACGCGGCATCCATTCGACATTCGGCCCGAAGTAGAACCCGCGCGCTCCATTGTAGAGCAGCTCGCCGCGCACGATGTGCTCTGGCACCCCGGGCAACTGATTGCCGCCGTAGAGCGAGTCGTGGTCGAAATGGAAGTCGTTGTACGTGTACGTCGCGTTGAACCAGAGACGATCGCCAGCGGCGAAGATGGACCGGAGGACCGGCAGACCGAGCCCTGCTTCGACTCCCTGGTGCGTCGTCCGGTCGGCGTTGGCGGCGGTGCAGACGCCAGGTGTCGCTCCCGTCGTCAGACATTGCAGCTCGTTGTGGAGGTTCGCGCGGTAGAACGACAGCTCCCACGCGACGTCCGACCGCCGGCCGCGCGTGCCGATCTCGAAAGTCGTAGCGGTCTGCGCTTCGAGGTCGGAGTTATCCGGCGACGTGAAGGTGTTGACGTCGAATGTCGGAACCTCCGCGCTGCGCGACACGTTGCCGAATATCTGCCACGATGGATTTACATCCCAGAGCAGACCGACCTTCGGCGTCCAGAGATCGAACGCGATGCGCCCGGACTGATCGCCGTTCGACAGGAAGTGGTCGCTCCGCTGCCGCGTCGCATGAAGGAACTGAGTGCCGACGATGACCGCGAGGTTCGGTAGCAGAGAGAACGAATTCTCGGCGTACACCGACCTGTTCCGCGACCGGTCGACCACGTCCGACACGAGCGGCCCCTTCGTGGCATTTCCGGTATTGACGTAGCGCTGCTCGTCGTTGTGGCCGTCGTGGATGTGCCCGCCGATGACGAAACGGTTCCGATGACCCGCGAGCGTATCCTCATGCGTGAAACGAGCGAACGTACCGTAGTCATCGACCGTGAAATCGAAATAGAGGAAGATCGGGTGATCGACACGGCGATGGACGCCGAAGACTCCGAAGTCCAGCGTAGTCGACTGGCCGAACCGCAGCGTCGTCTTGTCGGCGACGCGAATCGAGGTGGCATTGCGCTGCTGATCCTGGTCGATCCAGATGGGATTCGCTGCCTCCGGAGTATCCAACGCCGATGCTTTCGACACTTCGCCAGGGATACGGCCATCCCAGTTGTTGGCATTCACGTACAATCGCGTTTCGGCGCGCGGCGAGAACTGGAAGCCGACGTTGGCGCTGGCGCGCTGCATGTCGCCGTCGCTGTGCTGGCGGAACCCGCTCGACTTCTCCGACGAGCCGGTCACGAAGTAGTCGAAGCGTCCGTCCGCACCGCCAGCGGCGAGTTGCGCCTTCACCTGGCCGAAGCTGCCGGCGTCGAAGCGCGCCTCGAACCTCGGCGCATCACGACCTGTCGGCGTGACGAAGACGATCGCGCCGCCGAGCGAGTTCGCGCCGTAGCGCAGCGCATTCGCACCCTTGTAGACCTCCACATAGCGGTACGCCGTGGGATCCATCTCGAAGAACTCCACGAGACCGTCCGCCGTGTTCAACGGGATGCCGTCCACATAGGCGTTGAGGCCGCGGTTGCCGTAACTCCGCGACAGACCAGACCCGCGGATAGATACACGGGCATCAGGCCCCCAGCGCGTTTGCGTCACGATACCGGGGACCCAGCTCAGCACGTCCTTGATGGTCGACGCCGGGCCATTCTTGAAAGCCGCATCCGGAATGACATCGACCGCACCGGCTATGCGCGCGATCGCGGCGTTGGCCTGTGCCAGCCCCGGCGCGGTCAGGGCGCCCGACCTGGCCATGGTGGTGATCGGCGCGAGCGGCACCGCGAGCGGCGCGAGCTCGATGTCGGCGGTGGTGGTGTCGCCGCTTCCGACCGTCACCTCGATCGCCGCATCGCCGAACCCCAATCGCGTCGCGAGCAAGCGATGCCGGCCGGCAGGTATCTCCGACAGCAGGTAGACACCACCGTTGGCGGAAGTCGTGGCGCGACCATCGACGGTCACGCGGGCGCCATCCACGCCACCGTGCGTGTCGGCGTCGAGCACGCGTCCGCGCAGCACGCCGGTTGCACCGCCGGCGCCCTGCGCCGCCGCGGCGTTCTGAATTCCGGCGAGGAGCAGCCCCACCGAGAACCCGAGACGTCTCAACAGTATGAAACGCACAATTACCTCTGATGCGAGAATTGGTATGATCAGGCACGCGCGCCGAGAGCGATCGCGCGCTGGTTCGGTTGTGGAGTCGTTGCGGCGCGGGCCGAGCCCCGCATCGGATGCGGGTTGCCGACATACCGGCGGAGCAGCCCGCCGTGGGCACCGATGATGTTCCATCGGCGCCGAAACCCGGCCGAGCGTGAGCTGGCAGCGCGGCGTCGTCGGGAAAACGGGAGCCGCGCCGCCGATCGTCCGGATCAGGGCGGTGGTCGTACTCCACGCGATGAGGTCGGATACGCGCTCAGCTTCGCGCGCGCATCCGAGCGCGGCCAGGCGTCAGGCGGTGGCGGGCGGTGCGGTCGAGAAGGGAAGGACGAAGTCCGACCAGCCGGCTACGTATACGTGCCACGGCCGATCCGGCGTGGGCATCCGTATCGTCGCGGCGCCGATGGTAATGACTCGACGCGCCGGCAGCGCTGTCGGACCGATGTTGCAGCAATAGCAGAAGAACGAGCAGCTCTCCGGCGAGTGTTGCTTCGCCGGGGGCTGCTCCACATCGGCGGGACCATCATGCGAAGCGTGCGCCATGCCGCCCATGGGCATGTCACCCATCGCCATCCCACCCATGGGCATCCCGCCCATGGCCATCCCGCCCATGGACATCCCGCCCATCCCCATGGCACGATCATCGTGCCCCGACGAATGGATGGGACATACCTGGAGCATCGGCAGCCCGCCGAGAACGACGAGCAGCCAGAGCGAGTAGCTCGCGGCGAATAGGCGAGTACGCCAGGAGTGGCGCATAGTAGGCCCATTATAACCGGTCCGCATGCCGGCAACCACCTCGGGTCGGCGGTGCGTTGCGGGTCGAAGCAGACGGACACCGCCAGACGCAGTCACCAACGCAACAGGAGCGAGCGGGCTGGTGATCGCGATCCGGAGCGACGGTCGTAGGCGCGGCGTTGGAGGGGAGCGCGGATTCGATCTCCGCCCCCGCGCATCTTCACTGATCGGCGCGATCGCGCCTCACGGTCACCCTGCGTCCCTTGATCGTGCTGGCGCGGAGCGCGGCGATGATCTCATCCGCGATCTCGTCCGGCACTTCCACGAGGGAGAAGCGATCGGAGATCTCGATCGAGCCGATCATGTTCGAGTCGATACCGACCTCGTTGGCGATCGCGCCCACCAGGTCGCCGGGACGTACGCCGGCCGAGCGCCCGGCTCCCACGAAGAGGCGAGCGACATCCCACTCCGGCATCGACCGTCCCGCGCGCCGCCCGGCGCTGCGTCCGGCGCCGCGCTCGGAGCGCTCCTTCTTGCGAGAGCCGTGCTTGCCGCCACCCTTCACCCGCTCCTCCGGCGCCGGCGGAGCCGCCACCGGTATCTCCTCCGTCTCTTCCTCGCCGCCCGTCGCTTCATCCACCAGCCATACGGCCGCGGCGGCGACATCCATGATGTCGAACTCCGCCGCCAACCCCTCGGCGACCACGCGGTGTCTGTCGTACTCGCCCGAGACGAGCGCTTCGTGCAGCGCGGCCCGGATCAGCTCGAGGCGGCGCGCCCGGAGGTCGGCCACCGTAGGCACCGTAGCGATCTCGATGCGCTGATGAGTGGCATGCTCGATATTGCGCAGCAGCCGGCGCTCGCGCGGCTCGGCGAAAGTGATCGCCACCCCCTCGCGTCCGGCGCGCCCCGTTCGACCGATCCGGTGGATGTAGGCCTCCGGTTCGTTCGGCACGCCGTAGTTGACCACGTGCGTCACGTCCTCGATGTCGAGCCCGCGCGCGGCGACATCGGTGGCCACGAGGAATTCCGTGGTGCCATCGCGGAACCGCCGCATGACGCGGTCGCGCTGCTCCTGCGCCATGCCGCCGTGCAGCGCGTCCGCGCCGTAGCCGCGCGCGGCGAGCGTCTCGGTCAGTTCATCCACCTCGTTGCGCGTGCGGCAGAAGACGATCGCTCGCGTGGGGCTCTCCACATCGAGCACCCGCCCGAGCGCAACCGTCCTCGAGACGCGCGGCACCATGTAGGCGACCTGCCGCACCCTCGCCACCCCCTTCGCCCCCGTCGCTTCGGCGGCGATGCGCACGCGCTCGGGGTTGCGCAGATGCCGCTCAGCGATCGCGACGATGCGAGGAGGCATCGTGGCGGAGAAGAGCGCAGTCTGGCGCTCTTCCGGGAGCTCCTCGAGAATGGCCTCGATCTCGTCGGCGAAGCCCATGTCGAGCATCTCGTCGGCCTCGTCCAGCACCGTCACACGAACACCCGAGAGGTCCAGCGTTCCCCTCCGGATGTGATCGAGCGCGCGTCCCGGCGTGGCGATCACGATGTCGACGCCGCGCTTCAGTGCGCGCAGCTGCTGCCCGATCGCCTGTCCGCCGTAGATGGGAAGCACGCGCACGGCGAGTCCCTTGCCGTAGCGGTGGACGGCCTGCGCCACCTGCATGGCGAGCTCGCGCGTGGGGACCAGAATGAGCGCGCTGGTACGCGAAGCGCGGGCGTCATCGCGCGCCAGCAGTTGCAGCATGGGGAGCGCGAACGCGGCCGTCTTGCCCGTACCGGTGGCAGCCTGGCCGAGCAGATCGCGACCGGCGAGCAGCGGCGGGATGGCCTGGAGCTGGATGGGCGTGGGCTCCTCGTAGCCGAGGGTGGAGAGCTCCGAGAGGAGTCGGGCATCCAGGTCGAGCGATGCAAAGCCGGCATCGGGTGAGGCGCCATTTTCAGAAGTCATTCAGCGTAAGGTAATCGCGTAGGCTTCTTAGGTGCTGGCTCCCCGGGTGGCGAAATGGCAGACGCGGGAGACTTAAAATCTCCTCCCCGGGCGGGCCGTCGTAGAGCAACGGACTTTTAATCCGTGGGTCGTGGCTTCGGAGGAGCAGCTATTCTCGAACCTTCAACCTAATGATTAAGCGTCATTTGCTCCGGGCCCAGCCGCGGCGCGGGTACGGACTGCCCGGCCACCAGCAGTCGACATTGAACCGACGACCGCTCGATTACGAATCGAGTGCTGATCTGATTCCGGAAGGCTCACGGCCTCCGCTATTGGCGACAGACTCGCTCGTTCCCTTCAGCGTTTCAAGTCGCGTCCGAAGAAGAGGATGCCACCTACAGTCAGGACCTTTCGCCCCTGGTGAGGCACGACCAGGCGCAGCGTCTCGAGGTCCCGGCGTGAGAGTTTCCGGATGTCGGAAATCGGCTCGGAAGCAGCTCGGGAGTCGAGGGCTTCCGAGTCGAGGTCGAGTATTCCCTGCTCATCGAAGCTCTCGCTACGAGCGACCCGACGGATGCCAAAGGAGCCCCCGAAGGGGGCTGACTCCATTGATGCGGCGTTCGTTTTGGCGGACCTGCTCGCCAAGGCAGAGAAGCGGGCCATCTTTGTCGCTCACTTTCGGCCGAAAGTGAGCGACAAACGACGTTGTCGATCATATGTGAGCGTCAAACACAGCGTCGTCCTCGCGAAAGCGGGGACCCATGTTGCTCAGCCGAACATGGGTCCCCGCTTTCGCGGGGACGACGTTTGAGACCCCCCGCCACTCCCAACATATACCCCACCCAGGGACTTGCGGCAAGATCCGGGGCCCCCGTTAGAATCGCCGATTCAATTTCCTGGAATGGGGAATTCATGGTTGATGAGTTGAACACGATCGACGTAATAATCACCGGCGCCGGACCGACCGGCCTGATGCTCGCCGCCGAGCTCCGCCTCCACGACGTCCACGTCGTCGTCCTCGAGCGCGACGCCGAGCCCTCCAAAGTCGTCCGCTCGCTCGGCCTGCACGTGCGCAGCATCGAGATAATGGACCAGCGCGGCCTGCTCGATCGCTTCCTCGCGCACGGCAAGCGACACCCGCTCACCGGCACCTTCTTCGCCGCCATCGACAACCCCGCGCCTGTCCAGCTCGACACCGCGCACTGCTACGTCCTCGGCATCCAGCAGCCCGTCACCGAGCGCCTGCTGGCCGAGCACGCGATCGAGCTCGGCGCCGAGATCCAGCGCGGCTGCGAGCTGGTCGGACTCGGCCAGGACGAACACGGAGTGACCGCCGAGCTCTCCGACGGCACGCAGCTCCGCTCGCGCTACCTCGTCGGCTGCGACGGCGGCCGCAGCACCGTGCGCAAGCTGCTCGGCGTCGGCTTTCCCGGTGAGCCGAGCAGCGTCGAGACACTGCTGGGCGAGATGGAAGCGACCATGCTGCCGGAGGAGGTGGCCGCCGTGGTGACCGAAGTCCGCAAGACCGAGAAGCGGTTCGGACTCGGGCCCCTCGGGAACGGGGCGTACCGCGTCGTCGTGCCCGCCGAAGGGGTGGCCGAGGACCGCACCGTCCCGCCGACCCTCGAGGAGTTCAAGCGACAGCTGCGAGCGACCGCCGGCACCGACTTCGGCGTGCACTCACCGCGCTGGCTCTCCCGCTTCGGCGACGCCACCCGGCAGGCCGAGCGCTACCGGGTTGGCCGGGTGCTCTTGGCCGGCGACGCGGCGCACGTCCATCCGCCGACGGGCGGACAGGGGCTCAATCTCGGCGTCCAGGACGCGTTCAACCTCGGCTGGAAGCTGGCCGCCGAGATTCGCGGGTGGGCTCCGGAGGGGCTGCTGGACAGCTACGAAACCGAACGACACCCCGTGGCCGCCGACGTGTTGAACAACAGCCGCGCGCAGATGGTGCTGATGTCGACCGAGCCGGGGCCGCAGGCGGTGAGGAGACTCTGGTCGGAATTGATGGAGTTCGAGGAGGTGAGGCGGTATCTGATCGAGAAGATCACCGCGATCGGGGTGCGGTACGACTTCGGCCATGGAGACGCGGGACATCCACTGCTCGGCCGGCGATTGCGGGATGTGGGGCTGAAGGAGCGGGGGCGACTCTATGAACTGATGCACGGGGGACGCGGGCTGCTGCTCGATCAGACGGGGAGGCTATCGGTGGAGGGGTGGGCGGATCGCGTCGACCATGTCG
>Ga0182741_1000861_pt1 | contig 42753 bp, 33 predicted proteins | sample eDN5th37CBELigOP_FD_128874 | JGI IMG/M metagenome (GOLD analysis project Ga0182741, IMG submission 128874) | Enriched Organic Plus compost microbial communities from Emeryville, California, USA - eDNA 5th pass 37_C BE-Lig OP (version 2) (version 2) ... | reverse complement strand
CTACGATGGCGAAACGCAGCAGGTTTCGATGCAATATAGCCCTGTTACCACCCCGCATACGTTCGTATTTGATGCACAACGCATTTTGCGTTATGTAGGCCGCATCGATGATGACGAACACATCGGCAGGGCAAAAACATCCGACCTGAAAAATGCGGTAGATGAATTATTGGCGGGTAAGGCAGTAACAACCCCCACGACGCGTACTTTCGGATGTTCCGTAAAGTGGAAATCAAAAACGGATTGGAAAAATCACGAAGTGAAGAATGGGGAAAAGAACCCGTGACACTTGAAGAGGCAAACCTGGACACCCTGAAATCGTTGGTCGGAAATAATTCCGGAAAATACCGCCTGGTCAACTTCTGGGCTACCTGGTGCGGGCCTTGTGTAGGAGAATTTTCCGCGCTAGTAGAAACCGACAAAATGTACCGGAACCGTGAGTTCGACTTTGTGACGGTTTCCCTGGATGCCAAATCAGCGGCAGATAACGTGCGGACCTTTCTGCAACAAAAATATGCCAGTAACCGGAACCTGCATTTCGGCGATGAGAACAAATATGATCTCATGGAGGCTGTGGACGAGGAATGGCAGGGGGCATTGCCATATACCATCCTGATCGCCCCGGGCGGGGAAATTGTTTACCGGCAGATGGGCATGATTGAGCCGCTTGCACTTCGCAAGGCCATTGTTGAACACATCGGCCGCTATTATCCCTAACACAGATCCCAAACCAAAATTTTACGTTTGCTTAACGCTTTTGAGTTGCGCAGCGTTGTATATTTGTCTTCCAGTTCCAAACCTTCATCCGTTGCCCGGCGAATGATCAGTAAACCTACCCGCTGACAAGCGCCGCCATCTAACGTAATAGTAAACAAACACAGTATTAAAAAAAGAAGAAACATGAAATATAACTTATTAGGAAACACGGGTTTAAAAGTATCCGAATTGTGTCTTGGCACCATGACCTTCGGTGGCAAAGGCATGTGGACTTCCATCGGTACACTACCTCAGGAAGAGGTGGATCTGCTCGTAAAAAAATCCGTTGATGCAGGAATCAATTTCATTGATACCGCCAACGTATACAGCGAAGGACTCAGTGAACAACTGACCGGCCAATCCATCCGCAATCTCGGCCTTCATCGCGATGACCTTGTCCTCGCCACCAAGGTAAGGGGAAAGATGGGAGATGGTCCGAATCAAATTGGCCTGTCCCGTAAACACATCCTTCAGCAGGCTGACGAAAGCCTAAAACGGTTGAACACGGATTACATCGACCTGTACCAGATCCATGGATATGATGCACTGACGCCTCTGGAAGAGACCCTGTCGGCCCTGGATAACCTGGTCCAATCGGGCAAGGTACGCTATATCGGATGCAGCAACCTTGCCGCATGGCAGATCATGAAAGCATTGGGAATATCGGCCAGGGAACATCTTGCCAAATTCGTATCCTTACAAGCCTATTATACCATTGCCGGACGCGACATCGAACACGAGATCGTCCCGTTGCTAGCAGACCAGCAGTTAGGGTTGATGGTCTGGAGCCCACTGGCAGGAGGATTACTCAGCGGCAAATACGGGCGGCACACGGCCCCGGAGGACGGTAGAAGAATTAATTTTGATTTTCCACCTGTGGACAAAGAAAAAGCATTTGATATCATCGAGATTATGCGCGAGATTGCAACAAGTAAAGAGATTACCATACCACAGGTAGCGCTCTCCTGGTTACTGCACCAACCATCGGTCACTTCCGTCATTATCGGTGCCAAACGAAATGACCAATTGGAAGATAACCTGAAAGCGGTAGCTAGCAAACTCTCCGCGGATGAACTCGCCCGTTTGGATGAGGTCAGCAAACCAGCGTCCATCTATCCGGGATGGATGATCGCGAGGCAAGGCGCGGACCGCAAGTAGTGAATGGCCGATCGGCAGAGGCAGATTCCGTACATATAAGGTATGCATAAGCTATCCAACAATTCTTTACATTTAAATTTGCTTTTAATTCTTTTAAACGTATTTTTGCAGTCCAAAATTAAGGCCTGTACTTTGCCTTTATTATATTGGTTTATAAAATTTTAGTTCCAGATAATATGTCCAATATTGGAAAAATAGCCCAAATCATCGGTCCTGTGGTCGATGTTAGTTTCTCCGAAAACGCCAAACTTCCCAAGATTTACGATGCGTTGGAAATCGAAAAGGAAAATGGTCAACGGATTGTTTTAGAAGTCCAGCAACATTTAGGAGAAGAGCGTGTACGTACCATTGCGATGGATGGCACGGAAGGTCTGACACGCGGCATGAAGGTCGTTGATACGGGTGCCCCCATCAAGATGCCGGTTGGCGAAGGAATCAAAGGACGTGTATTCAACGTGGTAGGCGATGCCATAGATGGTATCACTGAACTTGAAAAATCCAATGGCCGCAGCATTCATAATACACCGCCTAAGTTCGAGGATCTTTCGACCGAAACCGAGGTCCTCTTTACAGGTATCAAGGTGATCGACTTATTGGAGCCATATGCCAAGGGAGGTAAGATCGGGCTCTTTGGCGGTGCCGGTGTAGGAAAGACCGTATTGATCCAGGAACTGATCAACAACATTGCGAAGGCATATTCTGGCCTTTCGGTATTTGCAGGAGTGGGCGAGCGTACCCGCGAGGGGAATGACCTTCTCCGTGAAATGCTGGAGTCCGGAATTATTAAATATGGCGAGGAATTCATGGAGGGCATGGAAAAAGGAGAATGGCCACTCGACAAAGTGAATTCGGAAGAACTGAAAGACTCCAAAGCTACGTTTGTATTCGGCCAGATGAATGAGCCTCCAGGTGCGCGCGCCCGTGTTGCGCTCTCGGGGTTGACCATTGCTGAGTATTTCCGTGATGGCGACGGCGAAGGAGCCGGTCGCGATATCCTCTTCTTTATTGACAACATTTTCCGCTTTACGCAAGCAGGTTCCGAAGTATCGGCGCTATTGGGCCGGATGCCTTCGGCGGTGGGATACCAGCCTACGTTGGCAACCGAAATGGGTCTTATGCAAGAACGTATCACCTCCACAAAACGCGGTTCCATCACATCCGTACAAGCGGTATATGTACCTGCCGATGACTTGACGGACCCGGCGCCGGCAACCACTTTTGCCCACTTGGATGCAACCACCGTACTTTCACGTAAAATCGCCGAGTTGGGTATTTACCCGGCTGTGGATCCGTTGGATTCTACCTCGCGGATTTTGAGTCCCACTGTTTTGGGTGACGAGCATTACAATACGGCTCAACGTGTAAAAGAGATTTTACAGCGCTACAAAGAACTGCAGGACATCATTGCCATTTTGGGTATGGACGAACTCTCGGAAGAAGACAAGCTGGTCGTTAGCCGCGCCCGCCGTGTGCAACGCTTCCTGTCACAACCTTTCCACGTTGCCGAACAATTTACCGGTCTTAAGGGTGTACTGGTAGACATCAAGGATACCATCAAAGGGTTCAACATGATCATCGACGGTGAAGTGGATGAGTACCCCGAAGCTGCTTTTAACCTGGTAGGCACCATCGAAGATGCCATCGAGAAAGGTAAGAAACTATTGGCAGAAGCAGTTTAAACAATAAGTACGAGGTTAGAAGTACGAAGTTAGAAGTACGAAATGAAGCTCACAATTATTACTCCAGACAAGCCTGTATATAGCGGTGAAGTCACTTCGGTGACTGTACCCGGCTCAGCAGGATCTTTCGAAGTACTCAAAGATCATGCCCCCATCGTGTCTACACTGGAGGACGGGAAGGTGATAATCCGGACCGGCAAAAGTGAAGAAATTATCCGGATTATCGGAGGGGTTGTGGAAGTTGTCCACAATGAAATTACGGTGCTTGCCGAGGGGATTATTGAAAATTAAAAAGCTAAACGCAGTAAGTCCCGAAAGAGAAGCTGCTCGGGATAAAAATTAAAATTAAAAGACCTCTCGGCACCCGGTTTCCGAGAGGTCTTTTTTTTCAGCTTTATTGTCAATCCATCCCATTTTACGCAGAATTTAATGCGTTTGTACCTACCACCCAAAAATCATACTGAATACCAAAATTGGTTTTGGTATAATTACAACATTACTTTATTTGGAATAAAATAATAAAATAAGAATAAAATTCTATATATATTATATATTTGAAATAATATTCTTATTTGAAAAAACTCCTTTTGCCTATTGCCAGTAATAAATAAACATCCTACCTTAATAAAGTCTAAAAGAGACAATAACCTATGGTAACTTTGGGAGGGAAATCCAGGTGCGTCATTGGACGTAATTTTGCTAAATTTATAGGTTAACGGATATGAAATATTTCAGTAAAAATACGTGGGTATATTTCAACGGAACGTTCGTTAAAGCGGACCGTACCGAAGTTGACTTATTTGGCCAATCGTTACATTATGGTTATTCGGCCATTGAAGGTATCCGGGCATATAACACACACAATGGTACCCGGATATTCCGTGCGGAGCAACATTACGATCGTCTTCGTCGTTCGTGCGAACTTGTGGGTATCCCCTTTCCGTGGAAAACCAACCTGCTGGTTGAACATACGTACGAACTTCTTGGAAAAAACAATTTACGGAGCGCTTACATCAGGCCTTTGGTTACCACCGGCCAAAACATGTACTTAACACCTGCAAAAGATTCCAATATTGTCATCACCGCCTGGGAATGGGGGCCTTTCCTCGGCACGGATCTCATCCGGGTATCGATATCGCCTTACCAGCGGCCGAATCCCAATTCCCTACCCGCGGAGGCAAAGATTTCCGGCCAATATGTAGCATCGATCTTGGCAACGAACGAAGCCACTCAACGGGGGTTTGATGAAGCCATCCTGCTGGACAGTGACGGATACGTTGCGCAAGCGTCCAGCAACAATCTGTTCATTGAAAAGGATGCGGTACTGTATACGCCGGCACTTGGCTCTATTTTTCCGGGTATCACCCGGCAAACCGTGCTGGAGATTGCCAATGTATTGAACATCGATGTCATCGAGAAAAAGCTTACTCCGGAAGACTTCCAGGCAGCAGACAGTGCATTCCTTTCCGGCACGGCTACCGGCATCGTAGGCATTGCCTCGGTGGACGATGCTGTTTTCCCAGAAGCATGGAGCGATACCTTGGGTGCTACGATACAACGGGCTTATAAAAATCTGACCTTGGAAAAAGAAAATTATGAAGTAATCATCTAATCATGCTAACTGAACAAACAACAGAACTGAACAAGTACAGTAAGGTATTAACACAAGACAAGACGCAACCCGCTGCTCAAGCGATGTTATATGGAATCGGATTGACCGATGATGACATGCAAAAAGCACAGGTGGGTATTGCCAGTATGGGGTATGACGGCAATACGTGTAACATGCACCTGAATGACCTCGCAAAGGTTGTGAAAGAAGGGGTGTGGGATCATAACCTGGTCGGTCTCGTTTTTAATACCATTGGCGTAAGTGATGGCATGAGTAATGGTACGGATGGCATGCGTTATTCGCTCGTGAGCCGCGACATCATTGCCGACAGCATCGAAGCCATCTGCGGCGGCCAATATTACGACGGCTTGATTGCGATTCCGGGATGCGACAAAAACATGCCGGGATCCATCATGGCTATGGCCCGGTTAAACAGACCTTCCATTATGGTTTACGGAGGCACCATCGCCCCCGGACACTACAAGGGCCAGGATCTCAATATCATCTCCTCATTTGAAGCACTTGGACAAAAAATTGCCGGAAACCTCTCGGAAGAAGATTTTATTGGCATCGTCAAAAACAGCTGTCCGGGCGCTGGAGCCTGCGGCGGCATGTATACGGCCAATACCATGGCGGCCGCCATCGAAGCATTGGGTATGAGCCTTCCCTATTCATCTTCCTATCCTGCAGTAAGTCCGGAAAAACGCAAGGAATGCAAAGAAGCCGGAAAATACATCCGCATTTTACTGGAGCGTGACATCAAGCCTTCGGATATCATGACCCGGAAAGCTTTTGAAAACGCATTGCGGTTGATCATTGTGCTTGGCGGCAGTACCAATGCGGTGCTGCATTTTATCGCGATCGGCAAAAGTGTCGGCGTGGAAGTCACACAGGATGATTTCCAACGCATGAGTGATCAGACACCTGTGCTGGCCGACTTCAAACCCAGTGGCAAATACCTGATGCAGGATCTGCATCAATATGGCGGTGTTCCCGCGGTAATGAAATACTTGCTTAACGAGGGGCTTCTCCACGGCGATTGCCTGACGGTGACGGGACAGACGCTTGCTGAAAATCTTTCGGGCGTAACGCCAATCAATGAAATCGATCAGCCGATTGTCCAGACATTGGACAATCCCATCAAGCCCAACGGACACCTCCAGATTCTTTATGGAAACCTAGCTGAAAAGGGCAGTGTAGCTAAAATCTCCGGTAAGGAGGGCGAGCGGTTTGAAGGCCCTGCCCGTGTATTCGACGGCGAAAAAGATCTGATCGCAGGGCTCGCTTCGGGTCGTGTCAAACCCGGCGATGTAGTAGTCATTAAAAACGAAGGCCCCAAGGGTGCACCGGGTATGCCCGAAATGCTGAAGCCCACTTCGGCCATTATCGGTGCCGGACTGGGAAAAAGCGTTGCGCTCATCACCGACGGTCGTTTCAGCGGCGGAACACATGGATTTGTCGTAGGGCACATCACGCCCGAGTCCTACGAAGGCGGATTGATCGGACTGGTGGAAGACGAGGATACCATTGTCATTGATGCAGTGAATAATACCATTTCGTTACTTGTATCCGACGAAGTGATCGCTCAACGCCGGGCAGCCTGGCAAAAACCCGCCCTGAAAGTAAACAAAGGCGTACTTTACAAATATGCAAAAACCGTAGCCGATGCGGCTTCGGGCTGTGTTACCGATGAATGTTGAGTAAGTAAAAAACAAAAAATCAAACGTCAAAAGTAAAAAAGCTGACAGCCAATTGCTGAAAGCCGATAATTAAATAAAAAGGCTATGAATACGTTGGAAATCACTAAGGACACACCCCAAAAAGAGGCGGAAACTATCCAGTTAAGTGGCTCACAAGCCGTGTTAGAAGCACTATTGGCAGAAGGTGTAGATATCCTATTCGGTTATCCCGGAGGAGCCATCATGCCCATTTACGATGCATTGTATGACTACAATGACAGACTGAAACACGTCCTTGTGCGGCATGAACAGGGCGGTATCCATGCAGCTCAGGGCTATGCACGTACTTCCGGCCGTGTGGGTGTGGTATTTGCCACCAGCGGTCCCGGTGCCACCAACTTAGTTACAGGGTTGGCCGACGCGATGATTGACAGCAATCCCATCGTCTGCGTCACCGGTCAGGTATTTGCCCACCTATTGGGAACCGATGCATTCCAGGAAACCGATGTGATCAACATCACTGCTCCGGTAACCAAATGGAACTACCAAGTCACAGATGCCTGTGAGATTCCCTCGGCATTGGCCAAAGCATTTCACATAGCACGCACAGGCAGGCCGGGCCCCGTACTTATTGATATTACCAAGAATGCACAACTGCAGTTATTTGACTACGAAGGATACAAGGTATGCAATCACATCCGTAGCTACCGCCCCAAACCCATTGTACGCAGGGAATATGTCGAACAAGCGGCCGCATTGATTAACGAAGCGCAACGCCCGTTTGTTTTATTCGGTCAGGGCGTCATCCTGGGCCGGGCCGAAGCTGAGTTCAAAGCATTCATTGAAAAAGCCGGAATTCCCGCCGCCGCTACCGTAATGGGGTTAAGCGCCTTGGAAACCGGCCATCCCTTACATGTCGGAATGCTGGGTATGCATGGCAACTACGCTCCAAATGTGCTGACCAATGAATGCGATGTGCTCATTGCAATCGGCATGCGCTTCGATGACCGGGTAACGGGTAGGTTGGATAAATATGCCAAACAGGCCAAGGTTATTCACCTCGATATCGACCCCGCCGAAATTGATAAAAACGTAAAAACCACGGTTCCCGTTTGGGGCGATTGTAAAGAAACGCTTCCGCTCCTTACCGGACTGGTAGATGCCCGCAACCATGCGGAATGGCTGGGGCGTTTCCGGGAATTGGAACAAGCGGAAATCAAGGAAGTTATCCACGATGAACTGAACCCTACATCAGAGATCATGACAATGGGTGAAGTAATCAGGATATTAAACGAGCTCACGCACGGTGAGGCCGTCATCGTGACGGACGTCGGTCAGCACCAGATGGTTGCCTGCCGTTACGCCAAGTTTAACCGGTCAAAGAGCAACGTTACATCGGGCGGTTTGGGCACCATGGGATTCGGGCTCCCCGCCGCCATCGGCGCCTGGTACGGCACTCCGGACCGGACCGTTGTAGCCATCATCGGTGATGGGGGGATTCAGATGACCATCCAGGAACTGGGAACGATCATGCAGTTTGGAGCCAAAGTGAAGATTCTCATCCTCAACAACGAATTTTTAGGTATGGTACGCCAGTGGCAGCAGCTTTTCCACGACAGGCGGTATTCGTTTGTCAACATTGCCAGCCCCGATTTCGTGACGGTTGCCAAAGGATACGGTATACCTGGAAAAAGCGTCCGCGAACGCAAAGATTTGGAACAAGCATTGAGCGACATGATTGCACACGACGGTTCCTACCTGCTTGAGGTAATGGTGGGTAAGGAAAACAACGTGTTTCCGATGGTTCCGCAGGGAAGCAGTGTTGCCGAGATAAGGTTGAAGTAATTTTATGGCTTTTTAATTTTAACTTTTGACTTAATAACATGGAAAAGCAGGAATATACCATCACCCTTTATACGGAAAATTCCATCGGGATGATCGGACGGATTTCTATTATTTTTTCGCGGCGGAAGATTAACATCGAAAGCCTCAACACTTCTCCCTCAGAGGCCGAAGGCATCCATCGTTTTACGATCGTGATCCACGAGACGGAAGATGTGGTACGCAAGCTATGCCGCCAGATTGAGAAGCAGGTGGAGGTATTAAAGGCGTACTACAACACCAACGACGAAGTCATTTGGCAGGAACAAGCCCTGTATAAGGTACCTACGGACATCGTCACTGAAAAAGCCCCCGTGGAACGGCTGCTACGCCAGTACGGAGCCAGTGCCGTGGTGATCCGGAACGATTATACCGTATTTGAAACGGCGGGGCACCGGGAGGAAATCGATGCCCTTACCGAGGCATTGGCTGAATACAACCTGATCGAGTTTGTACGAAGTGCCCGGATTGCCATTATCAAAGACAGTGAGGGATTCCACAAAAAGCTAAAAGAATTCGAGGAACAGGAACCTGCCGAAGAGGTAGTCGAAAATCGCTACCTCAATAAACAGGATAAGGTGTTCACCATGTAATTTGTCGACAGGAGGGCATGACGGATCTAATATTTGAATATATCAGGCAAACCAGAAATTTATTTGCGCAATTGGTAGAAGGGCTGAGCTTGGATGCCATTAACACCATCCCCGCTGGTTTTCGAAACAACATCGCATGGAATTTCGGACATATTGTGGTGAGTACTCCGGGATTGTGCTACCGGCGAACCGGGGTACAGGCCGATCGGCAGATACCGTTTGTCGAATCTTATGGAAAAGGCACAAAACCGGAACATTGGATAGGCGGAGCAGAAATCAATGCCCTTAAGACCCAGGCACGGAACACCATCGACGTGATTGAACAGGATTATAGAAATGGCGTGTTTGTATCCATCACCCCTTTTGCCACTTCGACATACGGACTGGAAATGGACACCATTGAAAAAGTGATTACGGCGACGTTGGCTCATGACAATCTCCATTTGGGGTATGCCATGGCGATCCGGCGGGCATTGGAAGGAAACAAAAAATAATCGTAACTTAGCATAGCATTTTCCAAAAATGCTTGCTATATAAAATCAACAAATTAAATAAGTAAAAACAAAAAGCAGAAAATGGCAAAAATCAATTTTGGTGGAGTCGTAGAAGACGTGGTAACCCGCGAGGAATTCCCTTTGGAAAAGGCTCAGGAAGTATTAAAAAACGAAACCGTAGCGGTGATCGGATACGGGGTGCAAGGCCCGGGACAGGCGCTGAACCAAAAAGATAACGGCATCAACGTCATCGTTGGCCAACGGAAGGACTCCAAAACCTGGGATAAGGCTGTAGCAGACGGCTGGGTACCGGGCGAGACGCTGTTCGAAATCGAAGAAGCACTTGAAAAAGGAACCATTATCTGTTATTTGCTAAGTGACGCCGCACAGATTGCGTTATGGCCGACGGTGAAAAAGCACCTGACTGCCGGCAAGGCGCTGTATTTTTCACATGGATTCGGAATCACTTTCAATGAGCAAACGGGTATTGTTCCGCCAGCAGACGTTGACGTATTCCTCGTAGCTCCCAAAGGCTCGGGTACTTCGCTGCGCCGCATGTTCCTAGAGGGCCGCGGATTGAACTCAAGCTTTGCGATCTTCCAGGATGCTACAGGCAAAGCACGTGACCGGGTGATTGCACTGGGTATTGCCGTAGGAAGTGGCTACTTGTTTGAGACCGACTTTAAACGCGAGGTATACTCTGACCTAACGGGCGAACGTGGCACCTTGATGGGCGCCATCCAGGGAATCTTCGCAGCACAATACCAGGTACTGCGTGACCAGGGGCACTCTCCTTCCGAAGCGTTTAACGAAACGGTGGAAGAGCTCACTCAATCCTTGATGCCTTTGGTGGCCGAAAACGGAATGGATTGGATGTATGCCAACTGTTCGACGACCGCTCAGCGGGGTGCGCTTGACTGGTGGAAGAAATTCCGCGACGCTACGGCACCGGTATTCAAAGAACTTTACGATAGCGTTGCCACAGGCAAGGAGTCTCAACGCTCGATTGACAGCAACAGCCAGCCGGATTACCGGGTGAAGCTAGAAGAAGAACTAAAAGAATTACGTGAGAGTGAAATGTGGCAGGCAGGAGCGGCCGTAAGAAGCCTTCGTCCTGAAAACCAGCCCTCAGAGGTATAAAATTTGATTGGTATCACCAGACCATGCTCCTTATTGGAGCATGGTTCTTAACCCACAAAGCAATGTTGCACGATCCAAACCGCATATACGTTTTTGACACCACCCTCCGGGATGGAGAGCAGGTGCCGGGCTCGCAATTGACCACTCCTGAGAAACTCATCATCGCCGAAGCGTTGGAAGCGTTGGGCGTGGATGTGATTGAAGCAGGATTTCCGATTTCAAGCCCGGGGGATTTCAACAGTGTCGTAGAAATCTCCAAGTTGGTCAAAAATCCCACCGTCTGTGCACTCACACGGTCTATCAAAGGGGATATCGACCGGGCTGCCGAAGCCCTGAAATATGCTAAGAAACCGCGTATCCACACCGGTATCGGCTCATCCGACATGCACATCCAATACAAGTTCAACAGCACGCGGGAAGCCATTCTGGAACGCGCAGTGGAAGCGGTTAAATATGCCAAAACCTTTGTAGAGGATGTCGAGTTTTATGCAGAAGATGCAGGAAGAGCAGACAACGAATACCTGGCCCGGATGATCGAGGCGGTTATTGCTGCCGGTGCAACCGTGGTTAACATACCTGACACCAACGGGTACTGCCTACCCGAACAATACGGTGCCAAGATAAAGTATCTGAAAGATAACGTTAAAAACATTGACCAAGCCATCATTTCGGTGCATTGCCACAACGACCTGGGGCTGGCAACGGCCAACAGTCTCGCTGGTCTGCAAAACGGTGCCCGGCAGGTGGAATGTACCATCAACGGCATCGGCGAACGGGCTGGTAATACTTCTTTGGAAGAGGTAGTCATGGCATTGAAAACGCATCAATCACTTGGCCTACACACGCAGATCAACACAAAACAACTGTACCCGCTCAGTACGACAGTGAGCCGCATGATGCGCATGCCGGTACAGCCGAACAAAGCCATTGTGGGGCGGAATGCATTTGCCCACAGCTCAGGCATCCATCAGGACGGTGTGCTCAAACATCGTGAAAACTACGAAATCATCAACCCCGAAGATGTCGGTATTGACCAATCGGAAATTATATTGACAGCCCGAAGCGGCCGTCATGCGCTCAAGCACCACCTGGAGCGTTTGGGCTATGCCATCGACCGCATTGACCTCGATCAGGTTTACCAACGGTTCCTTGAACTGGCTGATGTGAAAAAGGAACTCAAAGACGACGACCTGTTGCAGCTCATGGGCGACAAAACTGAGGAAAGCTTCAGGAACGGAATTGCCATCAACTCGCTGCAAGTAACCACCGGCGATCAGGAACCCCCCGTTGCAACCATCAAATTGGGTTATAACGGGGAAGAATATACTGCTACGGCCACCGGTAATGGGCCGGTAAGCGCCACGATCAAAGCCATCGAGCAAATCACCGGAAAACATGTAGCTATCAAGGAATTCAATATTCATTCCATCCACGGCGGCAGCGACGACGTAAGTAAAGTGGATATGCGTGTAATCTACGAGGATAAATCCTACATGGGCTACGGTTTCAGTACAGATATCGTCCGGGCATCCGCCAATGCGTATCTGGATGCATTGAACAAGTTCATAGAATTGGAAACGGTGCATTATTAATGGGCTACCAGCCATCAGCTATCGGCTGAAAGCTGACGGCTGGCAGCTGACAACAAAAAAACAAAACAGCAACTATAAAAATGAGTAAGACATTATTTGACAAGGTGTGGGACGCACACGTAGTGCGGAAGATCGAAGGGGGGCCTGATGTGTTATTTATTGATCGGCATCTTATCCATGAAGTGACCAGTCCCGTTGCATTTCTGGGACTCAGAAACCGTGGAATCCGTGTATTGTATCCGGAGCGTACTTTTGCGACGGCAGACCACAATACGCCGACCATCAATCAGGACAAACCTGTACAGGATCCCTTGTCTGCCAACCAGCTAAAAGCGTTGGAAGAAAACACAAAAATGTATGGTATCCGGCATTGGGGATTGGGTCATTATAAGAACGGCATTGTGCACGTTATTGGCCCTGAAAATGGGATTACCCAACCGGGTGCTACCATTGTGTGCGGCGATTCACATACTTCTACCCACGGTGCTTTCGGTGCAATTGCATTCGGTATTGGCACATCCGAGGTGGAAATGGTATTATCGACCCAATGCATCATGCAACCCAAGCCCAAAAAGATGCGTATCACTATCAACGGCGCATTGGGCAAAGGGGTACTTCCCAAAGATGTGGCGTTGTTCATTATCTCCAAGCTAACTACATCAGGAGCCACCGGCTATTTCGTGGAATATGCGGGCAGTGTGTTTGAGCAAATGAGCATGGAAGGCCGCATGACGGTTTGTAACCTCAGCATCGAAATGGGTGCCCGCGGTGGAATGATTGCTCCCGACCAGACTACATTCGATTACATCGAAGGCCGGGAGTTCAGCCCGAAAGGTGCTGATTGGGATAAAGCCATGGCCTACTGGAAAACCCTGAAGACAGACGAGGGCGCTTTGTTCGACAAAGAATTGACGTTTGACGGTTCCGAAATCGAACCCATGATTACATACGGCACCAATCCGGGTATGGGTATGGGTATTACCCATGAAATCCCCAACGCCGAACAGGTAGAAGGAGGCAAAGCCACGTATGAAAAATCACTGGGCTATATGGGGTTCCATGAGGGCGAGCCGATGGTAGGCAAGAAAATCGACTATGTATTCGTAGGAAGCTGCACCAACGGCCGTATCGAGGACTTCCGCGCATTCGCTTCGCTGGTGAAAGGCAGACATAAGGCCGATGATGTAACCGTTTGGCTGGTACCTGGTTCGCATGTAGTGGAAGAACAAATCAGAAAAGAGGGAATCCTCGATATCCTTACCGAAGCTGGCTTCACCTTGCGGCAGCCAGGGTGCTCAGCCTGTCTGGCTATGAATGACGATAAAATTCCGGCAGGCAAGTATGCAGTCAGTACATCCAACCGTAATTTCGAAGGCCGGCAAGGCCCGGGTGCCCGTACGTTGCTGGCCAGCCCATTGGTTGCAGCAGCTGCAGCGGTGACCGGAAGAGTAACCGATCCAAGGACCCTTATCCAATAACGATATGGCATACGACAGTTTTAATATATTAAGAAGCACGGCAGTGCCACTGCCGATCGAAAACGTAGACACGGACCAAATCATTCCCGCCCGGTTTCTGAAAGCCACCGAGCGTGTCGGATTCGGCGATAACCTGTTTCGCGACTGGCGATACAATCCGGACAATACACCCAAGGCAGATTTTGTATTGAATGATCCTACTTATCGGGGTAAAATCCTCGTCGGCGGCAAAAACTTCGGATCCGGTTCGTCCCGCGAACACGCGGCTTGGGCCATTTATGACTACGGGTTTAGATGTGTGATATCCAGCTTTTTTGCCGACATATTCCGGAATAACTGTCTAAACGTGGGCGTATTGCCGGTTCAGATAAGCGCTGAATTCCTGGAGCGGATCTTTGCGGAAATTTATGCCAATCCCGATACGGAGCTGGAAGTTAACCTACCCGAACAGACCGTCACGTTGCTGGCAACCGGTGAAAAGGAATCCTTCGAAATAAACAGTTACAAAAAAGAGAACATGATGAACGGGTTTGATGACATTGACTACCTGCTCAACATAAAATCGGACATCGAGGAGTTTTCGAAGACCCTTCCGCTGTAGTCATGGAAAGACGGAAGATAGAAATCATGGATACGACACTGCGCGATGGTGAACAAACCTCGGGCGTGTCGTTTTCGGTTTCTGAAAAACTCACCATCGTCCAGCTATTGTTGGAAAAACTCCGTGTAGACCGGGTAGAAGTTGCTTCGGCACGGGTTTCCCAAGGGGAATTTGAAGCCGTAAAAGCCATTACCAATTGGGCGACGGACAACGGATACCTAGACCGTGTCGAAGTCCTATCTTTCGTGGATAACGGCGTATCCATTACCTGGATGCAACAGGCCGGTGTCAACGTACAAAACCTGTTGACCAAGGGTTCTTTGAACCACCTTACACATCAGTTACGGAAAACACCCGAACAGCACTTCAAAGAAATTGCTTCGGTAATCGAACAAGCTGCCCAACAGGGGATTCGTACCAACGTATACCTCGAAGATTGGAGCAACGGGATGCGCCACTCTCCGGATTATGTGTCGGAATACCTTGATTTTCTGATCTTACAACCCATCGATCGGATTATGCTACCCGACACACTGGGTGTGCTGACTCCTTCCGAAACATTTGCGTACATTTCGGCACTGCGGAAACGTTATCCGGAAATCCACTTTGACTTCCATGCCCACAACGATTATGACCTCGGTACGGCTAATGTACTGGAAGCCGTGAAGGCTGGTGTCAATGGCCTGCATCTTACCGTAAACGGAATGGGCGAGCGAGCTGGCAATGCTCCTTTGGCAAGTGCAGTCGCAGTTATCAACGACTTTTTGGACGATGCAGAAATCGGCATCCAGGAATCTGCGATCTATACGGTGAGCAAGCTAGTGGAAAACTTTTCGGGCGTACGCATACCGGCCAACAAGCCCATTGTCGGCGACAATGTATTCACCCAGACAGCGGGTATCCATGCAGACGGTGACAACAAAAACAACCTGTACTTTAACGATTTGCTTCCAGAGCGTTTCGGGCGTAAACGCAAATATGCGCTCGGCAAAACATCCGGGAAAGCCAATATCGAGAAGAACCTGCAGGAACTGGGATTGAAGCTGAATGAGGAAGACCTGAAAAAGGTAACCCAACGAGTTATCGAATTGGGCGATAAAAAGGAAACGGTCACCATGGATGACCTGCCTTATATCATTTCCGACATACTTACCAGCAAAGCCCATGATGAAAAAATCTTTGTGGAATCTTATGTGCTCAACCACGCCAAGGGGCTCCGCCCTTCGGCTACCATCGCCATACGGATCAACGGACAATTGTTTGAAGAGCATGCACAGGGAGACGGACAGTTTGACGCATTTATGAATGCGCTAACCATGGCCTACGCCAAAAACAACATCCAGTTACCGAATCTGATCGATTACAATGTCCGTATTGCACCGGGAAGCAGTTCGGATGCACTTTGCGAAACGACCATTACGTGGAAAACAAGCGAACGAACATTTTCTACTCGCGGATTGGACTCTGACCAAACGGTTTCTGCCATCAAAGCTACCCAGAAAATGCTAAACATTGTTTTGAACGCCAATATTAGACAGGAGACATCAGATATGAGGTACGAGGTACGAAATACGAGGCACGAGATGTGAGATGTGAGACCAGCTTTTTTTATTTTTGACTTTTAACTTTTGACTTTATAAATCATGGAATTAAATATTGCGCTTTTACCCGGTGATGGAATTGGACCGGAAGTAGTTGGACAGGCCGTAAAAGTAGTGGATGCGGTAGCCGAAAAATTTGGCCACAAAATCCATTGGACGTCGGCGTTGACCGGTGCAGCTGCCATCGATGCGGTCGGCGATCCTTATCCGGATGCTACCCATGAGGTTTGCATGGCCGCTGATGCCATCCTCTTCGGCGCCATCGGTCACCCGCGCTACGACAACGATCCGAAAGCTCCTGTGCGACCGGAACAAGGTCTCCTAAAAATGCGCAAAAAGCTCGGCCTTTTTGCCAATGTACGCCCTACTTTCACCTTCCCTTCACTGATCGACAATTCTCCCCTGAAAAGGGAGCGCATTGAAGGAACCGATTTGATTATTCTCCGTGAACTGACGGGGGGCATTTATTTTGGTGAACGGGGACGGAAAGATAACGGAGATACGGCGTTTGACACCTGTACCTATACCCGTGAAGAAGTACAACGGTTGGCCAAACTAGGCTTTGAAATGGCCATGAACCGCCGCAAGAAGCTATGCTGTGTGGATAAGGCAAATGTGTTGGAAAGCTCACGGCTGTGGCGGGAAACTGTGCAGGACATGGAAAAAGATTTCCCTGAAGTAGCCGTTAGCTACGAGTTTGTGGATGCAGTGGCAATGCGTTTGGTACAATGGCCGTCGTCTTATGACGTGATCATTACCGAAAACCTTTTTGGCGATATACTGACGGATGAGGCCTCAGTCATTTCAGGATCTATGGGCTTGATGCCTTCAGCATCCATCGGCCTACATACTTCCCTGTTTGAACCGATTCACGGTTCCTATCCCCAAGCAGCCGGAAAAGACATTGCCAACCCTTTAGCAACGGTACTTTCTGCGGCCATGCTGTTCGAGGACGCTTTCGGATTGAAAGAGGAAGCAGGTATTATCCGATCTGTGGTCAATAAATCGCTGGCAGAGGGGGTTGTAACCGAGGACCTGGCTGGAACAAACAAAGCCTATAAGACCAGTGAAGTAGGCGATTGGTTAGCTGCTCAGATCGGGTTACCGGAAACTGCGGAAACATCTGCTCAATGATTGAATCCGTTGAATCGGCCTCCCGGCGTTTAAAGGAGGTGGTTGCACATACGCCCCTGCAGTACAGCCAGCGGCTTTCGGAAAAATACCGTGCATCCATTTACCTCAAGCGAGAGGATCTGCAGGTAGTCCGTTCCTATAAGTTGCGGGGGGCATTCAACAAAATCAGCCTGCTTTCCGAAGCGGACAGAAAGAGGGGTGTCGTTTGTGCGAGCGCGGGGAATCATGCACAGGGAGTAGCTTTCTCCTGCAAACGGCTCGGCATTCAGGGAGTGATCTTCATGCCCGAACCGACGCCCCGGCAGAAAATCAGCCAAACGGAAATGTTTGGCCAAGGATATATTGAGATCATCCTCACGGGTGATACCTTTGACGATTGCCAACAGGCTGCATTGACGTATGCCAGCGAACACAATATGACCTTTGTACATCCCTTCGACGATCCAGCTATCATCGAAGGGCAGGGCACGGTTGGACTGGAAATTCTCCAGGATCAACCGGATACCGACATGGTGATTCTTCCCATAGGCGGCGGTGGTCTCGCTGCGGGTGCAGGTACCTATCTCAAAGAAAAAAAACCCAAAATCTGCATTTATGGGGTGGAACCTGCCGGAGCTCCGTCCATGAAAACCGCCTTGGAACATGGAGGGCCGGTTACCCTGACTGAAATCAACCGTTTTGTGGATGGTGCAGCGGTGAAACGTATCGGTGACTTAACTTATCAATATTGCAGCAAGCTTTTGGATGATATGCATCTCATACCCGAAGGTAAGATATGCACCACCATCCTCGAACTGTATAACAAAGATGCCATCGTAGCCGAACCAGCGGGCGCACTGGCTGTGGCGGCACTTGATTTCTACGCAGACAAAATTGTTGGAAAAACTGTCGTTTGCGTTATAAGCGGAGGCAATAACGATATTGACCGGATGGGCGAAATCAAAGAGTTGTCTTTATTGTACGAAGGCCTGAAACACTATTTCATTGTCCGCTTTCCCCAACGACCGGGCGCACTCAAATTGTTTGTCAATGAGGTGCTAGGCCCTCATGACGACATTACCCGCTTTGAATTTATCAAAAAAACACAGCGCGAGCGGGGACCAGCTTTGGTGGGTATAGAATTACAAAATGCATCTGATTATACCGCTTTGGTAGATCGTATGCGCACCCACCGATTTGATTTCAAAGAGGTAAACAGTGACCAAACGTTGTTTGAGTATTTGATATGAGATGAAACCATTGATTCAAAAACTCCCCCTTTCGGAAGATTCATCTTTTGTAGCGAGGACATACAGAACACCAAATTTTGAGGTACCCTGGCATCAACACATCGAGTATGAGCTGATCCTCTTCACGGAGGGAGAGGGAATGAGTTTCATCGGGAACTATGTGGGTACCTTCGAGACCGGAGATATTTTCTTCCTGGGGGCCAACCTGCCACATACCTTCCAAAAGAAACAGGATCTGATTACCAGCGCAGTAGTCATTCAGTTCCGCGAGGACTTTTGGGGCAAAACATTCATGGAGCTTCCCGAACTGCGTGATATCAAACTCATGTTTCAAACATCTGTAAAGGGATTGAAAATTGTTGGTAAAAGCAAGGAACGACTGCGTATATTAGTACGCGATCTGGAATATCTGAAAGGATTCAGACGAATTACAGCGCTTTGCGAATGCCTATCCATTATCGCTTTTGAAGCAGAATACCTTGAGCTTTCCAACCAAGAGGTGAAGCAACTTAACGCAAAAGATAAAGAACGGATAGACAAGATATTCCAGTACACCATAGACCATTTCAAGCAGCCCATCTCGTTGACCTATATTGCGGGAAGTGTGGGCATGAGTGTACCCGCTTTTTGTCATTATTTCAAGAAAAGTACCAAAAAAACCTACGTTTCTTTTCTGAACGAAGTGCGAATTGGATATGCCTGCAACCTATTGATCGACACGAACCTGACTATCACTGATATTTGCTATGAAAGCGGGTTCAATACACTGGCCAATTTCAACAAGCAGTTTCTAAAAATAAAGGGATTCACGCCTTCCCATTTCCGTAACCATTTCAGAGAGTCTGTAAAATAATTACATCCTCTCCCATCTTTCTTTCAGCACATTCATCATCCACAGGTTCAGTGTCCATTGGTTTGCCAGGGGTTTACGATTCACGGGCGAATGCACCATATAAGGAAATGGGCCGAACTCTGGCGTTACTGTCAACACACTGCCCTCTCCGCTTTTCAGCTTGGCTACGCGGTCCCACCAGTCCAGGTGTACCTGCCGAGCCTCCCGCCATTCCGGGCAACGTGGATCCGGTACCTGCGGCCCCTGTGCATAACCAATGCGCGCATGGATGTGATCCGTGCGGCCGATTGCCCGGTGCAAAGCCCGGGACTGATCTTCCAGTAACGATTCGGCTACATTGCACCAATGCGAAGCATCCAACGTCAGACGTAAGTTAGGCATTTTCTGTAGGTACCTCTCCGTCACATGGGCAGCGAAGCTAAATTTACCCCGGTGGGTTTCGTGCACCACCGATGCATCCGCTTTCCCTGCCATGTCGCCCGATAGGGCCAATAATTCCATATTCTGGTCAAATGTAAACCAATCTTTTCCTGTCTGGGAATTGAGCTTCGCCATCGGATAAGCCAGCAGGCGTTCCAACCAGCAACCATATATGTCCCGGTGCTCCCCAAAATCGGCAGCGTCGGTGCCGTAATGTTGAGCAATCAGGCGTAAGTTCCGTTTGTCAGCCAATTCCCATACCATATCCAATTCCTGCATACTAACGGAAGTGTCAATGGCGTATTCAATACCATCATAACCCGCTGCTTGTACCCTGTCCATGAAATCCTGCCAGGGTATGTTTTCGCTCCCCCAGCGGGGGCAATAAAATTCCATTTTCATTTGTGGCTCCTCGAATGCTCAAGTCAAATCCGTCTTGATCCGCAGCACCTCTGGGCGCAGGTAAGGTTTGTTCACGTCCGCAATTCCTTTCCACGCATAAGGATCTTCACCTGCAACCATCACGATGTCTCTTAAATCTTCAGTAGGGGGCAGATTACCGTCCTGATCCCAGGGGAGCATGGATTCAGCACTCATATAATGGTTCACCAATGCCGTACGGAAGCAGTCAGTTGTGCGGTTAGCACGTGAACTGTGCAATGTATAGCCGTTGAAGAATACTACCGTGCCACTTTTCACTTCTACCGGAATAGCCTCCTGTTCCCGTGCGCCAATATCCACCGTGTCCACATCGGCGTATTCTGTGCCATGATAAGGTACGCGCCGCATCATTTGGCCTGGCCGCCCGGGAATGATCCATAGGCAGCCGTTGTCTACCGTGGCATCGTCAATCGCAATCCACGCACCGATCAGCGAGCGGTCCCTCGTGGGGATGTAATACTCGTCCTGATGCCAGCTTTGTCCCCGCTTCCCGGGTGCCTTTACGAATAACATTGATTGCATGCATTTAACATTGGGACCTACCACACCCGTTAATATATCCGTTATCTTCTCGTGGGATAAGAACCTGTGGACTACCGGGGATATTTTATGGGGAAAATGTATGGCCACATATTTCTTAAGCACTTCGCTGTCCGGCTCTTCCGGTGCTACGGGAACCAATCCCTCGATATTCCCCCGTTCACCGCGGAAGATAGCAGCCGTTTCTCTTTTGAGTGCGGCAATCTCTTGCGGTGACAACAGGTCCGGGGCTATCAGGTAACCAAATTTTTCGTAGTATGCTATGTGTTGCGAAGACAATTTTCCACCATTGATGTATGCGACTGTATGGCTCATAACGATTGTTTATTTAACAAATAATGTTTCGATTTCTTCCAATGATTTGTTTTTGGTTTCTTTTACTTGAAATTGCATGTATAAAAAAGCAATTGCACAGAGCGCTGCATAACTGAGCATTGTCACTGCTGTACCGAGCTGCTGGCTTAGCACCGGAAAGGTGTAGGTCACAATGAAATCAGCGATCCACAACGATAGTGTAGCAACAGATAGCGCCAGGGCTCTGATGCGATTGGGAAATATCTCCGACAGATATACCCACGTCACCGCGCCGAGGGTGCAACCGAAAGCGCCCACGTACACCAACATGCCGAGGAGCACGATATAGTTGCTGAAATATTTGTAATGGAAACATAACCCTACGATTACCAGTGAAAGCCCCATCAGTAGACAACCCGCCAATAGAAATTTTTTTCTGCCGACTTTGTCCACCAATCCGATGGCAATAAACGTAGCAACGACATTAACAAAGCCAATGCCAAGGGTTTGCAGCAATGAGGACGAACTGTCAAGTCCGGTTTCCCTAAAGATGACGGGTGCATAATACAGGATGGAATTGATACCGGTGACCTGTTGGAACACGGCAACCAAGATGCCGATGATCACAACACTACGATAACTTCTGGAGAACAGGATCTTTAGGGTAGCGGGTTCATGTGTTTGGAAACTGCCTTTAATTTCTGCCAATTCCTTTCGGGCGGCAACATCCCCCGATATCTTAGAAAGTACCTGTAAGGATCTGGCCTCGTGGCCTTTCTTCATCATCCAACGAGGGGATTCAGGAACAAAGAGCAGGAAAAACAGAAAAAGCACGGAAGGGACGGCCTGCGAAATGAACATCCATCTCCAGTTATTTGCACCCCAGCCATCAAACACATAATTGGAAAAATAGGCAAGCAGAATACCCAATACGATGGCAAGTTGGTAAAAAGCCACCAACCTACCTCTCCAGTTGGCAGGGGCGATTTCAGCGATGTACATGGGCGACACCAACGCTGCTGCCCCGACGCCCAGTCCGCCAATCAAACGATAGCCGATAAATCCTGTCAATTGCTGAGACAATCCAGCCCCTATACCGGATACTGCAAATAAAACCGCGCAGATAATCAGTGTGGTTTTCCGGCCATAGACGTCCGCGATTTTCCCGGCCAGTACAGCGCCTATCGCACAACCGATCAATAAAGAACTCACTGCCCAGCCCAGCATGTATTCATTGAGAGAGAAATATTCCGTGATATAAGGAATGGTACCGGAGATGATCGCGGTATCAAAACCGAACAGCAGGCCTCCAAGAGCGGCGACAAACGAGACAAGTAAAATGAATGTTTTATTCAATGCATTATTTTTTTGGCCAGACCGTAGTTACACGGCCGGCAAAGCTTTCAAAAGGTCCAGCTATGGGAGCACTGGCCCGGCTGTTTCCAAAGTAATCGATATCGATGACTAGATCGCTACCATCGGGGTTCTCGAAACGCGCCTGCGGCACTCGTGCCAACCCCAGTTGTGTTGAGGTCACCCGTTTACCGGTTACCCGGGGAGGCACCCACTCCAATGCGACAGTTCCATCCGGACGGAAAGTAAGTACGGGTGGCACGCTATCGTCCCGAGTGGTGTTGGTTTCCAACGCCCCCACGGCGGCTGCCCCACCATTGAGATATACGTTGCCATCGGCAATAACAGGGAGCACGGGTTTATCATAGACACTCAGCCCATACAACTGTGGCACTCCCTCCGGCAGGTATAAGCTATGCGCCCATTGAGCCGTAGCCTCCGACCCGGTGAATACGTTGTTGTAGTAACGATCATCACCGCCGGGAATATCAGCGATACCCAGCCACTGCGTGGAATGTGGGGCAAAAAACGGTGTCTTCCGATCCTGTTCCAAGAAGGCCACGGTACCCCCGATCAAGTTGTGTACATACGCACCGCCCTGGCTCCAATCCTGGATGGCATGCGTGGAGAGCAGGATGTTGTTGTCGATGATGTACGGACCATGGTTCACTTCCATAAAGAGATCCACATTGGTATTACCATGGAACAGGTTGCCTGTCACGCGCGTGCCCTGCGACATCCAATCAAGCCACACACCCAAGGTTGCGTTGTGCAGGTAATTATCGCGGATCACAGCATCGATGCCCGCGTGAAGTTTGATACCCGCAATTTCGGCTCCGATATAGGGTCGGTAAGTGTAAATGTCATAAATCTCGTTGCCGCTGATTTCGCTAAATGCCGCACCGAAGCTACCGCAAATACCTGCCTGGCCGCAATTGTAGATTACGTTGTTGCGCACGATATGCGAGCCGATGCTGTCCCTGTTCCAGCCGTAGGCGATTACTCGATGCACCACCTCATTGTAGTGTATACTGCCGTCGATGGGCGGATCCTTGCTCCACATGTTGTCGCCCGTGTAGCGGTCTTTGCCCAACGTGATGCCGGTACATTTTGCATCGTGGATGATATTATGTTCAATGATCCAGCCTTTGCTCCAGTTGGTGCCAATCAGGCCCGGTTGTTCGGCTGTAGGTGGTGCCCACTGCGTGGCTGCATGACACATTTCAAAACCCGTGACGGTGATGTAGTTGATGAAATTCTTATCCGGGTAGAAACAGGCCCTGCGCACATTAACCTCCACCAGTTGAGTATTGGGATCGGCCTCACCGAAGCGCGCATATACGGTGGTACGACCGCTATCACTTGCAGCAAACCACGTGTGATTCTCGGGCAGCGCATTTTCCGGACACGGATTATTCCGCTTCAACGCCGGCACATTATCCAATATAGCATTCAACGATCCGACCTCACTCAAAGGTTTGCCATCCAGGTAAACCTCACCCGTATGGATCCAGCCTTCGTACCAATCGCCCCACACCTTGTCGGTAAAGGGGTTATAAGCCCCAAAAAAGCGATAAGGCAACTGTACCTTCCAAAGGTCTTCTTTGACGCGTTGCCAACCTTTCACCTCCTCCGATCCCTTGATGATAACCTTTTCACCTTCTGCCGCACGGTAGGTGATGGGACGCCCGGCAAAGCCACCCCTCGGTGGGGTCACCTGCTCACGGTACACACCCGCATATACGGTGATGGTATCGCCCGGCATGGCCAGCTCCACCGCGGCACCTATCGTGCGTAGCGGCCGATCGGTTGTTCCCGGGTTGCCATCACTGCCCGACACGGACACATGATATTCGGTGGCGCTTGCAGTGTGGATACCAAGCGCCAAAACCAATAGGAAAACTGCTTTCTCCATCATCTTCATCTTAACTGCTGTAAAAAATCATTCAGCAAACCGTATTCTCGCCAAATACGCTGGTTAAGGGAAGAAAGCACGCCGAGTTCTCCGCGCGAACGTACCCGTGAGGCATACGTGGTGAACAGGCGTTCGATGGGTGCTTCCCGTAGCCGCTCCAAGGCCCCACTGACGTCCTGTTCCTCCTGTTGCCCCGCTATGCCCGATAAGATCTCTTCACGGATTTTCCACGCCGGTTCCATACTGCGGCTTACTTCGTCCAGCAATAATGTAAATTCGTAGTTGGCTTTCAACCATGTCAAGTTGGCAAGGTGATCTTTACCTTTTTCATGTAACAGGCAATCATCAATTGTGTTGATCAATACATTGCAGGCTTTCACCTGCTGGTGGGTGAGCCTGCCCCATGCGGGGGTATACGCAAAGTATACATCGGATTGGATGCCACTCAGGATTTTTGAGGTATCGTTGGAAGCCAATAGCGGTGCTAGGTATTTGGCCGCGTACACACCGTAGTTATGTAAACAGTGGTCGCGATAGATGGTTTCGACCCCCCGATCATCCACCGGATTAACTGCGAAATGGGCAAATGCCTCAAAATTGGCTGCTATCTCTGCCGTGCGCCAATGAATGCCCACGACGCCGTTGAGCCCGTCGTCTGCCGCCTTTTTTACGTGCGCCCGCATGTCCTGCACCCGGGGCTGCAGATGCCACAGTGAATAATCGCCCTCCAACCAGGGAATGGCCCATATCCGGCGATTGGCAGCAATTGCTTTGAAGTATCCGGGGTGCGGCTTTGCCCCTTGTGCAGGATTTAGCATGGAAAATACGACGTCCTTGGGCAGCACTTTATCAAGCCCTTGTAGCAATAGTCCCATTTGATACTCTGCGCCCCATCCGCCGATGACAATCTTTGTATCAGGAGCCTTTCGCTTGATGTAATCGTAGGCTTTTTGAATATACGCCTGTGCCCAGACGCCGAGAAACTTCAGGTTATCATCGATCGCTTCGGATTCAAAATATTTTCCGTTTTCATCAAAGAATGCTTTCATGCGTTGGTTTTTCAGGGCTACCGCCGGGTCAATGCCAAACATACAATGTTCATTCAGCCAAAGGTATATCCAATCGATACCCTGGTAGGTCTCCAGGATGTTGTCAATGGTTGCATACAAAATACCTGTAGCATCGGGGTCAAACGGATTATATACGATGCTGCCGTGACCAAGCCAATACATGTCGCCGCGGGTTCTGATAGAAGCATATTCCGGCGGTGCTACCCCGAATTCAAACCCCATTGCCATTTGCATACCCCGCGCATGAGCCATTTCTAGCACATTTTGCATGAGCGACTGCGCCAGCTTATACCGTTCCTCGTTGGTGTTGGCCAACACCGAGCAGTCCGCGCCAAAATATTTCACCCCTCCGGGTAACCGGAACAACTTATCGGTTCCGTACGCAAATTCATTCACTTTCATCGGCAGGTACCCCCATCGTGCCATTCCCGAATGATCAAAACCTGTCTCCGGTAACACATTTTTATATTGGATTTTCACCATAGGCTCCACGTAGTTGAAATAGCGCTCGCCTCCACCCGTATAATTATGGAAAGCAATGAAATTGATCCCTTTCTTCTGGCATTCATCCAGGTATTTCTCATAATCCTGCGCATTCCAAGCCGATGGGCCCGACAAAAAATTGTGCCAGGGCAATACACCTCGTATTTCAAAGGATTGAGAGTAGCATAAAGTGGTAATACCAAATAACAGTATAAATATTAATGTGTTTTTCATATTCTGGGTTTGTTAATGTCTTCTTTTGGGGATTGCGAGTATATTCAGTTCAATTGAATGAACGCAGATTCCGCTGGGTGTGCTCCCATGATAAACTCCAATCGCCCTCCACGTTGTATATCCTCATGTCGAATGAACGGTTGTTCCAATGGAAATCCATCGATATGAGCCTGCTGCACATATTTATTATTTCCAGACGCATTTTTCGCGGCAATCGTAAAGGTTTTCCCTCCGCCCAAGTGGATGATAACCTCCTCGAATAATGGCGATCCCAGTGTATATAGGTTGTCAGCCGGGCAGAATGGATAAAATCCGAGGGCACCGAAAATGTACCAAGCCGACATTTGGCCACAGTCTTCGTTGTTGACCAAACCATCGGGCGTGTCTGCATAGAAGGTGTCCATCACCCGCCGCACCAATGCTTGGGTTTTCCAAGGTTGCCCGCCGTAGTTGTAAAGGTAGGGCATTTGGTGCGACGGTTCATCGCCATGCCCGTATTTGCCGATGAAACCCGACAAATCCACATGTACATCCCCTTCAATATGAGTGGTATCGCTGATGATAGCATCTATCCAAGCGCAGAATTTTTCCTTTCCGCCTTTTAATTCGATCAATTTATCCATACCATGCGGAATAAAAGTGGAGTATCCCCAGATATTGCCCGTGATGTAATGGGCCTGCATGTTGTGCCAATCGGTGAGGTTTACATCCGTCCAGTTCCCCAAGGTGTCCTTGGGCCAGAAATAACCCTTTTCAGGCCGGTATAAGTTGAGGTAGCTCTGCGAGCGTTTTTTATAATAAGCCGTATCTTCGATCTTGTTCAACTCTTTAGCCAGTACATAGATACACCAGTCCTGGTACGCATATTCCATGGTATGCGTAACCGATTGTACTAAATGCGAGGGGACGTAATTGTACTTCTTTAGCCAGGGTAAAATCTGCCCGCCTGCATAATAGCTTGCCTTTGGGTCATATAAACTAGCTGCTTTTACTGCCTGGTAAGCCCGCTCCGGGTCAATGCCCGGTATCCCTTTCCGCACAGCATCTACAATAACAGATGTGGGGGTATAACTAGTCATGCAGGCATTGTCGTAGCCGCAAAGTTCCCAAATGGGCAGTTCTACTTTGGAATCGAAGTGCCGAGAGATCAATGAATTGACAATTTCCTTGGTGATCTGTGGGTCAATGATGGTCAACAGCGGATGTAATGCCCGGAATGTATCCCACGTGGAGAAAGTGCTGTATTGATTGGCGGTGTCGGTATACACCTTTCCTTCGATGCAATAGTTTCCGTCAACATCGTTGATCAGGTTGGGTGCGATCATCGCATGGTAAAGCCCTGTGTAGAAGATTCGCTTGTCTTTCCTTGTTCCCCCTTTTACCTCGATTTTTGACAGCTTTTCCCGCCATTTGTCCGCTGCACCTTCCCGTACTTCGTCAAAATTTTTGTCTGCAGCCTCCGCCTCAAAATTTTTCTTTGCCCCCTCATAGCCGATGAAGGAAAGCGCCACCTTTACCTCTATCGATTCACCTCGTTGTACATTAAACGAACCATAAGCTTTGATGCTATGGCCGGTCTTTGTACCTTTCTCGTGAATCATGGAATCGCCCACAGCAATACCATAAGCAGTGAATGGCTTCGAAAATTTTGCGTAGAAATAAACTTTTCGGTTGCCACCCGCGCCGTCGCTCTGCTTATACCCTCGTATTTCGGTATCGGAAATCATTTCGATTTCAGTTTTTTCCACCGTCTCATAAATATGATGCGTGGGATCGACAATAATATTTCCTTTACCTGCACGGTTAAACGTGTACCGATGAAAACCCACTCTTGGTGTGCAGGTCAGTTCAACCCGGATGTCATCATCCAGCAGATGTACCCAATAATAACCAGGAGAGGCGCCTTCCTCATCGTGCGAAAATCTCGAACGGTAGCCACTTTCCGGGTTTTTCTCGGTGCCTGCATCCGTTTGTACAGGGTCCATGGTCGGCATCAGCAGGATATCACCCAAGCCAGCCAGTCCGGTACCGCTGAGGTGGGTATGGGCAAATCCCTTCAGTACACTGTCGCTGTAATGGTACCCAGAGCACCATCCCCAGCCCTTCGCATCATTAGAAGGGCTGAGCTGAACCATGCCAAATGGCGTGGTAGCACCCGGGAAGGTATGTCCATGTGCATCCGTGCCGATAAAGGGATCCACGCAATCAAGCACATCAGTCTTTTGACTGCACCCCATCCACAGCAAAATCATACTAACGAACGGCAGTACTTTACGGCACATTGATCTGAACGATTTCACTGTAATTATACCTTCTCAGTGCATTATCCGTACGGACAGCCACCCGCACGTAATACGATCCCGCGGGAACGGCGACCTCATCCGAAAACGAAGCAGCCAGGATCTCTTCGTCGGGCATGTTGGACAAGTTCGTTTCACTCTTGAAATCAAAAATGGCATTATTAACCGTCGGTATCCTAGACACCAGTGTCTTTCGCTCGACAATTTTCTCGGCCGCTATGGTACGAGCTATTTGGTAGGTGGCTGTGATCTTTCCTGCGGCAGTTTCTACCGAAGTACCTGTTACAGCTAAAAATGGGGTTACTGTAAAGTTCACTTCCGTACGTGCCCCCACCTGGATGACAGCGGTGTCCACGGGAAAGAATGCCCCTTCAGTGGGCACAACGCGGTATTCATTTTGGAAAATCCAGGCGTTCTCAAACGAGCCGTCAGGCTTTCCTGTGAAGATAATCGGCGAATTCATTGCACCCCCTTTCTCAAACAACTTGACAATGAAACCATTGGGTTGCTCAGACTGCAAATTTCCGTTAGTGATGTTATCGATTAATTTTCCGTAGATGGCACCGTTCGGTGCATCGTAATTATCGATCTTACTACACGAAAGCAGCAACAGAGCCGGAAAGAATACTTTTTTAAGGACTATCATGACTATGCTTGTATTTGGTGAACTGACCACTTAATAATTTGGATTTTGGATGAGCTTGGGGTTCTTACTGATTTCACCCGGTTCAATGCGCTCCTTATAAACCCGCACCGGGAATGTTTTCGGGAAACGGCCTGCTACACCAACTTCGAACCGATATGCTTTTGTATCTAAATCGTAGTAAGGTTTTAGCGCTGTATACCTCGAATTATTCAGTAATTGATCAGACAACCGCCATCTTCTGTAGTCCCACCAACGATGGTTTTCAAAAGCCAATTCCACCAGCCGTTCATGCCGGACCTTTTCTGTCGTAACTTCCAAGTTTTCGAGCAACCTGATACCGGCACGCCGGCGTATTTCGTTCACCGCCCACCTTGCATCGTCAACCCGTTGCAGTTCGCTGGCCGCTTCGGCATAATTCAACAACACCTCACCGTACCTGAGGTCTATCCACTGTTGGTCCGACCCTGCGAAAGTAGCACGCGAGCGCGGCAAATCGACGTCTAAGTATTTACGGGTGTAAAACCCCGTTTGCGTTTTCTCACTTCCACCAAACCCGCTTAATCCGACAATGCGCATGGTGCCGTTTTCGTTATCAGGCCGATGGGTTTCGGGATTATACAATGCTGAATAATCACCGGCTTCATACTTCATGCCTTGGTCGTAAAGCCCCGCTTGAACGTCCACGACAGCTCCTTGCCACTCGCTGAACGGGACAATAACCGTGGCGAGCAGGCGGGGATCTTTGTCCCTGAACAAATCAACGGGATGTTCGTAGTAAATCGGCGCCCCGGATTCGTCTTTGATTTTCAATTTTCCCGGAGTTCCATCGATATATTCGAACTGCTCTACGCACTCAAGCGTAGGATTCATCCTTGAACTATAGCCATCAGGTCCTCGCACGCCGAATGGCAGTACCCAGTTGTCATACCCATGCGTCTTATCGGGAAATGCAAAACGTCGGGCCAAAATAATCTCGGGGTTGTCCTCATCAAGAAACAACCGCTGGAAATTGGTAGCCTTGTCATCGGGTATGCGGTCATATAGGGAATAATGGGAAGACGAAACGATTTCCTTTGCAGCGTCATAAGCAGCCTCCCAAAATCTATCTGCCGACGACGCCGGTATTCCGACGATACCGTCCAGCTGTACAGTTCCATATTTCGCTTCCGATGCGGCATATAGCATCGCGCGGGATTTCAATGCGAGGGCGGCATATTTGGTTGCCCGGCCGTGCGCATTTGTCTCGCCCAGTAATAGTGCCGCACTGTCAAGATCACTTGCGATAAAATCGTAGACCGCTTCCTCCTTGTTTCGGGGCACCTGAAGTTCATCAAGGTTGTCGCCCGTATAATACTGCACCTGCTTGACGATCGGCACTCCGCCGTAACGCTTAACCATGGCAAAATAATAGTATCCTCTGATGAAATAGGCTTCGCCGAGCAGACGCTGCTTAACCGTTTCACCCAGGGAGGAAGCAGGAAGGTGTTCCATCAGATCATTTACATTCCTTACATGGTTATATCCCCACCATTGGGTCCACGTGCCGTCGCCGATTCCATCGCGCTCATCATTGAAACAACTGATCGCCTCATCGGTATTATTGGCCAACCGGTTCCCGCCTCCACCGGCGAAAAACAAGTGATCTTCCATGGGCAATGCATTGTAAAGGCTTGCCATATAGGCACTAATGGCCGACTCACTTTGAAGTACTTGGTCAAGCGTGAGGATATTCAACGGATCAATGTCCAATCGATTGTCGTTGCATCCCGCTGTGAAGCAAGCCGTTAAAATCATACTGATATATAGCTGTATCGTTTTCATGAATCTGCAATTTTAAAAGGTAACGTTTATCCCGAAATTATATATCCTCATCAATGGATACAGGTAGTTATAAGTTTCCGGATCCTTTTCAGGGTCTACATATTTAACTTTTGTCCAGGTGGCCAGGTTGAACCCCGTAGCAAAGACACGCACCTGCATATCACCCGCTTTGCGCAGTGGTCCTATAGTATAGCCCAACTCCACATGCTTCAACCGCAGGTAAGAGGCATCCGGCCACCAAAATTGCGAATTCCAATTGTTGGAAGCAGGGTAGTTGGTTGCTGGGTATCTTCCTGGCACCCAAGGGCTATTGGCATCATAAATATCTTCGTGGTGCCACCTGTCCATAAACATGGTTAAGCTGTTACGCCCCCATGGCAGCGGCGCCCGTAGCTGTTCAATGTATTGGAAATTGAAGTTAGCGGCACCCTGAAAAAGTGCATTTACATCAAACTTCTTCCATGAAGCACTGAGATTCAGCCCGTAGTTAATCTCGGGGATATGGCTTCTTGCGATGGGCACTTCATCCAAGTTGGACAGAATGCCGTCTTTGTTTTTATCTTCATATTTGAAATCACCCGGCCTAAGTGTCCTGTTTCCCTGACCGTCCTGCACTGGCGACGCATATATTTCTTCGTATGACTGGAATTGACCGGTGATGTTGTATCCCCATGTCATGTTATCCCAGCGATTCAAAGGATTATTCCGCCAATTGAGGTACGAATTGCCATCTACATTCCGTTCCAGTTTAGTCGGACGTCCTCTGGTATAGGTAAAATTTGCGGAAACGTTATACTGGAGCTCGCCGATTGTGTTCGTGTGTCCCAATACCACTTCAATACCTCGCCTAATGTCCTTATTCAAGTTTTCCTGTGGCAACTCTGCGCCCACCGTACCGGGGATGGTCAGCAGACGGGTTGCTAAAAGCCCCGAGCGGTCACGCTGGAAAATATCTACCGAAGCAGATAGCAAACCCTTTTGGAGAGAGATGTCTACACCTAAGTTTTTTGTGGTAACCGTATACCATGTAATGTTTGGATTGGGCATTCCCCTGAATCCCAACCCGGAATTTACCTCGTTGTCAAAAATATAATTGCCGCTTGGATAATTATAGCCGGTCAGGAACTGAAAAGCAGCTGCTCCATCATCGCCCATCTGCCCCCAAGACCCCCTGATCTTAAAATCCGAGAGAAAGGGCAGACGCTGTTTGATAAAAGGTTCATCCGATAGTCGCCAGCCCATGGAAATGAAAGGGAAGAATCCCCACCTTTTTCCCTTCGGAAATTTCGACGACCCTCCATAATTAAACCCAGCTTCAAGCAGGTACCTGGAAAGATAATCGTAGTTAAGTCTTGCTACCACGTTTTGGTTTGCATTTTCATATATCCCCGAGGAGTTGACCTGTTGGTTTTCAGATATACCCGCGAAAAATTGATCTACATCGATGGCAAATTGCTTTTGCGCCCATAAGTTGTCATTTTTTTCATGCCGCTCCTCAAATACCAATGTGGCATTCACATGATGTGCATCGTTGAATATATTACTGTACGTCAACTGTCCCAGCACCGAGACTCGTTCCAACGGGCGAAAGTCACCCGCAAGTGTCGATGGATTGTTCTGGATCCCGCGGAGTACATAAGTATCTATCAATTGGTCAAAATCATACAGCTCATACTTTTTCCGCCATGCTTTGGTGAATGACGCCTGATTATAAAACGACCCCATCAGCTTGGCACTCATCCCATCGATGAATGGTATATTGTAGTTCAATGTAAGACTGCTTTGGAAGAATTTAGTACGTGTTTTGGTATACCCGCCGATCGCAGCTGTTGTCATGGCAAGCGGGTGCCACGGATAAGTCATGTCCTGCAAATATTCCGGGTTATTGTTGGCATATACCGGAAAAGTGGGGATATTCATCCACGTAAATTTAAACACATTCCATGCCGCTTCGCCCGGTTCATTTTTGTTCTCCAACACGCCATCAATAAATAATTCCGCCTGCAAATCGTCGGTAATCTGGCCACTTACGTTAGATCGTAGGTTATACCGTTGGTAATTGAGGTCGCCACTTTTCCAAAGACCATCCTCCGAAAGATACCCTAAAGATGTATAGTACTTGATACGCTCGCCACCTCCCGTTACATTTAGGCTATGCCGTTGCATTCCCGCATATTCGCGTGCTACTACGTCATACCAATCGGTACTCGGATATGTGCCGTTCCTGAATTTCTCAATATCTTCCGGTGAATACGTGGTTTCGCCCGGCAATCTGCCACCATTGATTTCGTTTTCGGTAGTCAGTACGGCAAATTGGTAAGCGTTGCCCACTTCGGGCGCATTGGTTACCTGCTGCCATTCTACGTTGGCTGTATAAGTAATCTGAGGTTTCCCCGAATATCCTTTTCTTGTGGTCACCAATATCACTCCGTTTGCTGCCTGTACTCCATAAACAGCAGCGGAAGCGTCTTTCAGTACCGATATGCTTTCTATATCATTGGGATCTAACCGGGAGAAACTTCCGCCATCCCTCACTACCCCATCGATCACGACCAGAGGTGCACCGAATCCGCGGATATCAAACGATGTGGCGTAGGCCCCCGGTTCCCCCGTTCGCTGGGTTACCCGTAGCCCCGGCAACCTGCCAGCCAACCCGCTAACGGCATTTGCCGTAGGAATTGATTTTACTTCCTCATTGCTCACGGTAACCACAGAAGCTGTTATGCTTGCCCTTCGCTGTTGCCCGTACCCCACAACAACCACCTCATCGAGCGATGCCCCATCCGAGGCCAACGCTACATTGATTTCCCTCCTTCCCGCTATCGGGATTTTTTTGGTTTGGTATCCCACATAAGAAAAGACCAATACCATGTCGCCACGAGGTACGGTCAATTCATACTTACCCTCGATATTGGAGGAAGAACCGTTCGACGTACCCTCTATTAATACACTCACCCCCTGCAACGGACTTCCCGTAATCGAGTCGACCACAGCACCTCGGATGGAGAGTTCCTGAGCAAACAAACATGGTTGCACCAGGTTCATTAGGCAAAAAAGTAGTAGTAAATGCCTCATTTCTGTTTTGTTTAATTAATTTATAGTTGGTTATGTGTCAAATCTCATTTTTGACCTATACATCGGTTCCACTTAAGTTCCCTATCAAATTGGCGAGCGCTAAGTTCTTGCTATTCTCTTTGATCTACTACTACTTTATTATTGAGTTATTAAACTATATTAATAAAAATATTACAATTAATATCAATTATATATCAATATAATATTCATCCTTCGTAGCGATTAAAGCGTACCTATTTGATTTAAAGTAGCATTTGACTACATCATACATTGTAGGATGAAAAGCGATTTGCTCCTTAAAGTTTAGACACCTGAAATATTATACTGAAATTTTATATTATTGGGTTTTCAAAAGGTTGTAGCTGCTGCGAAATGCGCGGGTGGGTATCGACCGTGTGTGGCTATTTTGCATCCCTCTCTTATGCTGCTTACAGGTTAAATGGAGTAACTAATTTTAACGCAATAAACATACCGAATTCTCACACCAATTATCAACACAACTATAGGTTCCACGTTACGATTACAACATAAAAAGCTGAAATAAAGTAAATTAAATAAAAAACAGTTTGATACACTTATCCACAATGTGAATAATTCAACATCTGTTGATAACAATTCCTACCGTCCTGAAATTAAATAGCTGATATTTGTTCAAGGCTACAACTTACCAACTATTATTGCAACGGGAAATTGTCGGAATCTACCGGTTAAAACATCCAGGATCCGATTAGTGTTGAACTATTAAAATTTTTTATTATTATGACACGGATTATAAAATTCGAAAAAAATGATTGTGCTCCTTGCAACCAAGTGTCCGAATTCCTCGACCGCAAGGGTATCACTTATGAAAAAGTAAATCCGTTTGATAAACCGGAATTGGCTATTCAATACAAGGTACGTACCGTACCCACGGTTATTGTATTGAATCAGGACCAAGAGACCCAACGGATTATTGGATTCAAACCGGAAGAACTTTCCGCATTGGCTATTCAATAATAGCATCGGTCTACCAGCAATAAAATCCCCGGAAACGGGTTTAAGGAAATGAAGGCAACCCCCTCAGAAGTGCGGGGGTTCAGCATCTAAAAAGGTTTGCATATGGAGTGGATATATTACGACAGCAAGACGGGCAATGTAGCACGGTTTATGCAGAAAGTTGCGGAATTGACCGGATGGACTGTTCAGAAAATCCAGCCGGACATGGAGGTACAGCACGAAGGCCACCTGGTGACCTTCACAACCCGATTTGGAGAGGTTCCCGAAACCACCCGGGATTTCCTGCAATCCGCACGTAATTACCTCCTTTCGGTATCGTCAAGCGGGAACCGGAACTGGGGAAAGAATTTTGCGTTGGCAGGCGAAAAGGTTGCAGCCGAATACGGAATTCCGTTGGCCCTGAAGTTTGAACTGTCAGGCACCAACGAAGATGTTAATGAATTTATCGCGATTATTAAAGGGAAACATTATGGTAACAAACGACGTAGCAAAGAGCTGGATTTTGCTCAATAACGAAATCATGATCAAACATGATGATGAGTTCAGTCTGCATAAGGACAAGGAAGCGGTACGTGCTTATTTCTTGGAATATGTAAATAAAAACACGGTCTTTTTCTACACTTTAAAGGAAAAGATCGACTATCTCATCGAAAACAATTACTACATTAACTTCTATGAGTGGTTTACCTTTGAAGAGATGGAAAAGGTATACAACTTCATAGCCGCTAAAAAGTTCCGTTTCCCTTCGTTCATGAGTGCTTTCAAGTTTTTCCAGAGTTATGCCTTACGCGATGATTCGGGCGAAAAATTCCTGGAACGCTATGAGGACCGCGTTGCTGCCGTTTCTCTGTTTCTTGCGCGTCATCAAGGAGTAGAACAGGCGCTGCAATACGCTGAATTGCTCATTAACCAGGAATACCAGCCTGCTACACCCACATTCCTCAATGCCGGGAAAAAACGTTCCGGTGAACTTGTTTCCTGTTTCCTGGATGAAATCGGCGATAACCTCAATGGCATCGGATATGCCGTGGATTCAGCGATGAAACTATCCTCTATCGGCGGTGGTGTATCCTTCAACATTTCCAAGATCCGCGCCCGTGGCGAAGCCATCAAAGGTGTAGAAGGCCGCGCAGGCGGGGTATTGCCGATCATGAAAATTCTCGAAGACACCTTTTCCTATGCCAATCAGCTCGGTCAACGCCCCGGTGCCGGAGCAGTGTACCTCAACATTTTTCATTCAGACATTGAGGAGTTTCTTGATTGTAAGAAAATCAATGTAGACGAGAAAGTACGTATTAAATCACTTTCCATCGGCGTGATTGTGCCTGATAAATTTATGGAGCTGGCGGCAAAAGATGAGCCTTGTTTCCTCATCCATCCGCATACGGTCATGCAGGAGTATGGCAAATACCTTGATGAGCTGGATATGGATGAGATGTACGACGAACTGGTTACCAACCCAAAAATCAAGAAGCGGAAAATTAACGCACGCCATCTATTGGTCAAAATTGCTCAAACGCAAAAGGAAAGCGGATATCCATATATCTTCTTTAAGGAAAATGCAAACCGCCAACATGCGTTGAATGGTATCGGCAAAGTGAAATTTTCCAATCTCTGCACGGAGATCATGCAGGTTTCTGAAGTATCTGACATCAATATTTACGGACAGGAAGACACCATCCGATACGGAATTTCATGCAATCTAGGTTCGCTCAACATTGCCACGGTAATGGACAACAAGCGCATTGAGCAGGCCGTTAAGACGGCTATGCATGCATTGACCATGGTATCGGATGTGACCGACATTGCAATGGTTCCCTCCATCCAAAAAGCAAACCGTGAATTGCACAGCGTAGGATTGGGTGCCATGAACCTACACGGGTACCTTGCCAAGAATTTCATTATGTATGAAAGCGAGGAAGCATTGGATTTTGCCAATGTCTTCTTTATGATGGTCAATTATTATTCATTGCAGGCTTCCATGGAGATTGCGCGTGAACGGGGCGTTACCTTCAAAGGCTTTGAAAAAACCGCTTATGCCGACGGCTCGTATTTTGATAAATATGTCAGTAAGGATTATTTCCCGACCACCATCAAGGTAACGGAGCTGTTCGCAGGTATAAACATCCCAACCAAGGAAGATTGGAACACCTTGAAACAGCAGGTTAAAGAGCATGGTATATACCATGCCTACCGGATTGCCATTGCTCCGAATCAATCAACTTCCTACATTATGAATGCGACGGCTTCGGTGATGCCGATCGTCGACACGATTGAGGTACGCGAATACGGCGATAGTACGACCTACTATCCCATGCCTTACCTGACCAACGAGAATTACTTCTACTACAAGTCGGCATATGACATGGATCAGATGAAGGTATTACGCCTGGTTTCTGTTATCCAACGGCATGTAGACCAGGGAATATCCACCATCCTGCATACCAATTCCAAGGATAGTACGCGAGATTTGGCCCGTTACTATATTTATGGTCATAAAATGGGATTGAAATCCCTTTATTATACGCGTACACGTAAATCAACGATCGACGAGTGCGTGTCGTGCTCAGCGTAATTGGTGGCCAATGACCGGTGTTCGGTAATGGGTGTCCCCCGTGTCTATCGTTTAATGTCTAATATCTAACGTAAAAGAAATGAAACAATATAAAGCCGTCAACTGGAACGAGCCCGAAAATGACTATGCCCTGATGTTTTGGGAGCAGAACATCAAGCAATTCTGGATTGATACCGAATACATACCCTCCAAGGATATCGATAGCTGGAAATCCCTATCGCCTGAAATGCGGGAGTGTTATAAGAAAGCGCTGGGAGGCTTGACGCTTTTAGACACCCTTCAAAGCAATACCGGGATGCCCAAAATCATGGACCATATCGATTCGTTACAAAACAAATCGGTGCTGGCCTATATGTGTATGATGGAAGCGATCCATGCAAAATCTTATTCAACCATCTTCACGACGGTAGCCACCTCTCAGGATATTGAAGACATTTTCAACTGGGTTCAACAAAATAAGTACCTGCAATTCAAGGCTTCGACCATTGACAAATATTACCGGAAACTGGCAGATACCGATATCAGCAAGGAAGATTTGTTTATGGGGTTGTGCGCTTCGGTATTGTTGGAGTCGTTTTTATTCTATAGCGGTTTTTTCATTCCCTTATGGCTTTGCGGGCAAGGACATATGGTAGCCAGCGCGGATATCATCAAAAAAATTATTGCAGATGAATCCATACACGGCGTATTTGTCGGTTTGCTGGCACAGGATGTGTACAAGAAGCTGCCAAATCCAGCAGCCTCAAAAGAAAAGCTGGTCAACTTACTGAACGACCTGTACGAGAATGAATTGAAATACACCGAAGAGATTTATACCGATGTGGGACTCACGGCTGAAGTCAAAGAATACGTACGCTATAATGCCAATAAAGCGCTCATGAATATTGGATTTGAACCCATTTTTGAGGTTAAACGCGTAAATCCGATTGTACTGAATGGCCTCAACGTGGAAACCACCCAGCACGATTTTTTTTCCAAGAAGTCGACCAATTACGAAAAAGCCACCGAAATCGTACACCTCCGGGATGACGATTTCGTAATGGATACATCCATCGCAGTTTAATTTGACAAAGGATTTGTCAACAATCTTTTTAAGCAAAAAGGGGGCTCACCCGCCCCTTTTTGCTTTTTAATTTTTACTTCTCATCCCTACTCCACCATTCCTTCCAACGCAAACAGAAACGCATATTCCAGGGCGATTTCTTTGAGGTAATCAAAACGCCCCGAAGCTCCTCCATGTCCATAATCCATTTCCGTTTTCAGCAGTAGTACGTTGTTGTCTGTCTTGGTCGCCCGCAGCTTGGCCACCCACTTGGCAGGTTCAAAATATTGCACCTGACTATCGTGCAATCCGGTGGTGACCAGTATATGAGGGTATGCTTTTGCTTCAATATTCTCATAAGGCGAATAGCTTTTGATATATTCGTAAGCATCTTTATTATTCGGATTTCCCCATTCATCGTATTCATTGGTTGTTAGCGGAATGGACTCATCCAGCATAGTGTTGACAACGTCCACAAAGGGCACCTGTGCAACAATACCCTTCCAAAGTTCAGGTGCCGTGTTGGCCACTGCACCCATCAATAAGCCACCTGCACTACCCCCCATGGCATACAGATGTGCCGGAGATGTATATTGCTGATCCACTAAGTACCGTCCACAATCGATAAAATCGGTAAAGGTATTTTTCTTTTTCATCATTTTGCCCTCTTCATACCACTGCCGACCCATTTCCTGCCCTCCACGAACATGGGCGATGGCAAACACAAAGCCACGGTCCAGTAAACTGAGCCTGCTTGAACTGAACGAAGGATCCATCGTCACGCCGTATGCCCCGTATCCATATAACAACAAGGGTGCGTTTCCATCTTTGTTGAAACCTTTTTTATACACCAACGAAATGGGTACTTGGGTTCCATCCTGAGCCGTCGCATACAGGCGTTCCGTAACATAATCAGCCACATTATACCCGCCGACCACCTCCTGCTGTTTCAGTAAGGTCTTTTTCCGGGTATTCATATCGTAATCGTAGGTAGACGACGGCGTCGTGAGCGACGTATATCCATATCGCAGGGTGGCGGTATTGTATTCGGGATTATTAGACGGGTAAGCGGTATAAGCCTCCTCACCAAAATCAAGGTAATGCTGGGAGCCATCCTTCAGGTCACGGATGGCCAGCTGGATCAGCCCGTTCTTACGTTCAGACACCACTAGAAAATCTTTGAATTCATCCACATCTTCCAGCAATACATCCGGTCTATGCGGAATGACCTCTTTCCAATGTTCCTGCCCGGTTTGGTTAAACGGACATTCCATCAGCTTGAAATTCTTGGCATTCTGGTTGGTAACGATCAGGAAACGGTCGGCAAGCGCCGTTACACTATACAGCACTTCGGGCATGCGGGGTTGGAAGACCGTAAAGCTCCCCATGGGATCATCCGCATCGAGGTAACGGGTTTCCGACGATAGCGTACCGCCGGAATAGATATAAATGAATTTACCCGACTTGGCTTTGCCCACGCCGATATAGTTGGTGTTATCGGATTCGTGATAGACTATGGCATCGTTGTCGGTATCTGCACCCAACTTATGCCGCATAATATTCTCCGTTAACAACGTTGCCGGATTGTTTTTGGTATAAAACAAGGTCCGGTTGTCGTTGGCCCAAACCGATCCGCCCGATGTACCGGGAATTGCGTCCTTCAGGGTTTCACCGGTTTCCAGATTCTTGACGTGAATGGTATACTGCCGCCGCGACACGGTATCCACCCCATAGGCGAGTAACCGATTGTCGGGACTCACGTTAAATCCACCGGCCGCATAATACGAATGCCCTTCCGCTAACGCATCCACATCAAGCAGGATTTCCTCCGGTGCATCCAGGTTTTCCTTTTTCCGGCAGAACTTAAAATACTGCTTCCCTTCCTCCGTCCGTGTGTAATAATAGTATCCATTTTTGAAATAGGGAACAGATTCGTCCTGCTCTTTGATACGGCCTTTCATCTCATCAAACAACTGGGTTTGTAGTTTTTTTGTACCACTCATCATTGAATCGGTATACGCATTTTCCGCTTCCAGGTATTTAGTTACCTCCGATGAATCCGGTCCCTTCTTAAAATAGTCGTTCAGCCAATAGTAATTGTCCACAACTGTATCTCCATGTAACGAACGGATGTGCGGTTTAATAGCTGCAACGGGGGCATCCATTTGGGGCCATTCGTAGACTTTCCGGTTGATCTTGTTCTGCATGCAGGAAGTGATGATTGTACTCATTAATAATGTGAAAAAAAGTTTAGTATTCATGATTGTGCATATTTTATAGCGTTAAGCCGACACAAATGAAAGAATTATATCGTTGAGTTAAACCTTTTTCCATGTTTTTTATCAAAGTTTAACGATTAGCTGATCGCAATAAACAGTATATTTGTCCGCACACAAAATTATCGCATTTTATGACGTTCCGGAAATTCGTTAACACGTTCTTAGTTGCAATATTACCCCTATTATCTCTTGGACAAACAAAAAAAGACACTCCACCCGCCAACTGGTTTAACCTAGACTATGAGCGAGATGGCGTGATGGGCATCAGTACCGAAAAAGCATATGAGCTTTTATTGAAGGGAAAAAAGAGTACTCCTGTTATAGTGGCTGTAATCGACGGTGGCATAGATGTAAACCACGAAGATCTCAAAGACGTCATGTGGATTAACGAAAAGGACAGCGCCTCCACCGGTAAAGACGAGGATGGAAACGGCTACATCAACGACAAATACGGATGGAATTTCCAGGGTAATGCAAATGGCGAAAACGTACATTATGACAACCTGGAAGTAACGCGGTTGGTTAGAGCGTTGGAACCAAAATATGTGTCCGTATTACCCTCTACCCCTATGGACGGTGAAGAGCGCAGGGAATTTTCCGAATACCAGAAGATGGTGACCTACTATGCCAATAAAATGCAGGAGGCCCGTTTTGGCCAGGTGAGTTACATGGGATTAAAACGCACAGTGGACACCATGCTGGTGAAAATGGGGAAAGAAAAGCCCACACTTGCTGATTTCGATCACTATAAACCGGAAGGCGACTTCGAAAAGATGGCATTAAAAATTGTCAAAAAGGAACTGAAAGATGAGCCCGATTTCGGTAAATTCTACAAGGATTTAGAAGATGGAGTCAAACATTTTAACAACCAGGTCAATTACCATTTGAATAAGGATTTCGATCCGCGGGATACCGTAGGCGATGATTATGAAAACAGCCGTGAGCGGTATTACGGGAATGCAGATGTAACCGGCCCGGACGCCGACCATGGAACCCACGTGGCGGGTATTATCGGCGCGGTACGTGACAACGACATCGGCATCAAGGGTGTAGCCGACAATGTACGTATCATGGCGGTACGGGCAGTCCCCGACGGCGACGAGCGAGATAAAGACGTTGCCAACTCCATCCGATATGCGGTCGAGAACGGAGCAAAAGTTATCAATATGAGCTTCGGAAAGGCTTTTGCCAAAGACAAACAGGCAGTAGATGACGCGGTGCGATTTGCTTTGGAGAACGATGTACTTCTCGTTCATGCCGCTGGAAATGAAGGTCAGGATAACGATGCAAACCCCAACTACCCGAACCGGAATTACGTAGACAGTCTAGGCATTAACATGGGTGAAGCAGGAGCCTGGCTTGAAGTCGGTGCTTCATCTTGGAAAAATGACGGAGACCTGGTCGCTTCCTTTTCCAATTATGGCCGCCGGTCGGTTGATGTATTCGCTCCCGGCGTAGACATCCATTCGACCATGCCCGGATCGACCTACGAAGATCAACAAGGCACTAGCATGGCTTCGCCCGTAGTAGCAGGTTTAGCCGCATTAATACGTTCCTATTATCCACAACTGCCCGCCACAGAAGTGAAACGCGTAATTATGCAATCCGTAACACGTGTGGACCAACGTGTAAAGGTGAAAGGGCCCGATGGAAGGAATATGCGGGTTTCCATGAATGAAATCTGTGTCACGGGTGGCATCGTCAATGCTTATAAAGCGCTGCAGTTGGCTGAGCAGAAAGCGTCAGAGCCTGTTAAAAAGAAGTAACAAGCCTGCAAAAACGTCCTGAT
>Ga0182741_1000860_pt1 | contig 42754 bp, 38 predicted proteins | sample eDN5th37CBELigOP_FD_128874 | JGI IMG/M metagenome (GOLD analysis project Ga0182741, IMG submission 128874) | Enriched Organic Plus compost microbial communities from Emeryville, California, USA - eDNA 5th pass 37_C BE-Lig OP (version 2) (version 2) ... | reverse complement strand
TCACAGATGACGCTGTTGGGCTTGGTGCAGCATGCGGCTGAGGTGGAGCGGAACTGGTTCCGCCGGGTTCTGACGGGCGAACGAGTGCCCGGTATTTTCGGATCCGCCCCGCACCCCGAGGCCACGACGGCGGGTTCGAGATCTCGCCGGAATCGTCCTATCGCGCGGCTGTCGCGATCTGGCAGGACGAAATAGGGCATGCGCGCGCCAACACCGCAGAACGTGAACTCGATGACACCAGCGCCTTCATGGGGACAGAGGTCAGCTTGCGGTGGATTTTCGTCCACATGATCGCCGAGTACGCCCGCCACTGCGGGCACGCCGACCTGATTCGTGAACGCATCGACGGCGAGACCGGGGTTTGAGTTCACGCCGACTGCGCGACGAGGGTCCGAGCGACCGCCTCGATGAACTCCTGGGTGGAGTCATAGCCCACACTCACCATGCGGAGAACTCCTGCGTACGTGGTGATTCCGATGGTCACGTGATCTGCGATCTGGGTTTCGAGAACTGGGGCCCACAGAGCGGTTGGACGCAACGGACCGCTCGATTCGAGATCCTGAACACCCAAATTCGAGATCAGCATCTCGAACGCCATCACCTTGGTGAAGAGATGCTCGGCGGTGGATGGGTCGGCGCCGACCCACATGGCCTGCTGGGTACCGGCCGACGAGGTCAGCACCCCGGGTACTGATCGTGCGATGGCGAGTTCGGCAGTGAGAGTTCGCGCCTGGTCCCAGAATGACGTACCGTCCCACGGCGCCATCCCGGTCACGGCCGAGCTGAGGTAGACCGCCACGTCACCTCCGGCCCGGACCAGATCCCGCAGATTGATGGGACTCATCACCCGGACGAATTCCTCGGCCCGCATGTCGCTACGGACGCGGGAGGCGGCCGTGACGATCGCCGCGTGCACCGTCGCATGCTCCGCACGGCACCGGTTCACCAGCGCCGAGGTGTGCTCAGCGGGTACCTCCGCGGCGTGCACGGTGGTCGGGGTGCCGTCGAATCTTCTGACCGACATCGGCCGCGCCATGCGGGCGTCCGGCTCCGGTGGTGTCAGCACCGACCAGTTCTGCACGGGCCCGAAAGCCGTCTCCAGCATGCTCTTTTGGGACGGCGGCACGGGAAGCACCGGCAGCGCCTCACCGTTGAGCACCGCAAGAACGTCCTTGAGGGCCTTGAGCGTCGCGATCCCGTCGCCGACCGTGTGGTCGAAGGTGAGGATCAGCGCCGATCGGCCGGCGTTCGTCAACAGAACCGCGCGCATCAACGGCGCGATCGACCTGTCGATGGGTTCCACGAAATCTTCGATCGCGACGGCCTGCCAGCCCGAGTTCGTGATCACGCGCAGCGGTACCGGCGCGGGTTCTTCGACTCGACAGAAATCGAGGTGCCCGTCCGGCCGATCCTCGACATGAACCTGCAAAAGGGGGTGGCGCCTCTGTACATGGTCGAGTGCGAAACGCACCGCGTGCTCGTCGAGTACGACATCGAACTCGGCACACACCATGAAACGCAGGGGATTTCGCTCGCCATATCGGTACATGACCCGCTCCATCGCATCTACCGGACGTACCAGTTCGGCGGTCGCGACCGTGTCTGCAAAACCCATTGCGGCATCCCCTCTTTCGCTTCATCGGCGAGCTTAGGAATCGCGGCGGGACCTGGCATGGGTCTGAGAGTCCTAGGTTTCAACGTCCTGGGTGCCATAGACACTGGTATGACGCCACCTCACCGACGGGCCCACCCGAGACTGGGAGATGACGAGAGTTCTTGTCAGCAACAACCCGATCATTGGATGGATATGACCTCGGCACACCCTTTTCGGCGAAACACACCTGAACTTTCCCGACGCGATGCGATACGCCGAGCGGGTCTGCTGGGAATCGGTGCATCGGGACTCGCCGCGCTACTGGCGGCGTGCGGGCTGGGGCGCGACGACACGGACCCGCCCGCGACAACCGCGCCGGCCGGCGGGCACACGCGACAAATTTTCGCCGACCGGATGCATGTGCTCGACGGCGGAACCGCTCACGTCACCGATATCTCCCAATGGTCCCCAGGCGTCAACGAGGGTCAGAGCGCAACATTCAGCAACAACGTCTACCTCATCGAGCACGGCGATGAATGGATGGTGTGGGACACCGGCCTCGACGAGAATCTGATCGATGTTCCCGGTGGCGAAGTCGTCGCCCACGACGTCCGTGGTGTGGTGACACGTCGACTCAGCGACCAGTTCAGCGAGTTGGGCGTAGACCCGGCAGCGGTGAACCACATCGCATTCTCCCACGCCCATTTCGATCACGTCGGGAACAGTCGGATGTTCCCCTCTGCCACGTGGTACGTACAGCGCGATGAGCACGCGGCGATGTTCGGCGACAGTTTCGCCGATTACGGCTTCATCCCAGACTTGTACGCCACGATGGCCGACAACCCGACAGTCCTCCTCGACGGAGACCACGACGTGTTCGGCGACGGCACGGTGGTCGTACTGGACACCGCGGGACACACACCGGGACACCAATCGCTACTGGTACACCTGCGAGGTGCAGGCACATTGTTGCTCAGCGGCGACGTCGCGCACTTCTGTGACAACTTCCGGCATCGGCGCGTTCCCACATTCAATGCCGACCACGACCGGTCACGCGCCTCGATGGACAGAGTCGACGAATTGATCCGCACCGAGAACGCGACATTGCTGATCAACCACGACGCACGGCAGAATGCCCTGATAAGGCAAGCCCCGCATGCGATCGAGTGACGGTCGCGCGATCAAATGCTGCCGGGCATCCCCGGCACACCCGCAGACGCCGGCGGCGGCGTAGGGGGTGGCATCCGAGGTAGCGAGGGGCACCGCGGCAGCCCGTCGGTGTTGATGCTGCCCGGCAGGCCGCTACCGATGGGCGGCGGTGTGTCCGCCTTTGGGTTCCTCTCCTGCGAGCGCTGCACGCGCCTTCCGTCGACGGACCATGAACTTCTCCAACTCGACCACTCCGAACACAGGTGCACCGACAGCGGCGGCCTTGATCCAGTCGACGTATCCGAGCGGTGTGGATCCGAACACCGCGTTCATCGCCGGGGCGTAGGTGAACACGAGCTGGAGTGCCGTACAGGCAACCACGGTCGCGAAAGCGATCTTGTTGCCGAACAACCCGATCCTGTTGAGGACAGGTTCGAGGAGGAAGCGATTGTTGAGAAGATAGAACATCTCGGCGGCCACGATCGCGTTGACCGCCATCGTGCGTGCGGTCTCGACGCTTGTGCCCGAACGCAACTCCCAGAGAAACATGCCGAGTGCTCCGCCTGCCATCAGCACCGAGACGAGTAGGACTCGCCAAGCGAAGTGTCGCGACAGCAGACTCTCACTCGGGGCGCGGGGTTTGCGGCGCATCACACCGGCCTCCGGCGGCTCGAAGGCAAGCGCCAGACCGAGTGTGCTGGAGGTGACGAGGTTGATCCACAGCACCTGTGCGGGAGTCAACGGCAGGGTGAACTGGAAGAGAATGGCCGCAATCACGACCAACGCTTCTCCTCCGTTGGTGGGCAACATGAACAAGACGAATTTCCGGATGTTGTCGTAGACGGTGCGCCCTTCTGACACCGCGGCAGCAATGGTGGCGAAGTTGTCGTCCGCCAGCACCATGTCCGCAGCCTCCTTCGCCGCTTCGGTGCCTCGACAACCCATCGCAATACCGACGTCTGCTTTCTTCAGTGCCGGCGAGTCGTTGACGCCGTCACCGGTCATGGCCACCACTTCACCGCCGGCTTGAAGGGCTCGCACCAGGCGAAGTTTGTGCTCCGGGCTGGCACGCGCGAAGATATCCCGTTCTTGCACAACCGTTTGCAGATCTGTGTCGTTCAGCGAGGCAATCTCGGAGCCGATCACCGCCGGCTTCCCGATGCCGATGCCGAGCTGCGCCCCGATCTCACGAGCGGTCGCCGCATGGTCGCCGGTGATCATTTTCACCCGGATACCTGCGCGGTGACACTCTCGCACGGCGGCCGCAACCTCAGGACGCAACGCGTCGATGATGCCCACCAGACCCAACATGGTGAATCCCGAATCGAGGTCGGCGATGTCGAGGGTGCCGGCATTTCGTGGAGCTCCGCACCGACGGGCGATCGCAAGAACCCGTAACCCCTGCGCTGCGGTGGTCGCAGCCATGCGCTGCCAGTAAAGCCGGTCTAGAGGCTCCTCGCCGTGGGGAGACCGCTGACTGTCACAGATGTCCAGGACGCGCTCGGGTGCGCCTTTGACCACGATCAGCGGGGTGCGGTCGACATCGCTGTGCAGAGTGCCCATGATCCGGTTTTCCGACGCGAATGGCACGGTGGCGACCCGCGGATGTGAGACCGTCTCGCGGTCGTGATCGAGACCGGCCTTCTTGGCCACCACGAGCAGCGCTGCCTCGGTCGGGTCGCCCGTGATCACCCAGACCTCATCCTCTACGTCGAGAGATGCGTCGTTGCAAAGCGAAGCAGCCAGGAGGGCTTCCATGAGGGCCGGATAGCGGGAGGGATCGATCACCCGTCCGTCGATGCTGAAATCACCCACAGGCGCATATCCGACGCCTCCGACGTCTATGTCGTGGCCTCCGCAGACCACTCGCTGGACCGTCATCTCGTTGCTGGTGAGCGTGCCCGTCTTGTCCGTGCAGATGACCGTCACCGAGCCGAGCGCCTCGACGGCCGGCAGCCGGCACACGATGGCGCGTCGCCGCGACATACGCTGGACCCCGATCGCCAAGGTGACCGTCATGATGGCCGGGAGCCCTTCCGGGATCGCCGATGCGGCCAGAGCCACTGTCATCATGAACATCTCCGTGAGGGTCTCCCCTCGCCAGATCACCCCCAGCGCGTAGGTGGCGGCACTGAGCAACAGGATCACAACCGCCAGCACCCGACCGAACCGGCTGATCTGACGCAACAGCGGAGTTGCCGTCGGTGCAACTCCGGTGAGCAGGTGGTTGATTCGCCCAAGTTCGGTCTGGGCACCCGTGCCAACGACAACTCCGGTGGCCTGGCCGTGGATGGCAAGCGTTCCCGAATACGCCATGCTTCGTCGGTCCGGTAGCGAGGTATCTTCGTCGTCCACGCCGATGGTCTTCCAGACCGGTGCAGACTCGCCCGTCAGCGGGGCCTCGTCGACCTGTAGTCCGTCGACACCGATCAATCGGAGGTCGGCGGGGATGCGATCGCCTGCCGCCAACTGAACGACGTCTCCGGGAACGAGCTCGACCGCCTCGACGTCCAGTGTCCGACCGTTGCGAGTCACCGTTGCGTGTGGTGACATCATCGCCCGGATGGCATCCAGGGCTGCCTGGGCTCTGCCTTCCTGAACGTAGGCGATGACGACGTTGATGAGGACCGCGGCGAACAACACCGCGGCGTCGACCCAGTGCTGAAGCACCGCAGTCACAATCGCGGCGCAGGACATCACATAGATGAGCACATTGTGGAATTGACGAATGAACGGCACCAATGCGCTCTGTTTCCGGACTGCGGCGAGTCTGTTCCAACCATGAACGGCGCGACGCCGCTCCACCTCACTGTCGGTGAGACCGCTCCTGCCGGCGCCGAGGGCGTCGAGCACTTCGTCGGGTTGCATTGTGTGCCAATTGTTCTCGTTGGAATTCCCTCCAGCGTCTGCCGGCCGTCGCACGAAAGTCCGTGGTCTGCTACACACATCGACTCCTCTACACATCGCGCACAGCCTCGTGCAAGCCGGCCTCGCGCAAAATGACCGCCACAACATCAGGCACGGCCCCCGCGACCGCGTCCGTCATCCCGAATCCGTACCCGACATCGACCACATCCACGGTCAAGACGATGAGCCGACCCGGTGACTGCCCGAGGGCCTCTCCCAGCCGATACGCCCCGGCTAAACCGAGTGCGTGGGAGCTCACGCCGCCCAAATCGCGGGGCAGGTCGGCCGGCGTCCACCGGCGGACCGTGCCGGGAGTCGCAGAAGGCGAGACCGCGGCGTCGACGGCGATGACGGTCGGTACCCCCGCCCACGCGTCGAGCAACTCCCCTGGGTCACCTGAGGTCACCATCGCCTCGACACCGGGCAACCGCCGTTGGGCGATCTCGTGCACGGCGGCGATACCGACCCCGTCGTCGCGACGGGCCTCGTTGCCGATTCCGATGACCAGTACCGTCATCCGCGGTCCAGGGTAAGTGTGAGGAAATGGGTTGCGCATGAGATGCACGGATCATGGTTGCGAATGGCCCGCTCGCACAGTTGCGTCAGTTCTGCGTCGTCGCGATCCAGGTTCGCCGCGACCAGTACGGCGAGTTCGTGCTCGATGGCCGCCTGGTTCTGGGCGGTGGGTGGGATCAGCGTGGCGGTCCGGACCAGACCGTCGTGGCCGATCTCATAACGGTGATAGAGCAGGCCGCGTGGCGCCTCGCTCACACCGTGCCCGACTCCGGCGCGGGCCGGTACCTCCACGAACGGTCGGGGCGGCTCCTGGTATTCGGCGATGATTCGCAGCGCTTCTTCGATCGCGAAGACCACCTCGACAGCACGTACGACGATGCTCCGGAACGGGTTTCGGCATTGTGCGCCGAGCCCGGCCGAGGTGGCGGCTTCACGCGCGATCGGTGGCAGGTGGGCAGAGTTCAGTGAGTACCGGGCCAGCGGCCCGGTGAGGTAGCGCCCATCGTCCAAGGCAGCGTGCAGCGCGGTCGAGTGCGGCACTTGCGCCTCGCCGACGTGAGTGGTGAAGTCGGCGAGCGGAAATGACGGGCCGGCACTTCGGACGATCGCGCCGCTCTCGATCGGATAAGCGTCGGCGGTGCCGAGTGCCAGGAACTCGTGATCGAAAACGACATCGGGACAGTCGAGATCGGCGACTTCACGAACCGTGTACAGCGCGTCGTCGAGACTTTTGCGCAACAACGCGGCGAGAGATTTGAGGTCCCCTGGCTTCGGCGCCGAGTAGAACCCGCCGAGACGCACGTTGACCGGGTGGATGGCACGTCCACCGATCTGCTCCATGATCCTGTTCCCGGTCTTCTTCAGTGACAATCCGCGTTCGACCAACTCGGGATGCTCCCTCGCCAGGCTGATGCCGTCGGGATGACCCAGGAAGTCCGGAAGGTGCAGCAGGAAGATGTGCAACGCGTGACTGTGGATCCACTCGCCGCAGTACAGCAACCGGCGCAGTTGCACGATTTCCGGGTCCACCGTCACGCCGCAGGCATCTTCGATGGCATTGCACGCACTCACCTGGTACGCCACAGGGCAGATCCCGCAGACCCGCGCGGTCAGGTCGGGCGGTTCGGTATGAGCCCTTCCACGCAGGAACGCCTCGAAGAACCGCGGCGGCTCGTAGATGTTCAGCTGTGTCCCCACCACGGCGCCGTCGCGCAGCGTGACGTGCAGTGCGCCTTCACCTTCCACGCGGGCCAGGGCGCCGACCGACAACGTGCGTACCTCGGGGTTCACCGGTCGTTCCGCTCGGCATCGAAACGTGTGACGTTGAACGTCGAGAACACCCTGTCGACCTCGCCGTCGGTCATCCCGTCGCGGCGCAACAACGGGATGAGTGCTGCGGAGTTCGGCGTGGCTGCCGGCCCGAAACATCCATAGCAGCCGCGATGACACGACGGGCACAGCGCACCGCACCCGGCGTGGGTGACGGGCCCCAGGCACGGTATGGATTCGGCCACCAGAACACACGTGATACCACGAAGCTTGCATTCGGCGCACACGGTCTTGGCCGGTAGCCGGGGTTTGCGTCCGATGAGGAGGGCTGCGAGTGTGTCCAGCAACTGGCCGCGGTCGATCGGACACCCTTGCAGTTGGTAGTCGACGCGCACATGCGCAGCGGGCGGTGTCGAGGTCGCGAGCGTCTCGATGTAGCCGGGTTGCGCGTAGACCACCGACAGGTACTCGTCGATGTCAGACATGTTGCGCAGCGCCTGGATTCCCCCGGCTGTCGCGCAGGCCCCGATGGTCACCAGGATCTTCGACTGCTCACGGATCTCCCTGATCCGTCGTTCGTCGGCAGGCGTGGTGATCGAGCCCTCGACCAGGGAGATGTCGTAGGGCCCGCCGGTGAACGCACTGGACGCTTCGAGGAACGTGGCGATCCGGACCTCGCCGGCGAGGGTCAGCAGTTCGTCCTCGCAGTCGAGCAACGTCAACTGGCAACCGTCACAGGAGGCGAATTTCCATACCGCCAGGGATGGCACGCTCATCTACAACTCCTTCACCGCGAGCAGGGGATCCGCCACGTCGTAGCCGACCACCGGACCGTCGCGACACAGCAGCAGTGGCCCCAGTTGACAGTGCCCACACCATCCGATGCCGCATTGCATGTTGCGCTCCAGGGACACGCGAATGTCACTGGCCCGCAAACCTTTCCCCATCAACACTTCAGCACTGGCGCGCATCATGGGTTCCGGGCCGCACAGGTACGCCGTTGTGCGCTCAGGCCGGACCGGCAACCGGCGCAACGGTTCGGTGACGAATCCGACCTCGCCCGGCCAGCCCTGTACCGGTATGTCGACGGTCAGGTGCACATCGATCGACCCGCGAGAACTCCACTGCCGCAGTTCCGGGGTGAAGAGGAAATCGTCGCGCGAGCGGGCACCGGCGATCACGGTCACTTGCCCGTACATGTGGCGACAGGCGAGCACATCGACGATGACCGGTCGCAGCGGCGCGAGGCCCACACCACCTGCGACGATCACCAGTTCCCGGCCTGTGGCCACTTCATGACCCCAGCCCGTCCCGAAAGGCCCACGCAAGCCGACGAGACTGCCGACGGCAGCGTCCCGCAGCGCGGTGCTGACGGCTCCCACCGCGCGCACCGTGTGCGCGACGGTGGTCTCGGGTTCCGGCGAGATGCCGCTGACCGACACTGCGATCTCACCGATCCCGAAGGCGTACATCATCATGAACTCTCCGGGCCGCGGGGTCCTCAGCGCACCATTGACGGGGTCCAGGAAGAGCGTTGCCGAATCGCGGTTCTCGACGACGCGCTCGCGAACCCGGTACGGCACGGGTTCCATCGGCGCAGCGAGTTCAGCCGTCATGGTCACCGGCCAGATCGGCGAGGGTGGCCATCTCTTCGGTGATGTCGATTCCGGTGGGGCACCAGGCGATACATCGCCCGCATCCCACGCATCCGGTGGTGCCGAACTGATCGTGCCACGTGCCGAGCTTGTGGGTGATCCAGTGCCGGTATCGCGACGGTGCGGACTGCCGGACAGTGCCCTCGTGGATGAACGTGAAGTCCATCTCGAAACAGGATGCCCAGTTCATCCACCGCTCGGCATGCTCGCCGGTGAGATCGGTGACGTCCTCGACGCTCGTGCAGAAGCATGTCGGACACACCATCGTGCAGTTGCCGCACGTCAGGCACTGGCTTGCTACCTCGTTCCAATGAGGTGACTCACGGGACTCGATCAGCAGTTCACGAAGGTCACCGTCGGGCATCGCGCGGCCCATGTGTTCGGCGGCGGCGGCGATCGCGGTTTCCGCGGAGTCGATCTCAGCCTGCACGGCCGCGCGATGTGGCAACGTGTCGAGAACCTCTTCCCCTTCGTCGCTGCCGGTCTCGACGAGGTAGTGAGGGCCGTCACCGTCGAGGCGTTCCGTGAGGGCCAGGTCGTACCCCGGGCCGAGGTGTGGCCCGGTGCCCATGGACGCGCAGAAGCACAATCCGCCCGGCTCGGTGCAATTGACCGCCACGATGAACGCGCGGCGCAGCCGCCCGACGAATCCGCGGTCGGCGTACTCCCCCTCCCCCAGCACGCCGTTGAGTTTGTTGATCGCGGCGAGATCACAGGCTCGCACACCGATGAACGCGTAACGGGGCGGCTCCGGTGCAGGCGCGCCGTCCGATGACCACAGCCGCTGCCGCGCCGGATGAAGGAATTGTTTCCAGGACTGCGGGCCCGCGGAGTGGCCGAACAGAGCGGTGTCGCCGCGGCGACGCAACCGGTACCGGCCCGGCCCCACGTCGACGCCCCATCCGCGGGGAAGATCGGCGCCGGAAGTCAGTTCGGCGAGCACGATCGAGTTGTCGGCGCAGGTAGGGCCGATCACCCGGTAGCCGCGGTCGATCAGCGTGGCCACCAGTCGGTGGATCCCCGCGGTGTCGATCACCGCCCTGTTCACGGCCATGGCGTCACGGGCTGACGGTCTCCACCGCGACACGCTTCTCGGCGGCTGCCTCGGGTTCGGTCACCGGACCCGAGATCGTGAGGATGCCTTTGTCGTAACCGGCCTTGATCGCATCCTCATCAGCGCCGGGAGGCAGTGTCACCGAGCGCATGAACGATCCGTATGCGAACTCGGATCGCCCGTTGGTCTCCTTCTTCTCGGTGCGTTCGGCCTTGATGGTCAACACGCCGTCGCGAACCGTGATGTCGATGTCCTTGGCCGGGTCGATTCCCGGGACCTCGGCGCGCAGTTCGTAACCACCGTCTTTCATTTCGTCCTCGATCCGGATGATGTGGTCACCGAAAACCGGGCGGATCGAGGCCCACGACGGCAGACCCGCGAAGAAGTCGGACATCTCCGGAAAGAGCGAGCGTGCTCGTGATCGTTCAGGAAGTTTGGTCATCGGTCCTCCTCACTCGTAGGAATCGTTTCCACGTCAGTGATCCGACCACCTGGCACGGGTGACGGGTAGGGACCGAAGTCCCGTCACCACGAACTTTCGTCCCTGGTTTTCTGTCCCCGAAGTGACGAGATTTCGGGATATGTCCACCGCAGTAGCGAAACTCGTCGTCGGAGTCGCCGGGCTTTATGCCGCGCGGCGCTACTACCGGAACTGGGGAACGACCAAGGAGGAATGCCGTTCCAGGCCGCAGCAGAATCCGCGGCGGATCTGCACAATTCGCGCGAAAGGGCACTTTGACGGTCCCGCAGGTGACCTAAGGCCTTCCGTCAACGGTCCTCGGACGCTATCGGCCGCACCGGGCCCGGGCGAGAGTGGACATCATGTCCGACCGTTATGTGCGAACCCTCGATATCCTGACGATCGCCGACGCCGAGGAAGCCGGCGGGAAGGGCGCGAACCTCGGCGAGCTTGTCGCCGCAGATCTCCCCGTGCCGCACGGTTTCGTGGTGATGCGCTCGGCGTACCTCGACTCGGTTCGCATGGGTGGTGTCGAAGCCGAATTGGCCGCATTGCACACCGAAGCGCTCACCCACGCCGCCGACACCGCTCGACTCTCGGAACTGTGCCGCCGCATGCAGAGCCTGGTGAACAAGGCCGGGCTGAGCCCGAGCGTGCGGGACGCGACGCTGGCCGCGTACCGCGCGCTGGGTACCGATGTGGTTGTGGCCGTGCGGTCCTCGGCCACCGGTGAGGACGGCCGCGATACGTCGTTCGCGGGGATGAACCGCACCATCACCAACGTCATGGGCGAGGTGGCACTGCTCGACGCGGTCACCCAGTGCTGGATGTCGCTGTTCAGCCCGCGGGTCATCACCTACCGCGCCAGCCGCGGGTTCACCGCCGCCCCTGCGATGGCCGTGGTGGTGCAGCAGATGCTCTCGGCCGATCGAGCCGGCGTCGCGTTCACGAGCGACCCCAGCACGGGCGATGCCGACCACATCGTCATCGAGGCGGCCTTCGGCCAGGGTGAGGTGGTGGTGTCCGGCAAGGTCGAACCCGACACGTACGTCATCGACAAGCGCACGCTTGAGGTCCGAGACGTCCGGATCGGTTTCAAGGCCATCAAGATCGTGCGTGGTGACGACGGTGCCGACTCGATGGTGCAACTCGAGCGGTCGCAGGCCGAGGCCCGAGTCCTCGACGACGACGCGTTGCGCAAGATCGCGACCCTGGCGGTCGCCACGGAGACACACAACGGCTGCCCACAGGACATCGAATGGGTGATCGCCGATGGCGCGGTGTGGCTCGTACAGGCCCGGCCGATCACCACTCTCGGCAGCGCCGGGTCCACGGCCGGCGACGAACCGAGCGTGCTGATCCGGGGTCTCCCCGCCGCGCCGGGTGTCGCGTCAGGACGTGTGCGCGTGTTGCTGGCTCCTGACGATGGGGACAAGCTGACCGACGGCGAGATCCTGGTCGCACCGACGACGAATCCCGACTGGTTGCCGACGATCCGCCGAGCCGCGGCGCTGGTCACCGAGACCGGCGGCATGACCTGTCATGCCGCGATCGTCGCGCGAGAACTCGGTGTGCCATGTGTCGTCGGTGCCCGGTCGGCGACGGTGGCCCTTGCCGTCGGGTCGATGGTGACGGTGGACGGGACCCGCGGTGAGGTGACGACGGGGCGCCTCCCGGAAACGGTGCGCACCACCACGACGCCACAGGAGCCGGCTCCGCACATCACCGGTGAAGCCACCGGCACCAAGGTCTACGTGAATCTCGCGATGCCGGATTCGGCCGAGGCGGTCGCCGCGCAGGACGTCGACGGGGTCGGTCTACTGCGTGCGGAGTTCATGCTGACCGAGGCCCTGGCGGGCCGGCATCCGCGGGACCTGATCACAAAGGGCGAGCAGGACACGTTGGTCGACGCCATGGCGGCCGCGGTCACCCGGATCGGCACGGCATTCGCACCGCGACCGGTGATCTATCGCGCAATGGACTTCCGCACCAACGAGTTCCGTGGGCTGGCCGGAGGTGAACAGTTCGAGCCCGTCGAACACAACCCGATGATCGGCTATCGGGGCTGTTACCGCTACATCAAAGAACCGGACCTCTTTGCGCTCGAACTCAGCGCGCTGGCCCGGGCCCGTGAGCACACGCCCAACATCCACCTGATGATTCCCTTCGTCCGCACCCGGTGGGAGCTTGAGGAATGCCTCGCGCTGGTGGACGCGAGCCCGTTGAGGCGACACCGGAATCTACACCGGTGGGTGATGGCCGAGGTGCCGTCCGTGGTGCATTGGTTGCCCGAGTACGTCGGTATGGGCATCGACGGAGTGTCCATCGGCAGCAACGACCTCACACAGTTGATGCTCGGTGTCGATCGGGATTCCGAAACGTGCGCCGAGCTGTTCGACGAATCGGATGCCGCGGTGCTCGACGCGATCTCACGCATCATCTCGACGGCCAACCGGCTCGGGATCACATCGTCGCTGTGCGGGCAGGCGCCGTCGACCCGACCGGAATTCGCCGAGCATCTCGTCCGGATGGGCATCACGTCGGTGTCGGTCAACCCCGACGCGGCCGGCGCGGCGCGCCGTGCGGTCGCCGCGGCCGAGCGCCGCCTGTTGTTGGATTCGGTCCGCCACCCGCGGCATGCACCGACAGCGTCTCCTCGAAACCCGCTGTGAGACAGTCGCGGAGGACGTCATGATCCGGGATCGCACCGGCATCGATGTTGACCCCGATGGCGCACACGTCGACGTATGACAGCAACGTGGTGTTGACGGCCGCACCCAGGGTCGGAGAGAACGCGTACTGGGACCGAATGGGAGCACCGCCCATTTTCAGCGGTACGGGAGACCCCGGCACGTCGCTGGCGATGAAATCGACATGCCGAAGTTCAGACCCTACATAGCCGCGCGACATAACGTTGAGCGCTTTGGCGATCAGTTGTGTATAGGCAAGTGCCTTCTCGCCTCGCGCCGCCATCGTTCTCGCGTGGATCTCGCGAATTCTGCGCATCGGGTCCACCTCACCGACCGGAACGTCGAAACGGACCAGCGTCGCACGGTTTCCACCGATCCCGTCGTGTGGGCCGCGGACGCTGATCGGCATCGACGTCATGAGTTGGTCGACGGTGACACCGTGGTGATCGTGGTACCGGCGAAGCCCTCCCGTCACGGCCGCCAGGAATGCGTCGTTCACGGTGCCGCCGGCGGCGTCCCCAGCCCGGCGCAACCCAGACCTGCTCACCTCGAGGATCTCGAGTCGACGTGTTGCGCTGCGGCGCCTCATGACCGGCGACAGCGGACCTGCGATGGGGCGAGCGGCGCGATAGATCGACACCGCGGTGTCGAACGCCGTAGCGGCTGTGGTCAACGGGTGACGGATCGTCTCCAATACCTGTGCCGCAACAGAACCCGAAGGTCTCTTCGAGCCCTCAGACGCCGCCAACACCTCGAGCTCGTCATAGAGCGCAGCGGCCAGCGCCACTGCTCCGACGCCGTCGGTCAGCGCATGATCGAACTTGCACAGCAGCGCGGCACTGCCGTCGGCCATCCCCTCGACCAGCGTCACCTCCCACAGCGGGCGCGTGCGGTCGAGATCGGTCATCATCGCCACCTCGGCCAAGTTGACCAGCACCGGGAAAGTGCGCGGCTGAGGGGCGGACACACGGTGAAGGTGCCAGTCGAGATCGAACTCGGCGTGCTCCTCCCAACGCGCGGGTAGCGGCGGCACCGTCGGCGAGACGACCTGACGGAACCGTGGCGCCACGCGGGTGAGGCGTTCGAACCTTTCGACCACCAGGTCCCACTCGGGGGCGCGTTCGAGAATCATGAGGCTGACGATCGTCGAGCGGAGTACCGGGTCCTCCCCCAGCGACCACATGAACTCATCGGTACTGGTCAGAAACTCCGCCATGGTGAGGTCCTCGCATTCGGCCGCACTCGAGCGAGCGACGGGTCTTGCAACTGGCTAGCTGTACTGCTAGCCGTCCGCAGGGGTGATCAACCCGTAGTGGCCGTCGTAGCGGCGATATATGACGCTGGCACGGCCCTCGGCCGCATCGATGTAAAACAGGAACGGCAGACCCAGCAGACCGAGACGCTCGACGGCGTCGCGCTGGGTCAGACATGGCGCCGGATGGGTACTGATCGTGATCGGTTTCTCGAACGGACTCAGTTCGTCGGCAGGTACGGGGATCACGAGTACCAACCGATAGCCCGTGGGGCCGCCCTTGTACAGAACCGCGGCGAATCCGGTGCCCTTCTCGGTGAAGAGATGGAAATCGTAGTCGAGCATCTCCATCTCGAGCGCGGCCTCGTCCACGGTGCACGGCACCATGCTGAACGACTTGCGACGAATGATCCTGCGCTCCTCGGGCGGACGGGGAAAGTAGCCCGGGCGCCGCGCCGGTTCGGATTCGTGGCGCCACTCACGCCCGGCCTCGGCGGGCACACCGCCACGGCGCGCCTCCCAGTGCTCGGCAATGCGCTCCAGTCGCGACCGCAGCCGTGCTTCCAGTCGATCTACCGCCTCGCGCGCGTTCACACCCTCGACCTGAGCGCGCACCTGCCGACCATTGACATCGAGGTTGGCTTGCGCGATGACCGGCCGTTCGACCGCGGGGTCACCGTGCCTGGTGAGCCTCACACGCGCGTGAAGCACCGGTCTGTGTGCGCGCCTGGAGAGCCGACCGATCTTCTCGCGCGCATACTCGGCGGCACCGGGAAGCTCCCCGTCGGTCGACACATCGACGTCCATGACCTCTGGTAGCCCTGTTCGCTGACGCATGGTTTCATTCGATACCGCAGAGCAGCGTCGCCACAGGGCCGAAAGTCACCTCCGTCAGAACTCGCACCCCAGCGTCCTTCATCATCGGCAGATCCGAGGGCCGGCTACCTTGGCCTCGCGACAATGATCGGTACGCGAACTTCCTGTGCAACCGCGGAACTCACCGAACCAAGCAGCATTCCGGTGAACCCGCCTCGGCCCCGGCTGCCCAGTACCACCAGCTGGGCACCTTCGGAGGCGGCGATCAGTGCGTCCGCCGGCCGGTCGAACTCGATCTCGAGGTTGACCGAGGTCTCGGGATACCGTTCCTCCCAGGCGCCCAGGCGCTCGGCAATGGGCTTTTGCACCACCGCTTGCAGTGCGGACCACTCGGCGGCGAAAAGCCCGGACATGTCAGCATCGACCAGCACGTGCAGCGCCACCACATCCACACCACGCAACGCGGCCTCCCGGAAGGCGATCTCCGTCGCGAACTCCGACGCCGGCGACCCGTCGGTGCCCAACAACACCGGAGACCGGCCCGATACTCGGGCAGCACCCGTTGCGTGGACGATCGCTACTGGGCAACGGGCATGGTGGAGCAACCCACTGGCGACGGATCCCAACAATCGGCGGTGCTGCTCGTTGCGGCCGCGAGGACCGACGACGATCAGTTCGGCGGACCTGGAAAACCCGGTCAGGCTGGGCACGACACCGCCGTACAGCATCTCGCTGCGTACCTGTGGCCGAGAAGTGCCGGTGACGTCCTCCTGCACGATCTTGATCGCGTCGGCGATCGCAGTACGGGCGTCGTTGTCCTGAACCTCCAGGACTTCCTCGGGGATTCGACCGCCGGGCCACAACAGCGTCGAAGCGCTCAATGGTGTGACGACATGCGCAATCGTGAGGTCGACGCCTCGCAAGGTCGCCTCGGCCATGGCCCATCTGACCGCGGCCCGCGACCAGGACGATCCGTCGACCCCGACGACGATGCCGTGTGGCAGATCCGAATCCGCCACACTCACGCGGCGCTGGGCAGATCCGGCGCCGGTCCGCCGAACGTGCGTGCCGTGCGAGGCTCATTTGCCGGAGCCCAGCCGGCATACGTCAGGAACAGCCCCAGCAGGCCGACCGCGACCATGAGGACCTGCCACCACATCGCGGCCCGCACCATCGACTCGCCGAATGCCGCGTATGACTGTGGTACCGCCAGCAGTAGAACGCCTTTCAGCGTTGCAAGCCAACCGAGGACCGACACCACGATCGCTGCGACTCCATGCCACCTCTGGTGCAGCGCGACCACGGTGAGGCCGCTCAACAGTACGAAGGCACCGGATACCCACGACATGATCGGGTTCTTTCCGAAATCGGTGACCAGGCCCGGTATCTCGGACGCACGTGCCAACGCCACGACAGCGACGACGACGAGATACGGGCCGAGTACACGTGCGAAGCCCTGCGTCCGGTTCTCGACGTGAAACGCAGTACTCATGGCACTGAGACCTCCTCAAATCCACGGACGTCACGACTGACGCCCGCCTGACCCATTCGACCACCGGTGCTTCGAGGTCGTAAGGGACCGAAGTCCACGTTCAGATGGGCTTTTGTCGGTTCTGGGCAGCCAGAGGACCATCGGCGCAATCACCGGGACTTAGGTCACCATCGGCAGAGGTTCGCCGCCGATACGCTCGAACGCGCAGTTGATAAGCGGGTAGGAGCCGAGATGTTGGAGCCAGAGAATTCCGCACCGATCGTAGTTGGTATCGACGGGTCCGAAGCGGGTGTACGGGCCGCTCGATGGGCGGCTGCCGAAGCCGAGTCCCGCAACGTTCCACTGCGTTTGGTGTATGCCACCAAGGCTTCACATCCATCGGCAGACGACTATTACGACGATGTCCGCCGCGGACAGGACGCCCTGTCGGCCGCCCAGATCGATGTGAACCGGCGCTACAGCGAGGTCAAGGTCGAGACCGCCCTGGTGGACGGGCCACCGGGGCGCGCGCTGATCGACGAGTCCGACCGTGCGGCGATGTTGTGTGTCGGATCGGTGGGCATCGGCCGCTACGCGGAATCGATTCTCGGGTCGATCGCCTTGGCGGTTGCCGAGGGCGCCGCGTGCCCGGTGGCTGTCATCCGTGCACAGGAGGATGACTCGGCGGTTCACTGGATCGCCGCTGGGAACCCGGCCGACGAACACGTCGTCGAATCAGCCATGGCCGAGGCGCGATTGCGGCAGGCACCGGTTCTGGTGCTCGGGGATCGACGCGAGGGCGACGCGTTCATCTACCAGGTCAAATCCATACAACTCCGCAATCCCGATCTCCACATCTACCCGATCACCGACAGAAACGATGTGGCCGGCTTTCTGAGGCGACACGACGAGCCGGTCCAGCTCGCCGTTATCGGTGAGTCGGAGGTCGCCGAGCTCCCGCGCATCCTCGGCCCTCACGGGCGTCATATGTTCCACCTGTTCGAGGGGACCACGTCATCGGTGCTGGTGGCGCGCTATGACTGATCGCCGGATTCGTCGATGAAACCCTGTGACGCCGCCGGACATATGCGGGCCACCTCGTGAGCGGGGTGCCGATCGGCTGACAACTGACCGCGAGGGTCGGGACTTTCGTCCCTATGGACCACCGGTGAATGCGCCGAGGATCACGGTGACGCGTCGATCGCACGGAGGGAACCACATGAGTCACAACGGAAACGGCGCTGGGTACGGCATGGTCGTCGCGGTCGACGGTTCGGCGGAGTCCGACGCGGCGGTGCGATGGGCGGCACGCGAGGCAACACTGCGCAAGATCCCGGTGACCGTGATGCATGTAGTCGAACCGATGATCGTCAACTGGCCGGTCCCACCCGTGCAGGGCAGTGTCACCGAGTGGCAGGAGGCCAACGCCCGCAACGTGATCAAGCACGCCCACGACACTTTCGTCGCCGTCGAGGAGTCCGCTCCAGACGGCATCCGGCACGAAATACGTTATGCCGGCATCGTTGCCGAACTTGTCGATGTGTCCAAGAACGCCACGATGATGGTGGTGGGGAGCCGCGGCCTGGGTGCGTTCGGCGGCGCGTTGCTGGGATCGGTCAGCAGCGGCGTCATCCACCATGCGCACTGTCCCGTTGCGGTGATCCACGGTGACCAGATACGTCGACCGGACCCCCGCTCCCCCGTGCTCGTCGGGATCGACGGATCACCCGCATCCGAGGACGCCACGGCGTTCGCGTTCGACGAGGCCTCTCGTCGGCGCGTCGATCTCATCGCATTGCACGCCTGGAGCGACGTCGGGGTGTTCTCGGCGCTCGGCATGGACTGGCACGAGTACGAGGACCAGGGACGCGAACTGCTCGGTGAGCGTCTCGCCGGATGGCGTGAGCGGTATCCCGACGTGAGAGTGACTCGGCAGATCGTCTGCGATCAGCCGGCACGGTGGCTCATCGACGGGTCACGCCACGCACAACTCGTCGTTGTGGGCAGCCATGGGCGCGCGGGATTCGCCGGAATGCTGTTGGGATCGGTCGGCTCGAAGGTCGCCCGCGCCGCCTATTCCCCGGTGATCGTGGTGCGTTGACAGCAGGTGTGGATGGTCAAGCCCCGCTCAGCGGGGCACTCCAGCGCACATGCGTCCCCGACCCGGCCGAGCTGGTGATCTGACAGCTGCCGCCGGCCTGTTGCGCCCGGGCTTTGAGGTTAGCCAACCCACTGCACCGCGCGGTGTTTGCCGGTATGCCTCGACCGTTGTCGACCACCTCGATATCGAGCCGATCCGATACCTCGATGGATATCGTCACGCTGGTCGCTCCGGAATGGCGCACCGCGTTGCTGATGGCTTCGACGATCACCGCTTCGGCATCGTCGGCCAGAGCGGGATCGACCGCGACGATGGGTCCGCTGATGCGTACGGTCGTCGCGAGGGGGCTGTTGTCGGTCACGGCCGCCACCGCCGCCTGAATCCGTTGCCGGAAACTCATGGCGGAAGCCGCGGGCGATTGCAGGTCGAAGATCGCCGTCCTGATCTCGTCGATGATGGACTGCAGGTCGTCGACAGTGCGCGACAACCGCTCCTTGAGCAGATCGGACTTGGTGCGGGCGATGGTTCCTTGCAGGTCCATACCGGCCAGGAACAACCGCTGGATCACATGGTCGTGCAGATCCCTGGCGATGCGTTCCCGATCGCTCAACACGGTGAGTTGCCGTGCCTGCTCATTCGCCCGGCAGAGTGTGAGGGCCACGGCCGCGTGGTGCGCGAAATCCTCCATGATGGCCATCTCGTCCACGTCGAACGGCGGGTCGTCGGCGTCGCGGGCGACAGCGATGACACCGAGGTTGTTGGTTGCCGAACGCAGTGGCACGACGATCGCGGGGCGGCGCCCCTGGTCGGTGAACGAAGTGATGGGGTATCTGAATCCATCCGTCATCGTGGACTCCCCCGTGCGGAACACCCGTCCGCTCGTGGAGCCGGATACCGGCACCTGTTGCCCCTCGACCTCGTCGGCACGTGCGCCGGCGGCAACGGCAACCGTGAGGCTGCGAACCTCCTCCGGAGCCCGGTCCGCCTCGGACGGGACGAGTATGGCGGCCTGGCTCGCGACGGTGAGCTCCGCTGCCCGGCCGACGATCAACCGCAGAGGGGCATCCTCTCCGCCGCTCATACCGAGCAAGGCCATGGTGATCTCACGGCTCGCGGAGACCCACCGCGCCACGGTGCGCACTTTGGCCAGATGCCACACACTGTGGACGACGTCCGCCGCCACCGTCGCGAGCACCTCGACAACCCCTACATGAGCGTCGGAGAACTCGAACCCGGCCCGGGAGTCGGCCACGTACAGACTGCCGAGCACTTCGCCGTGCGAGACGAGCGGCACGCCGAGCACAGCGCGCATCGGCGGGAGCAGCTCTGGCAGACCTACCTCGGCCGCAGATCGTGCAAGACCATCGATTCTGAGCGGACCTGTCCGATTGCGAAGAAACCCCAGCATGTCCCTGTCGGGCGAATCCGGGACCGCTTGCGCGAGGGCTCCTGCCTGCAGGAATGTCGCAGGTGTGCCGTCCGGGGCGCAGAGGCCGGCGGCACCGTAACAGGCACCTGATACCCGCATGATCGCGTCGAGAATGCCGTGCAGAGTGGACTCTGGTTCCAAACCGGCATCGAGCGAGGCCATGTCCTGCAACAACGCGGCCATCCGGACCTCGACCGCTTCGGGCGAGTCGTCCGTATGCGACTGCCCCACGGGTCTACGCCAGGCCGGTCTCGCAACGATCGATCCAGTATCTCGAGCGCCCAAATCTGACCTCCACCCATCCTTCGACCTGGACGCTACGCCTGTTTCGCATACCTGCAACGAAGAATTGACCGTGCCGTCAGCGCTCTCGAGGAACCGGTCCGCCACCGACCGGAATGGGTTCTTGCCAACGAAATCAACCGGGATTTGCCGGCCGCGCCGCTGACGAATCTAGATCGCCAGACAGCAGACGCGCTGTGCTTCTGTCACCGACTCGCGCAGCGGTCGACTGGTGTCGATCGAATGTCCGTGAACGATGCCTGCGCCCTGTTCTGCGAGGGCGTCGGCGATCTCCGGGGTCGCGTCCGACGTCGTGCCCGATCTCGACGCGATGCGTTCACCGGCCGCCACCACCGGAAGCGAGCAGGTGAACTCCACCACAGGGACCGCGGTTTCAGATGCGAGGAGGTGGGCGCGCTGACGCCGGCCGACGTCGCGCCACGTCCCGTCGAGGATCACCGACCGGCCGTGCGTGAGCGCATGACGTGCCCGCGCGAGCACTTCGTCGTAGACCGCCGCAACGTTTTTCGGAGCGTAGAGACCGGTGTCGAGTTCTCCTGCCGCACCACCGATCACGCCACTTTCCTGCAGATACCGACGGACGTCGTCGGTCGAGATCACCACGGCGCCCAGTTCTTCGGCGAGGGCCCGTGAAACAGTCGTCTTGCCGGTGCCAGGACCACCACCGACGATGACCAGCTGAACTGTGGCCGCGCGCAGACGATCAAGGGCGATGTCGATGTGGCGGCACGCATCGGTGGCCGCCTCCGGTCGACCTTGGCCGACACGTATGCACTCGACTTTCGCACGGACCACCGCGCGGTAGGCCACGTAGAAATCCATCAGAGACTGCGGAGCGGTGTCATGCGCGTGGTGCCGGTAGCGGTCGACGAAGAATGCGCTGAGCTCGGGTGACCCGAGAAACTCCAGATCCATCGCCAGAAAAGCGGCGTCATCGACGCCGTCGACATAGCGGAGAGTGTCGTCGAACTCCAGACAGTCGAGAATGGCCGGTCCCTCCGGTGTGCAGAAGATGTCGTCTGCGAGCAGATCGGCATGTCCGTCGACGATGCGGCCGTCCGCGATGCGCTCGGCGAACAGCTCGGCGCGGCCGGACAGGTACTGCGAAGCCAGCCGGCGCACTTCACTCAGCTGCTCCGGCGGCACCAGCGACATGCGGGCCAGCTCGGTCAGATTTTCGTCCCAGCGGGCCCACACCGAGGTCGCGCGTGCCTGATCGTCGATGACCGCCCCGCGTCCGGCGTCGCGGTGAAAGCGCGCAAGGATCTCGGCGATCACGTCGAGTTGGTCGTTCACCTCAGCCCCTCGCGTGACCAAGGTCGACAGCCTGTCGGCATCCCGGTAGCGGCGCATGACCACCACGGGTTCGTCAGGGCGATCCCCCGGCCCGACAAGGTGCGCCACACCGAGATAACTGTTGGGGGCCAGGCGGCTGTTGAGTTCTACCTCTCGAAGACATGCCGCCTCGCGCTGCTGCGCTGTGGTGAAATCCAGGAAATCCGTCCGGACCGGCTTCTTGGCCTTGTACGCGAGGTCACCGATCAGCGCCACGAGCCCCGTGTGCGTCTCACGGATCTGCGCATCGAGATTTCCGAACGCAAACACTCTGTCGCGCTGCGCAACCGCCGTTTCCGGCTTGTCCTCCATGCTTGCATGGTGCCGCGTTCCGCGATCGTCCCGCCAGGGTCCTACGGCCCCCGGTTGAGGACCATAGTCCCTGTTGATCTTGTTCTGGCACCGTCAGGCTGACAGGAGCACACGACACCGGGGACACGGAACATGAGAGATGCTCAGCCATCAGTCGACGTGATCGGTGACGCGCTGCGGTTGGCGTGCCGAGCGCCCTCGCTGCACAACAGTCAACCGTGGCTGTGGGCCGCGGTCGACAAAACTCTTCACCTGTTCGTCGACAAACAGCGCATCCTTTACTCCGCGGACCACATGGGCCGGGAGGCCGTGATCGGTTGTGGCGCGATGCTCGATCATTTCTGCGTCGCGATGGCCGCCGACGGCTGGGTGCCCAAGGTCGCCAGGCTGACTGATCGCGGCGATCCGCTGCACCTCGCGTCGATCGAATTCCCCGAGATCCGGCTGTTCCCGCGAGAGCACCGCCGACGACGTGCCGCCGCCATCAGCCGCCGCCGCACCGACCGACTACCGTTTGCCGAGCCTGCCGACTGGCCCACATTGGAAGTGCAGCTGCGCAAGTCGATCGCCTTCGACACCGTAGGGTTCGACGTCGTGCCCGATCACGCACGACCCGAGCTGGCGTATGCCTCACGGCTCACCGAGTCCCTCCGCCAGTACGATTCGTCCTATCACGCCGAACTATATTGGTGGACAGGACAATTCGAGTCTATCGACGGAATACCCTACAGCGCTCTGGTCTCGGCCTCCGAATCGGAGCGGGTCGGCGTCGGCAGACGCTTCCCCAACCCCCGCACCGGTGACAGATGCGCCGGACCTGGCCACGATCAGGCAAAGGTCGTGGTGTTGTCCACGCTCGAGAACGACCGCACGAGCATCTTGAACTGTGGCGAAGCGCTCTCGGCGGTCCTGCTGGACGCCACGGTCGCGGGAATGGCGACGTGCACGTTGACCCACATCACCGAGTTGGCCACGAGCAGAGACATCGTGGCTCGTCTGATCGGCCAGGAGGCCACTCCTCAGGTCTTGATCCGCGTCGGGGTGGCCACACGCGATGACGACGCCCCGGCCACCCCACGACGTCCGCTCGAAGAGTTTTTCACAGGGAGATCCCCATGGTGACAGTCTTTCTCGTCGATGATCACGAACTCGTCCGGCGTGGCCTGATCGACCTCGTCCGGTCCGATCCCGATCTGGATGTGATCGGCGAGGCAGGCTCGGTGTCCGAGGCGATGGCGCGGATACCCGCGTTGCGACCCGAAGTCGCGGTTCTCGACGTCCGGCTGCCCGACGGCAACGGGATCGAGCTGTGTCGCGACCTGTTGTCGCGACTGCCCGATCTGCGTTGTCTGATGCTCACCTCCTTCACGTCCGACGAGGCCACGCTCGACGCAATCCTCGCCGGTGCCAGCGGTTTCGTCATCAAGGACATCAAGGGCATGGACCTCACCCATGCCATCAAAGAGGTGGCAGCCGGACACTCCCTGCTGGACAACCGCGCCGCAGCCGCCCTGATGAAGAGACTTCGCGAGACAGCCTCACACTCCGACCCTCTCACCGGTCTGAGCGATCAGGAGCGCATGCTGCTGGAACTGCTGGGCGAAGGACTGACCAACAAGCAGATCGCCGAACGCATGTTCCTGGCGGAACGCACCGTCAAGAACTACGTGTCACGCCTGCTGGCGAAACTCGGGATGGAGCGCCGCACGCAGGCGGCCGTGTTCATCTCCAAGCTGGACCACGGCCGCCACCACGACGAGCAATACTGACTCAGCCGCGGACCACCACAACCGGCCGTTCTGCGGCCTCTGCCACGCTGGTACTCACCGACCCGAGCAGCAGTCCGGCGAATCCACCGCGACCGTGGCTTCCGACAACGGTCAGCTGCGCGATCTCCGAGCGTTTCAACAACCTACGGTCGGGACGGTCGAGGACGACCTCGCGTCGCACGTGGACATCGGGATACCGTTCCTGCCATCCCGCGAGACGCTCGGACAGACTCTCCTCGGCCTGCACCCGCAGATCGTCCCAACGCACTCCTGGGTAGCCGGCCACGTTGGCGTCGCTCCACGCGTGCACCGCCAACAGTGGCGCGCCTCGTCGAGAGGCTGCGTCGAACGCGAACTCCAGCGCCTTCTCCGAGGCCGGTGAACCGTCGACACCCACGACGACCGGTGCCGTGGTCGCAATGGCAGAGGCCTTCGACTCGCCGTGGATCACCGCGACCGGACAGCGCGCATGCCGGATGAGACCCGCAGTGACCGAACCCAAGAGTCTCCGGCCGATGGGCCCCAACCCGCGGCACCCGACGACGAGGAGCCGCGAGGACTCGGACAGTTCTGTCAGCGCGGCAACGACACTGCCTGCCACCACGACGTCGTCGACGTGGATCTCGACTGCTCCGCCGACCACGTCCTCGGCGACCTTGCGGGCCTCTTTGAGCAGTTGCTCGGCGTTGCGTTTGAGCTGATCCGCCAACGTGGTGGGCGCGGGGATCTCGGACCACGTCGCGCTACCGGGCGGCCACTGCATGACATGCACGATCCGCAGGGGAACCTTGTGCAGCACGGCCTCCTTCGCCGCCCACTCCACCGCCGCTGTCGACGGTTCTGAACCATCCACGCCAACCAGAACGCCACGTGTGCCGGCTGAAGACGTCATTGCATTCCCCATTCTCGTTTTCCTGCGATGATCTCGAATTCACGTTCCCATTCGGCGTAGCGAGCCCGGTCGAACCTCCGGTGCAGCAAGATCAGCCCGCCGCCGACGCCGGCTGCGAAGAGAATCCATGCCCACAGCGCCGTGAGAACCGCGTCGCCGACGGCGCGACCCTCACCGTGCGGAGGATCGATGACCTTGCCTGAGGGGTTGACCCAGATGGTCTGTTCGTCACCGACATTCGGAAGATCCGCCCATACGAGACGCCCGCGGTGTTGCTGTCCGTCGACAGTCCAGGTCGCGTCCGCCCGGTACGGCTGGGCGTGGCCCTCTGTGTTGACCAGCGCACCTCGTTCGGCCGCGACGGCAATCACCTGGCGTGCGTCGCGGGCCTGTGCGGCGTAGACCTGTTCACGGTCGTGATACACCGAGATCCCGATCGACGCCGTCAGCGGTATCGCCAGAACACACAACACCACGGCCGCGAGCCGCAGCGCCCCTTCGATGCGGTCACGACGGCGCACCAGTGGGTTTCGGCTCCACACCACGGACCCCAACCACTCACCGACACCCAAGGTGAAAGTTTCCATGGTTCCTCGTTCATCGAGACGCCCTGTTGTTACCGATTGCACCCGATCTTTCACCGGAGTCCTAGAGCACAAATACCTTCCGCGATGGGACTTCTGCCCCTGTCTGCGCGGTGGAACGGGGCGCACATTCACAAGATGGACCGATTGAGCGCACTCGACGTCGCGTTCCTCGAGGCCGAGGACGCCGACCGCAATGTCAGTCTCGTCATCGGTGTGCTCGCGATCCTCGAGGGTTCACCGCCCACCGACCACGTACTGCTGGGCAGCGTCTACAACCGACTGATGTCCATTCCCCGATTCACCCAGATCGTCGAGCGTCAACCGCTCGACCTCGCAGCACCGCAGTGGGTCGAGGCCCACGATTTCAGCGTCGCACATCACGTTCGGCGCACTGCCGTGCCGCAACCCGGTGACGACACCGCTCTGTTCGGCGTGGTCGCCGACATCATGGAACGCCGGCTCGACAGGTCTCGTCCGCTGTGGGAATGCTGGATCATCGAGGGACTGCCGTCAGACCGGTGGGCGATCCTGATGAAGATCCACCACTGCATCGCCGACGGCATCGCGGCCGCGCAGTTGTTGTCATATCTGTCCGACGAGGGCACCGTCGATTCGTTCTCCTCCGACATCGATGGGGCCAAACCAACTGCACCGCAGAAAAATCGACGCTTCGAGTTGACACTCAATCCCGTGCGGTTGATCCGCTCCGCGGTCGACGCCACCGCGTCGGTGGGATCCGAGGTCATACGGGTGGCCGAGGGCGCGCTCCAAATCGCCAGCGGCCTCCTGGACTCCCACCCGTTGCCTCTGCGCGGACCTGTGACGGATCTGCGCCGATACGCATCGACACAGGTGTCCCTGGCCGACGTGGGCAGGATCTGCCACGCATACGACGTGACCATCAACGACGTCGCCCTGGCCGCGATCACCGACAGCTTCCGCGCAGCCATGATCCGTCGCGGCGAACGTCCCGGTGCGCGTTCTCTGCGCACCCTGGTGCCCGTGTCGGTGCGTTCGAACGACGCGGCCGCCCAGGTCGACAACCGGGTATCGCTCATGCTGCCGTGCCTGCCTGTGGACATCCACGACCCGGTCGAACAGCTCCTCACCGTTCATCGGCGCATGGAGAACGCCAAACGCACCGGCCAACGCCAAGCCGGCAGCGTCTTCGTCTCGGCGGTGAACTCCCTACCGTTCGGGATCACGACGCTGCTCGTGCGCGCGGCGGTCAGGATGCCCCAGCAGAGCGTGGTCACCTTGGCAACCAATGTTCCCGGTCCACGCCAACACCTGAAACTGTTGGGACATCGAGTGGTTCGGGTGGTACCTATCCCACCGATCGCACTCGGCCTCCGCACCGGTGTCGCCATCCTGAGCTACGCCGACGATCTCGTCTTCGGGATCACCGCCGACTTCGACGCCATCCCCGACGTCGAGGTTCTCGCCGACGATATTCAGCGTGCCGTGGCGCGCCTGGCCAGGACCGCTGAGCTTCCCACCCGGCGCGCCCCTGACGGCACCCTCACCGTCGTCACCACCCCGAGGTGAGATCCTCGGGCTCGGCCGCCAACGCGAACAACCGCTCGACCTCGGCGCGTCGGCACACCGCGGTGCCCGGGGTCAGCAGCATCGCCGCGCCGGCCGCGATGCCGTAACGCACCGACTTGGGCAGCGGCCACCCACGGCTCAGGCCGACCGTGATGGCCGCGACCATCGCATCCCCTGCTCCGACCCCGCTGCCAGATGCCACCGGCACGGCCTTGAACCGCTGGCTCTGACGCGCGGTCACCATGAGGGCTCCGTCGCCCCCCAACGACACGATGACCACGTCTGTCACACCACGATCGATGAGGTCCCTCGCCGCGGCGAGCTGCTCACGCTCGGTGGTCAGTTCCTTGCCTGTGCATTCGCGCAACTCCCGCAAACTGGGCTTCAGTACGAACACCCCCGATTCGATGTGTGACAGTCCCCCACCCGAGGTGTCGAGGATGAGCGGTACCCCGGATTCACGACACATGTCGGCAATCTGCTGATAGAACCGGGGATCCACACCTGGTGGCAGGCTGCCACTGGCCACCACGAACTCCGCCGACATGGCGTGGCGGCGCAGGTTTTCCACGCACTGCGCCTGTTCGGTCATGGTCAGGTGCGGGCCCGGCAGCACGAAACGGTACTGCTTGCCCGTACAACCCTCGTTCACGGTGAAGCTCTCACGCGTCACCCCCGAGATCTCGACAGGTTCGTACGCCACACCTTCCCGCCGCACCAGGTCGGCCACCATCGCACCGGTAGGGCCGCCAGATGTGAACACGGCAACTACCGGTCCGTCCAGGACGTGCGCGACGCGAGCCACGTTTATGCCGCCGCCGCCTGGATCGTACCGGGTTGCGCCACAACGGATCTTGTCCGTGTGCCGAACCTGGTCGGCACAGGTCGTGATGTCCAGCGCCGGATTCATCGTCAACGTCACGATGTTCGGTCTGCCGGTATCCATCCGGCGCTTGCCGACCGCGAACGCTGCGCTTCTCATGGGCAAAGTCCATCACCTGACCGGTGCCGTACCTAGGGACCGAAGTCGCACGGTTGGGTGTCGTTGGTCCGCGCCGGCAGGGTCAGCGCTTCGCTGCTGTGTGCGCGAGACCGTCCGGGCACGAGGATTGAGACTTTCGTCCCTACACCCCGAGCCGGCCGCCGAACACGATGTACCCGACGGATATGAGCCGCCGCAGAGCCGAAAGGACCGTATTGATCGTGATTTCACACTCCGAGCCGGCGCAACTGGACCTCGAAGACCTGGCATGGCAGTTCCTGGCCTCGGAATTCACCGGACCGATGTATGCCTGCTGGCCGATCGAGGATCGACTCGACGCTTTCCTGCTGCACAACTTGCCCCACAGCGTCGCGCGCAGAGGTCTTCGCGACGCGCTCATGCAGCGGGTGATGGCGAATATCAGCGCCGCCCATCATCTGGGCTTTCTTGAGTTCAGCACGCGGTAGGACCGTGCATCGAGGATCAGCTCGAGCTCCGATCAACCCCTGGACCGGCGAGAAAAGGACCAAAGGCCCTTCTGTCCCGATCGCGGACGGACGTAACGTCCAAGACGACCCGGCGACCGAGAAGGAAACGAACATGGTCCAGAGCGCAACCGAGTACGGAATCCTCGTCGGTGTGGACAGCTCGGCGGAGTCGGACGCCGCGGTGCGGTGGGCCGCCCGTGAAGCGTCGCTGCACGATGCACCGATCACGCTGATGCACGTCATCGCACCTGTCGTCGTCAGCTGGCCGGCTGGCCCGTACATGGCCACGGTGCTCGAGTGTCAGGAGGAAAACGCCCGCCACGCGATCGAGCAGGCCCAGAAGGTGGTGGCCGACTGCCTGGGCGAGACGCACGGCCTGACGGTCCAGACCGAGATCCGCAAGGAGAGCGTGGCCAGAACCCTCATCGACGCGTCGAAATCCGCGCAGATGGTTGTCGTCGGTAACCGCGGGATGGGCGCGCTCGGGCGCGTGTTGCTCGGCTCGACCAGCACCTCGCTTCTCCATTACGCCAGCGGACCCGTGGTCGTCGTGCACGGCGACGACCAGGCCGCGCACGACAGCCGCCTGCCCGTGCTGCTCGGCATCGACGGCTCACCGGCATCCGAGGTGGCCACGTCCCACGCGTTCGACGAGGCATCGCGCCGCGGCGTCGACCTGGTGGCACTGCACGTCTGGATCGACGTCGGTGACATTCCTCCGATCGGACCCACGTGGGAGGAGCAGGAGGAGACCGGCCGTGCACTCCTGGCCGAACGCCTTGCCGGTTGGCAGGAACGCTATCCCGACGTCAAGGTCCACCGCCGCGTCGAGCGCGCCCAGCCAGCCTACTGGTTGCTCGAGGAGGCCAAACAGGCTCAGCTCGTCGTCGTCGGCAGCCACGGCCGCGGTGGCTTCACCGGGATGCTGCTGGGGTCGGTGAGCAGCCGCGTGGCGCAGTCCGCGACGACACCGGTCATGGTCGTGCGGCCGCGGTAGATAGGCCGGTAGAGATCAACCACTACGGGAACGAGGTTCGGCATGCCTGCACCGGCGGTGCCCCAGTCAGTGATCACCGAGGCCGTCGGGCTGGCATGCCGGGCACCGTCGCTGCACAACAGCCAACCGTGGCGGTGGGTCGACCACGGAACCTCGGTCGACCTGTTCCTCGATCATCACCGCATCGTGCGGTCGTCCGACAGCTCGGGACGCGAAGCACACATCAGTTGCGGTGCAGCCCTTGATCATTTCCGTGTCGCGATGGCCGCCGCCGGCTGGGTGATTCATGTGGATCGGTTCCCCAACCCCAACAACCGCGAGCATCTCGCGAACATCCAGTTCAGCCCGGTCGCTCATGTCACCGACGCCATGCGCGACCGGGCGTCCGCGATAACCCGTCGCCGGACCGATCGACTCCCGCTGCACCCACCGGCGCATTGGGACACCGTGGCCCCCTTGGTGAACGCTGCCATCGACCACGAGGCCGTCCGGTTCGTGATGCTGGCCGACGATGCACGCGGCAGGCTTGCCGAGGCCTCACAACTCACCGAATCGCTTCGCCGATACGACGAGTTCTATCATCGCGAATTGCAATGGTGGACAGCGAATGTGCGGCATTCCGACGGTGTACCCGCCGAGGCCCTCGTGTCGTCGCCAGAAGCCGAGCGTGTCGGGGTGAACCGAGCGTTTCCGTCCCGTGAGCACGCCGAACGCCGTCCGGATGTGGCACGCGACGAAGCCAGGATCGCCGTGCTGATCACCCCCGAGGACACTCCCCGCGACGCGATCGCCTGCGGTGAAGCACTTTCGACGATTCTGCTGGAATGCACCATGGCAGGCCTGGCCACATGCCCGCTGACCCACATCACCGAGATGCCGGAAAGTCGTCGCATCATCCTGGATCTGGCAGGGACCACCGGGATACCTCAGGTACTCATCAGGATCGGTTCCGCACCCCCGGTCGACGACGTGCCACCGGTGACGCCGCGTCGGTCACTGGCCGAGGTCTTGGAAGTCGATCGCTGAGTGCTGCGATCCGTCTGCCCGGACCGCAACCGGGGAGCGGTAGAGTGCCGCGCCTGCGACGGGACCCGCAGCTCCGGCGACCAGCAGAACAGGGCGAGTGTCCACCGGACCGCTATCACCACCTCCGCTGTCCCGGCGGCGCAGGGCCGCGGGTAGGGCCGCGGTGTGCGTTCTCGGATCGGCCGCCACCACCAGATGCGCCGGTGGGACACCCAGTTTGGCGGCCAGCGCGGCTCGGAATCGTTGCCGAGCCGGCGCAACGCAGATCGCGACGTCGGAAAGTGTCAACGAGGACTCCGCCAGACAGCTCGATGCCGCCAGCGCACATACACCCGCCAAATCGACATCGAACGCCGCGGATTCCTGGAATCGCAGCACATTTCGGCCATCTCTGAACCCCACACGGGCGCAGAATCCCTCTCCGTCTGTCCTGGCGGACCATCGCACCGGGCCGAGGCCGTCGTCACCGTCGTTCCAGCGGCACAACAACGCCGACCCGACGGGTGAGTACGGGAAATGCTTGCTCATACCGAATCCCGGGTTGGCGTCGCTGGCTACGATCAGAGCCGCCTTGATGATCCCGGCCCGAAGGAAACCGTCGACGATCTGCAGTGCGGTCAGTACCCCGCACTCGCCGTTGGCGACGTCGAACGAGAACGTACCGTGCTCACCGGTATGTGGATCGTGGAGATTCGCACCGATCATCTCCTGGATCAACGCCGCCAGCGCGGGCTCGCCCAGGTTTCTGTCCCGGTAGATGCCGGCGTTGATCAGGAGATCGATACTGTCGGGATCGCATCCGGCCCGATGCAGACAACGCTTCGCCGCAGCAACAGCCAGACGCAACGCACTGTGACGGTTACGCCAACCAGCCTCGGAAATCTCGACGCGTTCAATGATCGTTCCCATAGCGTTTCACCAGATCCTCGTCAACGGTCAGCAAGATGATGCCGATCTCCAGCCCGGAGGCCAGCGCGATCAATGCGACGGTTTCGCCGGGTTCGATGCGGCGGGCTTCCAGTTCCTCGATCAGCGCCACGGTGTGCGTCGTCGACGCGGTGTTGCCGTACCGGTCGACGGTGATGACCGCGTCGTGACGCGGGTGATCGCCGAATTCGGCTGCCATCACGGCCATCCCCTTCTTGATCGCCCGCGCCGAAGTCTGGTGCGTGATGACATGGTCGATGTCATCGATGGAAATGCCCGCGGTGTCGAGCACTTCGCGCAGGAGTACCGGGGTGTTGGTGATCGCGGCGCGGTGAATTGCCCGGGAATCGGTGAACATGCGGGCACCGGGATCCCTGCCCTTGGGATACGCCAGACACAACCGGCTGTAATCCGCGATCGTGGTGAATCCGGCCAGGGTGATTCCTGATCCCCCGGCAGGTACGCGTTCGAGCAGCAGGGCCGCGCCCGCGTCACCGAGCGTGAGCGAGGCGAGTTCCTTGCTCAGCACTGTGCGAATGTGTTTGGCGGCGTTCTGGCCGAGCTGTGAGATGTACTCTCCGCTGACCACCATGCCCCGGGCGACGAGACCCTGCCGGATCCAGGTGTTGAGCACCATGACGCCGGTGAGCATCCCCGCGCACGCGTTGGAGATGTCGAAGGTCATCGCGTCCCGCGCACCGATCGCATGCGCGACGTCGCTGCTCATCGTCGGCTCAAGGTACTGCGTGAGCCCACCATGGAATTTCGTGATACTGCAATTGATCACCACCTCGACCGAGTCGGCTGATCGGTCGGCCTTCTCGAGGCAGTCCAGCGCGGCTTTCGTCGCGAGACTGTAGGAGTCGTCCTCGCCCAGCGATACTCGCCGCTCGCGGATCCCGGTCAACCGCTCCAGGTCGATATGTGTGTTGTGCCTGGTCTCCGACATCAGCTCGCTCGTGGTCAGGCGCGTCTTCGGAAGGCAACGGCCCGCGGCGGCGATCCGGGTGCGAAATGGCGACGACGCTTCATCCGCGGCGTCCATCACCAGCCAGTGCGGTCCCATTCGAGAAGGATGCGTCGGCAGCTCTCGCTCATGCAGGGCCGTTGGTCACCGCGGCGAAGTCGGAAAGACACTCGCCCGTGGGTCCCCGCTGTGTCATGGTCGGCACGTGGCCCGTTGGAGCATCACACCGATGCCGCTCAGGACGACGTCGTGACCGACGACGAAGACCGGCGGCCGATAGCCGACCTACCGGACGCTCTGGATCACTTCGATGAGATCCGTGACCTGCTCGCGTTTCGCAACCCCGCGTCCCTGCCCGTGTTCATCGGTAATCCCGCCGACGACTCCGCATTCCGGACGGTGCGCCGTGACGGTATCGGCATCGTCGTCGTCACACACGCCGAAGACGAGAAGAGGTCGACCACGGCGACCTTCCGGCTCGACAGTCCCGGCGCTGCAGCCACTTTCCGGCACCGGCTGGCGCAGGAGGCCGATCGGCCCACGTCGATCGATCCGGGATGGGTGCTGACCTTCGACGGATACGATCCGGCGAACGAACGGTTCAGGGAAGCCTTGTGCACCCTGGGAAACGGCTACTTCGCGACACGCGGTTGCGCGCCCGAGGCGCCGGCAGGCCGGTTCCACTATCCGGGCACCTACGTCGCCGGCATCTACAACCGGCTCACCGACGAGATCGCCGGCCATCGCACCGACAACGAGAGCCTGGTCAATCTGCCGAACTGGCTCGCCCTGACATTCCGGTTCGACGACGGCCCGTGGCTCGACGTCGACGACACCGACCTGCAGTCCTACCAGCAGACCCTCGATCTGCGTCGGGGGGTGCTCACTCGGCAATTCCGCTTCTGCGACAAGGCCGGACGTGTCGCCACCGTGACCCAGCATCGACTGGTCGCCATGCACCTCCCACACCTCGCGATGCTGCAGACGATGGTCACCGCAGAGAACTTCTCGGGCACCGTCGAGTTCCGGTCCGAGATCGACGGCGCGGTGACCAACAGCCTGGTGGAGCGCTATCGTGACCTGTCGAACGTTCACCTCGTCGGACACGAAAAGCGTTCGCTGACCGCCGATTCGCTGTTGCTGACCGCACATACGTGCCAGTCTCACATCCGAGTGGCAGTGGCGCTTCGCAACACAGTGTGGCGCGGCGACTCGCCTGCCCGGGCCGACTACACGTTGGTCGACGACCGTCGGCGTGCTGGTCACGTCATCAGCTGCTACATCGAAGCGGGTCAGCCGGTCACCCTGGAGAAGGCCGTGTCCGTCGCGACGAGTCGCGATCACGCGACCTGTGAAGCCGCCAACGAAGCCACGCGCCGCCTGCAGTGGGTCGACCGCTATCACGATGTGCAGCAGGCACACACCACGGCGTGGGCCCAGCTGTGGGAGCGTTTCGACGTCGATATCGGCGGCAGGACCGACGAACTGCGCACCGTGCGCCTGCACCTTCTCCACACCCTGCAGACGCTGTCACCGCACGTTCGTGATCTCGACATCGGGGTTCCCGCTCGTGGTCTCACCGGTGAGGCATATCGCGGGCACATCTTCTGGGACGAACTGTTCGTCGCCCCTGTGGTCAGCCTGCGCCGACCGGCGCTCACCCGTGCGCTACTGGCCTACCGTCATCGCCGCCTACCCGAGGCTCGCCGCGCGGCCCGTGACGCAGGTTTCACCGGGGCGATGTTCCCCTGGCAGTCCGGGAGCAACGGCCGCGAGGAGAGTCCGGCACTTCACCTCAATCCGCGTTCGGGCCGCTGGAATCCGGACCCGAGTGCCCTGGCGCATCACGTGGGACTTGCTGTCGCCTACAACATCTGGCAGTACTACCAGGTCACCGACGATCTGGAGTACCTGATCGACTACGGCGCCGAGACGTTGTTGGAGATCGCCCGTTTCTGGGCAGGTCTGGCGCTGTACAGCCGAGAACGTGGACGCTATGTGATTCCCGGGGTGATCGGTCCCGACGAGTTCCACACGGGCTATCCCGGACGGCTCTACGACGGCATCGACAACAACGCGTACACCAACGTCATGGCGGTGTGGGTGATCCTGCGGGCCCTCGACGCGCTGGATGCCATGCCCCTGGCCGACCGAACCGCGTTGCTGGAAAGGCTGGGACTGCACGGGGACGAGCTCGACAAGTGGGAAGACGTCAGCCACCGCATGTTCGTGCCATTCCACGACGGCGTGATCAGCCAGTTCGAGGGTTACGAGTCGCTGGTCGAACTGGATTGGGACCGTTATCGGCATGAGTACGGGAACATCCAGCGACTCGACCGCATCCTGGAGGCCGAGAACGACAACGTGAACCGCTACAAGGCTTCCAAACAGGCCGACGTATTGATGCTGTTCTATCTGTTGTCCGCCGACGAGATACGGGAACTGCTGGCGCGTCTGGGTTACCGATTCACTCCGAAGCAGATCCCCGAGACCGTCGACTATTACCTGTCACGCACCTCGCACGGATCGACGCTCAGCGCCGTCGTCCACTCCTGGGTTCTGGCACGCGGCCACCGCGAGCAGGCCATGGAGTTCTTTGTGCAGGCCCTGAATTCCGATGTGGCCGACATCCAGGGCGGCACAACAGCCGAAGGCATCCATCTGGCCGCGATGGCCGGAAGCGTCGACCTGCTGCAGCGGTGCTTCACCGGCTTGGAAACCCGCGGCGACCGACTGGTTCTCGGCCCGTGCTGGCCAGAAGCGTTGGGAGTACTGTCCTTCCGGATGTACTACCGCGGTCACAACTTGCATCTACGTGTCAGCGGCCGAACCGCGTCCGTGATCTCCGCCATCGGCTCCGCGGCGCCCATCACCCTCGAATGCCGCGGCCGCACCTGGCAACTCTGCGCCGGCACCACGATCGACGTCGGCTGAACCTACTCCGATTCCGGCTCGAACGGCGACCCGTCGAGCCATCGCACTGCGTCGGCGACGTGACGGCGCGGCGTCGGAGGCAGCGGGTCGGCATTGACCGGCGCCCAGCCCACGCGCAACATCATCTGCGGGAATGCGCTGGCGCCGAACACCTCGGCCTGCACGGCATCTCGCGTCTCACTGATCTCCAGCGGTTCGGTCACCGGGCACGTCGCCAGTCCCATGGCCGTTGCCGTCAACAGGATCAGGCTGGTGGCCTCACCGGCGCGAAGGCGCGACATCCGGGTGTCGTCCGCGGTGCCCAGCGCCAACACCACCGCCCCCTCGTCGGCGCCGGCGCCTGTGTCCGGCTGCTTGAGTGCCGCGCCCGCGAACATGCGCGACGACAGCGGCGCACCGGGCTCCGGTTTCGGCGCGCTTCTGGCGGGGACGCCCGCCGTCGACGCGTACTTGCCGCTCCACGCCGTCAACTCCCGCAGGTAGCCGTCGTCGGCCGCGTGACGGGCGATCGATTCGGCCACGATGTCCTGTAGTCGTGACAGCGACTCGACGCGGCGCAGCATCACCCCTGCTCGGGCCGCGCGCGCACCCATCATCGCGATGTCCGAATGCGATACCGGCCATGCGCTGTAGTGGCGTCGGTCCGTGCGTCGCCGTGGAATGGCCGCGGCCAATGCGATGTCGAGGTCTGTCGGAGTCTGTCGACGCAGTTCGATGGACGCCAGATGTTCGGGCTCCGCCGGATTCGGCAGGCGATGCACCGAGGCATACCACCCCAGCGCGGCGAAGGCGATCACGCAGTGGTGCAGCGCCGCGCCGCAGCTGAGGAGCAGATCCCGGCTGTCGGGATCGGTGCTCGTCAGGCGTCGATCGAGGTCCGCGTACAGGTGCACGCTCTGCTCACCGACTCGCCACTGCCACGGCTGCGAGTTGTGGATCGACGGTGCCCGCATGGCGAGAGCCAACGCCGCATGGATCGTCTCGGTATCCGGGAAATGCGTATTCATGGCGGTCCGTTCTGACGAGTTTTCTCGATCATCTCGCCGCCGCGCGACAGTTATAAAGAGACGAAAGTCCCCTTGCATGGAGGAACTCGGACCTGTCGGGCACCGGGATGCGACTGCAGATCGCCACACGGGTGAAGGCATTGATCACGATGACGACCCAGTGGACAGCCGCGATCTGCCGGGGCGAAAGGGCGTAGTTGATCTCGGTGCGAATCGCGTCGGGCAGAATCGCAGTCGAGATATTGGTGACGTACTCGGTGATGTGCAGAGCGGCCATCTCGACACGCTGATGTCCTGCGTCTCCCGCCACGCCGATAGCACCGCCAAGCGGTCAGGCTGCGCACGGGTTACTGCATGCCAGGCCCGTGCGCATCCGGTGGTGGCCGGTCACGCTGGGCGAGGTACGCCTCATTGCGGGCGCGTTCGGCGGCGAGCCGCCGCGCTTCTTCCGCCGCGCGCGTGCGTCGGCGCCGCGGCATCATCGCCGCGCGGGCCGCTATCTCCGACGGCGTCATCGGCGGTGGCGGTGTCGGTGGGGGCGGCAGCGCGGCGGTCGTGGTGTCCCACTGCGGGAACAACGCGCGGCTGGCGGGAACCGTCGTATAGACATGCCCGGTCGGGCTGGTCCAGATCACCGTGCCGTCAGGGAGCTGCCGGTCCGACCAGCCGAGCCAGAACGTCTTGAGCAAGTGATGAATTCGGCATAGGCATTTGGTGTTCGACGGATGCGTCACGCCCGTCGGCCACGGCGTGGTGTGGTCGACGTCGCAGAAATCCGCCGGGCGCGAGCATCCCGGAAACCGACATGTCATATCCCGCATCCGCACGAAGCAATCCATGGCCACCGAGGGACGGTACGAGGCGCAGATGTCATCGGGCACGGTGAGTTCTTTGACCTTGGCGCCATCGGCGATCAACTGCGCCACCAGCGGTGCGGGCACCACCCCGCCCCCGAGGACCACCGCACCACCACGGCCGGGATGCGCCGATTGTGGCGTCCAGGGTTTGGGTTCTGGTTCAGGCGGTTTGCGAACCGGCTCGGGCGTGGGCTCCGGCTCCGGCGTTGGCGTCGGCTCGAAGTAGGGAATCGGGTTGGACTCGTGGTCGCCGTCCAGGTACCGGTCGACCGGGCCGTGTACCGCCGCCGGTTCGGCGAAGACATGAACCATGGTGTTGGCCGCCCGCGGGTCGATCCCCGCCGCAGGGCATTCGGGATCACCGCACCGACAAGTCAGCCGATCCCCGTAGTGACCCAGCACTCCCATGGCGTCCGAGAGTCGCTGCCCCTTGGTGCGTGGATCGTCGGGGCATTGCCCAGACGACATTGCCCCGACACGGTTTTTCAACGCGACAGCATCAACGTTCGTCAACCGCGCGTGAACCGAGGTGATACCCGTCTCGTCATCGGGATGGCCAAACCACACACCCCGAGACCGCACGGCCGTCCGGGTGCGACGCACCGCCGCCGGATCCACGCTGTCGACCACCTTGTCGACGGCCCCCTCCAACTCGGCGATGGTCATGGCGCCGAACTCGGCGATGCGGGATGCCAACTGAGCATCGACTGCCGCCATCGTCTGCGTGTCGTCGATCAGGCGCGTGCGCCAGGTCAGCGTCTCGACCACCCCGTGCTCACCGCGCCCTCGGCGAACTGTGCCGCCACCAACGGCAACCGGTCGCGCAACGCCACCGCGATTCGCATCAGTCTCGACGCCGACCGCTGCCCGATGTTCAGCGCGGCCGCCACCTCGGCTGACGCGGCATCCCAGTCATCACACGCCCACCACACGACCGTGTCTTCGGAATCAGCCGTGCGCCGGTCGACGAACTCTGCGATGAACGCGAACCGCCGCGCCGCGGCGGCCGACTCCGCGCGCGACTCCCCCGCGATTCCGGCAATCAAGGCCGCGTCGTCAAGGGTTTCGCACATACGTTCGATGTTGCCATCCCGCCTGCCGTCGCGACAGGTGTGGCGGCCGATCTGTGGATGAAATCGGGTCTGGGGATAACTCTGACGACGTCGCCCGCAGCGCCTCAGGGCATGGTCTGGCAGAACCGGATCGTGTTGGAGAACGGGTCGACGACTTCGATGGTCGGCCCACCTGGGAAGTCATCCTCGACGCCAGGGTTCAGACGCCCGTATCCGGTGGCCTGCAGTTCAGCGTGCAAGGCCCTGACGTCGCCGACCGGCACCCACACCGTCGAACCGGGAGTGCCGTCGCCGTGATGCTCGGACAGGTCCGGGACGAACTGATCGCGGCGCAACCGCATGTACAGGAGCGAGTCGGCATGGTCGAAGCGGTGCTCCCATTCGACGCTGAAATGCAGATAGTCGATGTAGAACTCGCGCGCCCGCGTCTCGTCGAAGCTGCGCAGCACCGGGACCGGAACGCCGACATCTCGGCGGGCGGGCAACCGCGCCGACGCGGTACTCCAGTCTTGAAAACCGAGTTGCCGCGCGACAATCTCCAGCGCCCTGGCATGTGTGAGTTCGGCATCGGGGAGTTGATCCCGGAGCACCCGGACAGCGCGTTCGGCGTCCTCGACGGTCAGGTCCATCACATCACCCACATTCCCTGCGCCGGTACACAATTCAGCATCCGCGTCGACCGATGGACACCGTGGCTCACGCCCAGACGCTACGGGCTGCAGATATGGGTTTCAACCACGCGGCGGACATGAAACTGCACCCGTCCCGTTCGATAGGCTTTAAACACATACCCCGTATGCTGAATGCAACACTCAGCATGCGAAAGGAGCGGTGCGTGCCCTTCGAACCAGTGCAGCGCCCGGCCGGCCTCAGCGATCTGGCCTATGAGCAGCTCCGTTCCCGCATTCTCGACGGCGACTTCCCGGCCGAAGGCCGGATGAGCGTGGTGTCGATCGCCGAACAACTGAAGATGAGCCGTAGTCCCGTCAGGGCCGCGGTCGAGCGTCTGGTGACCGAGGGTTTGCTGGTCGTGACCGCGGTGGGAATCGAACTCGCGCAACTCGACCACGTCGACCTGATCGACGGTCTGCGGGTGCGGTCCCGGCTGGAGGGACTCGCTGCGAGGCTCACCACCGACCGCCTGACGGACGCCGATCTGGATCGTCTGCGCGAGAACCTGACCCAGTTCGACACGGCCGTGCGAGGCGGTGACACAGTCGCTGCGCGCAAGTTGGATCTCGAATTCCACAGCACCATCCGCGACAGATGCGGCAACGGCCTGCTCATCGAGAATCTGCGACGTGTGCAGGCCCGGGTGATCGTGGCGACTTATATGACCGCCTGGGTCCCGGCGCATGAGGTCGTGATCGACGAACACCGCACGATCCTCAAGGCTTTCGAAGCGCGCGACGCCGACGCCGCCGAGCATGCCGCGATCGAGCATCTCGAGCGCCTCATCGAGCGGGTCGTCCACCACTTCGGCGGCCCCGACGGGACAGTCGGAACCAGCTCGTCCGTCCGCTAGCGCACGTTCCCCACATTCGGGGCTGTGATTACTGGAACATCCGTTGGATTCATGTTGACGATCCTGCATGCAGGATTCAGAATAGGCTGCATGCAGGATGCAGGAGTATTGACGTGAAGGGGGGCCACCACGTTGGAAGGTCAGGACGCCTCGCGACATACGCGCAGAGACGCTGCGCGTAATCGCCGCCGCATTCTCGAAGCGGCGCGCGTGCTCGCGGACAAGGGCAAACCACTACAACTCAACGTCGTCGCACAACACGCACAGGTCGGTGTGGGCACCGTCTACCGCCACTTCCCCACCCCGGAAGCGCTTGTCGACGCACTCGCCGCAGACCAGTTCGCTTTTCTCATCGAGGAAGTCGACACCGCGCCCCGCACACTGCAGGGCCTCCGGAGCTTCCTCAAGGCCACCTTGATGGTGTTCGTTCAGGACCACACCTTTGCGAGCGCCCTGATCAATCCTGTCACTGACGAGGTTCAGACCCAGCGTGGGCGTCTTCTCGACGGAATTCGCACGCTGGTCAAGGGAACTGTCGCCGCCGACCGTTTGGCGTTGCTGGCGCTTGCGCCCTCTGACATCATGCTGTTGCTCTGCGGCGTCGGCTTCGCCGTTCGCCACACCCCCAACCGAGACGACCCGGCCTTGCTCGACCGCTACCTGAAGGCCTTGCTCGACGGGATACTTCCTCGGCATGCCGGGTGCGGCACACCGGCGGCCGGACACTGAGAAACGGAAAAATCATCCACTAACATCGAGCGATGGCATTGTGCAGTACGACCGCGCCGGTCGACCTGCGGAGCGACGGTAAACGCAATCGGGACCGCATTCTCGAAGTGGCCCGCCACCACATCGCCGAGCGTCGCCTCGAGCTACCGATGAACGTCATCGCCCGCGAAGCCGGTGTTGGCGTGGGCACGGTGTATCGACACTTCCCCACCCGTCAGTCACTGTTGGAAACCGTTGCGGCCGATGGCTTCGGTGAGATCACGACGATCTCACGCAGAGCCGCTCACGAGCCCGATCCAGCCAAGTCACTCCGCAAACTTCTCGGTGGATCCGTGAAGTGCCTACACCGGTATCCCGGACTGGCACCCGTTCTGGAATCCCAGACGTTCGCATGTTCGGAAACTGTCGAGATGGCCGCCAGCGTAGGCCGATCCGTCGAGGCGGTCCTGAAGAAGGCGCGCAAAGCCGGGCTGGTGCGGGCCGGCGTGTCCGGCGACGACTTGCGCTGGCTGATCCTCGGCGTCCACCACGCGGCCTCGATCAACATCGCGGGGTCGGGACGCCACACCCGCTATCTCACGATCGTGATGGACGGCCTTCGCCGGCCGGCGGTCGCAGACAGGTAAACAGATCGGGCGGTGCACCCGAAACGGATGCACCGTCCGATCCTTCGTTGACGACGACGCGTTCCTCCAGTGATCTGGCGGGAACTCAGCGGGTGGGACGCAGAGCGTCGATCGTCAATTCCTTCAGGTTGCGGTACCCGTCGACGGCCATGATGAGGTCCGCCTCGGCCAGTAGTGACCGAGCGACATGTTCGATGCCCTTGGAGCCTCCCAGCGCGGCGCCCCACGCGTACGGACGCCCGATGCCCACGGCCGACGCACCCATCGCGAGCGCCTTGACAACGTCTGCGCCCGTACGGATCCCGGAATCGAACAACACCGGTGTGTCACCGGAGGCCTTGACGACCTCGGGCAGGCAATCCAGCGCCGGGAGACCACCGTTGGCCTGGCGCCCGCCGTGGTTCGAGCAATAGATGCCGTCGACACCGCTGTCCACTGCGCGACGCGCATCATCGGGATGCTGGATGCCCTTCAGGATGACGGGCATCTTGGTGATCGACCGCACCCAATCGATGTCCTCCCACGTCACCGAATGCCCGAACAGGCCGTGCCAGAAGTCGGCCGCCAGCCTCGGGTTGTCGCGCAGACCCTCTGCCTCGACACCCGAATGCGCCTTGAACTTCTTCTGGAACACCGGATCGGTGACATAGTTGGTCAGGCACAACCCGCGCAGGAACGGGAAGTTCGAGATCGTGAGATCCCTTGGCCGCCAACCGAAGATCCAGGTGTCCAGCGTGATCACCAGACCGTCGTAGCCGGCTTCCTCTGCTCGGCGGATGAAGCTCTCGGCAAGGTCGCGGTCTTCCGGGTAATACAGCTGGAAGTACGCCGGCGTGTCACCGGCATGCTTGCGGATGTCCTCCAGCGAGCTCACGGCCAGCGTCGACGTGATGTACGGCACCCCCGTACGGGCGCTGGCCTGCGCGCTGGCCGCGTCACCATGGCCGTCCTGCGCGCACAGCGCGATGACCCCGATGGGAGCGAAGAACATCGGCGCCGCCCACGTCTTGCCCCACAGCTCCACCGACAGGTCGCGTTCGGTGGCCGCCATGAGCATCCGGGGCATCAACCCCCAATGCTTGAAGGCCTCCACGTTGGCGCGCTGGGTGTGCTCGTCACCGGAACCGCCGGCCACGTAGGACAACACTCCCGGCGGAAGCGCCTGCTGAGCGTGAGCTTCCCAGTCGGCATAAGACATGGGAAGAGTAGGAGCAACGCCCACCAGCCCCTGACCATAGATTTCATTCTCGTAGTCACCCCAATTGGACATCGCTCTCCTCGAGTGGAAGTGATTCACATTGAAAAGGTGGACCCGCATCGCACAAAAAGCGATGGGGCCTGTCGACCCAACGCAAACCAGCGTCGGACGTCAAGCATTACCAGATGATCATCACCGCCGCCGACCACGCTGTCAACGGGAGCCAGCGGATAGATCATCCGTTTAAATTGACGTAAATAACGGATGGATGATCCGGTTGTGCGACTCGATAAATTGTCACGCAGTGCC
>Ga0182741_1000859_pt1 | contig 42762 bp, 37 predicted proteins | sample eDN5th37CBELigOP_FD_128874 | JGI IMG/M metagenome (GOLD analysis project Ga0182741, IMG submission 128874) | Enriched Organic Plus compost microbial communities from Emeryville, California, USA - eDNA 5th pass 37_C BE-Lig OP (version 2) (version 2) ... | reverse complement strand
TCACCGGCGTGTCCGGCTCGGGCAAGTCCACCCTGCTGCAGGACGTGCTCTACAACGCGCTGGCCTCGCGCAAGGGCCATCCGGCCGAGCAGCCGGGCGCGCACCGCGCCATCGTCGGCGACCAGCTGATCGACGACGTGGTGCTGGTCGACCAAAGCCCTATCGGCAAGACCACCCGCTCCAATCCGGCCAGCTACGTCGGCGCCTTCGACGCCATCCGCAAGGCCTTCGCCAAGGAGCCGGAAGCGATCGAGCGCGGCTACACCGCCGGTACCTTCAGCTTCAATTCCGGCAACGGCCGCTGCCCCACCTGCGCCGGCACCGGCTTCGAGCATGTGGAGATGCAGTTCCTGTCGGACGTGTACATCCGCTGCCCGGACTGCGACGGCAGCCGCTACCGCGCCGAGCTGCTGGAGGTGAAGCTGGCGCCGTCGGCCGGGGTGGACGCCGACCCGAAGTCCATCGCCGACGTGCTGGCCATGACCGTCACCGAGGCCTGCGCCTTCTTCCGCGACTACCGCGATGTGCTCAAGAGCCTGGAGCCGCTGCAGGCGGTCGGCCTCGGCTACATGACCCTGGGCCAGCCGGTGCCGACGCTGTCCGGCGGCGAGGCGCAGCGCCTGAAGCTGGCCGGCCACCTGGCCGAGAGCGCCGGCAAGCGCAATCGTAAGAAACTGCTGTTCCTGTTCGACGAGCCAACCACGGGCCTGCACTTCGAGGACGTGCGGGTACTGCTGGGCGCCTTCGAGCGGCTGCTGGACGAGGGCCACTCGTTGCTGGTGATCGAGCACAACCTGGACGTGATCGCCGCCAGCGATTGGCTGATCGATCTGGGCCCGGAGGGCGGCGACGGCGGCGGCGAGCTGCTGTTCGCCGGCACGCCCGAGGAAATCGTGGCGTGCGAGCGAAGCTTTACCGGTACCGCGCTCCGCGACTACGGCGCCGCTTTGGGCGGCCCCCTCACCCCTCACCCCTCTCCCGCGAGGGGAGAGGGGAATGAAAGTCCAGGCGACCTGGGCACCACCGCCGCCCTCCCCGCGCAGAGCCTGCCCCCGCGAAGCCCTGGGGCTGGCACCCACCGTCGCGGAACAGGCATGGATTCCGGCCTGCGCGGGAATGACGTGGAAAAGGAGCGCGCCACCAGCAAGGCGCCCGGTCTCTCACGCCCCTCTCCCCTTGCGGGAGAGCGGCGGGGAGAGAGGGGGCTGCCGGCCACGGCGGAACCCCATGCGCTGGCGGAAACACCAGCCCGCTATGCGGGGCGCGACAACGCCATCGAGATCCACCACGCGCGCGAGCACAACCTGAAGAACATCGACGTCCGCATTCCGCGCGAGAAGCTCACCGTGATCACCGGCCTGTCCGGCTCCGGCAAGAGCACCGTCGCCTTCGACATCCTGTTCAACGAGGGACAGCGGCGCTACCTGGAATCGCTCAACGCCTACGCCCGCCAGTTCGTGCAGCCGGCGGCGCGGCCGGAGGTGGACGCCATCTACGGCATCCCGCCGACCGTGGCCATCGAGCAGCGCACCAGCCGCGGCGGCCGCAAGAGCACGGTCGCCACCATGACCGAGCTGCATCACTTCCTGCGCTTGCTGTTCGTCAAGCTCGGCACCCAGTACTGCCCCGACTGCCAGGTGCCGATCCAGGCGCAGAGCCCCGAGGCCATCCTCGCCCACATCCTGCGCAGCCATCGCGGTCAGAGCGTGCAGTTGCTGGCGCCGCTGGTGGTGGCGCGCAAGGGCTACTACACCGACCTCGCCAAGTGGGCCGCCGGCAAGGGCTTCAAGGAATTGCGGGTGGACGGCGAGCGGCTGCCGACCGACAACTGGCCGCGGCTGGACCGCTACAAGGAGCACGACATCGACCTGCCGGTGGGCGAGCTGCGGGTCGAGCCGCAGCACGAGGAACAGCTGCGCGGGCTGCTGCGCCGCGCCCTCGACTACGGCAAGGGCGTGGTCAAGCTCGCCGCCGCCGGCGACGAGCGCCTGTTCTCCACCGCGCGCGCCTGCCCCAGCTGCCACAAGAGCTTTCCGGAGCTGGACCCGCGGCTGTTCTCCTACAACTCCAAGCACGGCTGGTGCGAGGAGTGCTACGGCACCGGCGAGCTGCTGATCGGCTTCGACGCCGAGCAGACCGGCGAGGAGTCGGTCTGGCACGAGCTGGAGGGCGAAACCCGCCCCTGCCCCGCCTGCCGCGGTAAACGGCTCAACCCCACCGCGCTGGCCGTGCGCTTCCACGGCCGCTCCATCGACGCCTACACCGAGCTGTCGGTGGAGCAGGCGGAAAAGCTGTTCGATTCCTTGCAGCTGGAGGGCCGCGAGCGTGAGGTGGCGCGCGACATCCTGCCCGAGCTGCGCGCCCGCCTGGCGTTCCTGAAGGAAGTCGGCCTGGGCTATCTCAGCCTGGACCGCGCCGCGCCCACCCTGTCCGGCGGCGAAGCGCAGCGTATCCGCCTGGCGGCTCAGCTGGGCTCCAACCTGCAAGGCGTGTGCTACGTCATGGACGAGCCCACCATCGGCCTGCATCCGCGCGACAACCGCATGCTGCTCAACACCCTCGCCCGGCTGGAGGGCAAGGGCAACACCATCGTGGTGGTGGAGCACGACGAGGACACCATCCGCCGCGCCGAGCACGTCATCGACCTGGGCCCGGGCGCCGGCGTGCGCGGCGGCCAGGTGGTGGCGGCCGGCACGGTGGACGAGCTGCTGGCCAATCCCGACTCGGTCACCGGCCGCTACCTCGCCGCGCCCCTGCCGCATCCCTTGCTGGGCAGCCGGCGCGAAGCGACGGACCAGTGGCTGCGGCTGCAAGGCGCGAACCTGCACAACCTCGACAACGTCGACGTCGAGTTCGCGCTAGGCCGGCTCAACTGCGTCACCGGCGTGTCCGGCTCCGGCAAGAGCACTCTGGTGCGCGGTGTGCTGCAACCCAACCTCAAGCGGCTGCTGAACGGCCGCGGCAAGGCCGAGCTGAGCCACTGCCGGGCGTTGGACGGCTGGCAGGCGGTGGACCGGGTGCTGGAGGTCGACCAGACCCCCATCGGCAAGACCCCGCGCTCCTGCCCGGCCACCTACATCGGCTTCTGGGACGACATCCGCAAGCTGTTCGCCGGCACCGAGGAAGCGCGCCTGCGCGGCTACGGCGCCGGGCGCTTCTCCTTCAACACCGCCGACGGCCGCTGCCCCGGCTGCGACGGCCAGGGCATGAAGAAGATCGAGATGAGCTTCCTGCCCGACGTCACCATGCCGTGCGAGCTCTGCCGCGGCGCCCGCTTCACCCCGGAAACGCTGGCGGTGCTGTACAAGGGCCGCTCGGTGGGCGAGGTGCTGGCCATGAGCGTGGACGAGGCGGTGGAGTTCTTCGCGCCGGTGCCGAAGGTGCACCACGCGCTTAAGCTGCTGCAGGACGTAGGCTTGGGTTATCTCACCCTCGGCCAGCCCAGCCCCACCCTGTCCGGCGGCGAAGCCCAGCGCATCAAGCTGGTGAGCGAACTGGCCAAGGCCCGCCCGGACCTCAAGGGCCGCAAACCGCCGCACACGCTGTACGTGCTGGACGAACCCACCGTCGGCCTGCACATGGCCGACGTGGAAAAGCTGATCCGCGTGCTGCACCGGCTGGTGGAAGTCGGCAACACCGTGGTGCTGATCGAGCACAACCTCGACCTGATGGCCGAGGCCGACCACCTGATCGACCTCGGCCCCGAGGGCGGCGACGGCGGCGGCCGTATCGTGGCGGCCGGCACGCCGGAGCAAGTGGCGCGGCAGAAAACCCACACCGGCACGGTGTTGCGGGAGTTTCTGGCGGAGCGGCGGCCGGCGGCGGTCGGGGAAGCGATGACTTGAGGTCATCGACGGGACGACGCTGTTCTCGACCGGACTCGATCCGGACCTCGGCCGCGTCGCGGCCGGGGCCTATCGCAATCCCCGCCGCGGCAGCGCCGACGCCATCGTGCCGACGCCGAGCGACAACGGCCTGCGGCAGCAGAGCTGGAACTGCCCCGCCCTGCCGTCCAAGGCGGCCAGCGGCGCCGACTATCAGCTCACGGTCAACGACGATCTCGCGCTGGAGGCCCGATACACGCTGCGCACCGGCGACGGTGAGCTGATCGCGGTACGTAATTGCGGCGACGATGCCAATTCGGATCTGACGCTGCCGATGTTCGAAACCAGCGGCACCGGCGCCTATGCCTGGCTCAACGACGATGCCTTGGTCGGCACCATCACGCCGGGGCTCACCCGCGTGACCATCGACGTCTACCGGCGTAGGTAGCCTGCTGCTGCCCGGCTGGCGACGCGCCGTCGTCAGCCGGGCCGAACAACCGGGTCTACCGCGCAGGCCGCGCGAACTCCCCGCGAGATCGCGGCCTGGCCTATAACTACTCGGCCAGCCCGGCCGGCGCATCGCACTTTGGTCATTCCGTCCCAATATTGAACGCGGGCGGTACGCGCGATACGGTTTCGAAGCGTGTCGGCGGGCGTTCGGGCGGGCCGCCGCGTGCCATGGACAACGATCAACCGATGAGGGAACGCATGAGCCGAACCGCTGGCTGCCTGTTCTGCCGGATAGTGTCGGGCCTGGAGCCCTCCACCAAGGTGTACGAGGACGATCGCTGCCTCGCCTTCATGGACATACACCCGCTCGGCACCGGACATGTGCTGGTGATCCCAAAGCACCACGCCCGCAAGCTCGAACAGCTGGACGAGAGCACGCAACGGCACTTGTTCGCGGTATGCAATCGAATCGTGGCGGCGCAGCGGCGCGCCGGCCTGGGGGTGGATGGCACCCACTACCTGCTCAACGACGGCAAGGCCACCAACCAGCACGTGCCGCACGTGCATTTCCATCTGATTCCGCGCAGCGGGCGGGATGCCGCCGGATTTTTCTTCCGGCTGCTGCTGCACTTCACGGGGCTGTTCGGTTTCCCCGCGCCCGAGCATAAGCTGCAGGCGGTGGCCGAACGCATCCGCCGGCAGTTGCCGGCGGCCGAACCGGCGGCGGCGCATGACGCCGCCGCGCGGTCGCGCGCATCAGTCCAGTAGCGCGAACTTCAGCACGAACAAAGCGGCCACGGTCAGCAGCGCGGGGTTGAGCTGCTTGAAGCGCCCGGCCGCCAGCTTGATCACCACGTAGCTGATGAAGCCCAGCGCGATGCCGTCGGCGATGGAGAACGCCAGCGGCATGCCCAGCGCGGTCACCAGCGCCGGCGCGGCGTCGGTGATCTCATCCCAATCGATGTGCGCCAGGCTGCTGGTCATCAGCGCGGCCACGTACAGCAGCGCCGGCGCGGTGGCGAACACCGGCACGATCGAAGCCAGCGGCGCCAGGAACAGCGCCAGCAGGAACAGCACCGCGACCACCACGGCGGTCAAGCCGGTGCGGCCGCCGGCGGCGATGCCGGCGGTGCTTTCCACGTAGCTGGTGGTGGTGGACGTACCCAGCGCCGCGCCGGCCATGGTGGCGGTGCTGTCGGCGACCAGGGCGCGCCCCAGCCGCGGCAGGTTGCCGTTCGCGTCCAGCAGATTGCCGCGGTGGGCCACGCCGATCAGGGTGCCGGAGGTATCGAACAGGTCGACGAACAGGAAGGCGAAGATGATGCTGACCAGGCCGATGTTCAGCGCGCCGGCGATGTCCATCTGCATGAAGGTCGGCGCCAGGCTGGGCGGCAGATCGACCAGCCCCTTGTACTCGACCATACCGAGCAGCGCGCCGATCACGGTGATGACGATGATGCCGATCATCACCGCGCCGATGACCCGCCGCGCCGCCAGCGCGCAGATCAGGACGAAGCCCAGCCCCGTGAGCAAGGCGGTCGGCGTGCCGATATCACCCAGCGTCACCATGGTGGCGTTGCTGGGAACCACGATGCCGGTGTTGCGCAGCGCGATCAGGGCCAGGAACAAGCCGATGCCGCCGGCGATCCCCATGCGCAGGGTCTGCGGGATGCTGTTGATGATCCATTCGCGGATGCGAAAGATGCTCAGCAGGAAGAAGCACACGCCGGACAGGAACACCGCGCCCAGCGCCACCTGCCAGGTGTGGCCCATCTGCGCCACCACGGTGTAGGTGAAGAAGGCGTTCAACCCCATTCCGGGCGCCAGCGCCACCGGGTAGTTGGCCAGCAGGCCCATGACCAGGCTGCCGACCGCCGCGGCCAGGCAGGTCGCGACGAACACCGCGCCGTAGTCCATCCCGGCCTCGGACAGCATGCCGGGATTGACCACGATGATGTAGGCCATGGTCAGGAAGGTGGTGATGCCGGCGATGATCTCGGTCTTGAGGTCGGTGCCGTGCGCTTTCAGTTGGAATAGTTTTTCCAGCATCGAAGTCCCGCTATAGCCAGGGTTGAGATGGCGCCATAGCGTAGCCGATTTCGCGTTCGCCGATAGGCCTTCCGCACGCGTCTGGCGCTGGATTGCGCGCGGCCGCGCGAGCGTGGACACTGAATGCCTTTCCGCCCCGGCCGGGAGACCGAGAACTTGTCCATCGACAGCAAACTGCCCAAGGTCGGCACGACCATCTTCACGGTCATGTCGCGGCTCGCCGCCGAGCACGGCGCGATCAACCTTTCGCAAGGCTTCCCGGACTTCGACGGCCCCAAGCCGCTGCTGGAGCGGGTCATCCACTATCTCACCCACGGCCACAACCAGTACGCGCCGATGGCCGGCGTGCCGGCGCTGCGCGAGCAGATCGCGCGCAAGGTCGCCGACCTGTACGGCTGCCGGGTCGACCCGGAGAGCGAGGTCACGGTCACCTCCGGCGCCACCGAAGCGCTGTTCTGCGCCATCACCGCGCTGGTGCGGCCGGGCGACGAAGTGATCATGTTCGACCCGGCCTACGACTCCTATCAGCCGGCGGTCGAGCTCTGCGGCGGCATCTGCCGCCGGCTGCCGCTGCTCGGCGCCGACTTCAGGCCGGACTGGCAGCGGCTGCGCGACACGCTCAACCAGCGCACCCGGCTGATCATCATCAACAGCCCGCACAACCCCACCGGCAGCGTCTGGAGCGCCGAGGACATGGCCACCCTGCAGGAGCTGGTGCGCGACCGCGACCTCTACCTGCTCGGCGATGAGGTCTACGAGCACATCGTGTTCGACGGCCGCCGCCACGAGAGCCTACTGCGCTATCCCGAGCTGTACGCGCGCAGCCTGGTGGTGTCGTCGTTCGGCAAGACCTACCACACCACCGGCTGGAAGCTGGGCTACTGCGTGGCGCCGCCGGCGCTGAGCCTGGAGCTGCGGCGGATCCACCAGTACGTGACCTTCTGCTCCAACACGCCGATTCAGCTGGCGTTGGCGGACCACATGCGCGAGGCGCCGGAGCACGCGCGCGAACTGTCGGCGTTCTACCAGGCCAAGCGCGACCGCTTCTGCGGCCTGCTGGCCGAGTCGCGGTTCCGCTTCACGCCCGCGGCCGGCACCTACTTCCAGACGCTGGACTACAGCGCCATCAGCGACGAGACCGACGTCGCCCTGGCCGAACGGCTCACGCGCGAGCGCAAGATCGCCTCGATCCCGATCTCGGTGTTCTACGAGCAGCCGCCGCGGAGCCGGCTGCTGCGCTTCTGCTTCGCCAAGGACGACGCCACCCTGGTGCGCGCCGCGGAGATCCTATGCAGCCTCTGACGCTCAGCCTTATCCAGGCCGCCCCGCACTGGCACGACCCGGAGCGCAACCGGGCGATGTTCGATGCCTGGTTGGTGCAAGTGCCGGCGGATAGCCGGCTGGTGCTGCTGCCGGAAATGTTCAGCACCGGCTTCACCATGGACTCCGCCGCGGTGGCCGAGCCCATGTCCGGCCCGACCGTGCGTTGGTTGCGCGAGGCCGCGGCCCGGCTCGGCAAGGTGATCTGCGGCAGCGTGGTCGTCGTCGACGACGGCCGCCATTACAACCGCCTGCTCTGGGCGCAGCCGGACGGCACGCTGCGTCACTACGACAAGCGCCATCTGTTCCGCATGGCCGGCGAGCACGAGCACTATTGCGCCGGCGGCGCGGCGCCGACGCTGGAGCTGGCCGGTTGGCGCGTCCGTCCCTTCATCTGTTACGACCTGCGTTTCCCGGTATGGCTGCGCAACCGCGGCGACTACGACCTGCTACTGGGCGTGGCCAGCTGGCCGGCGCGGCGGCAACTGGCCTGGAACGCGCTGCTGCGGGCGCGCGCCATCGAGAACCTGTGCTGCGTGGCGGCCGTGAACCGAGTCGGCCGCGACGGCAAGGGCCTGGACTACCGCGGCGGCAGCGCGGTGTACCTGGCCGACGGCGAGGCGCGGTTGGAGGCGTTCGACCGGGAGGGGGTGTTCACCGTCACGCTGGACCCGCAGGCGCTGCGCGACTGGCGCGAGAGTTTCCCCGCCGATCTCGACGCCGACGATTTCCGGTTGCTTTGAGATCGAGCGTCTCCACTTAGGTGCGCCGCGCGCACCGTCTACGCAACGAACCGAACAAGGCGCTGCGCGGGGGCGGCTTGCCCATGGGATCGTGTTCACCCGCCCCCGGCCAGCGTGTAACAAACCTCGAATCGAAGGAGAACAGCCATGACCAGCCAACCGGGCGCTTGCCCCACCAGCGCGGAGCGGAACATGGCCGAGCTGCGCGCCATGCTGCCGGCCGGCATCCGCTCGCGGCGGGTCGACAACGGCAACGGGCTCGACATGCACGTGCTGGAAGCGGGCTACGACAGCGGCGACCGGCCCTGCGTGCTGCTGCTCCACGGCTTTCCCGAGCTGGCCTACAGCTGGCGGCGCGTCATGCTGCCGCTGGCGCGGGCCGGCTACTACGTGGTGGCGCCGGACCAGCGCGGCTACGGCTACACCACCGGCTGGGACGGCGACTACCACGGCGACCTGGCACCGTTCCGCATGCTGAACCTGGTGCGCGACGCGATCGGCCTGCTGGCGGCGCTCGGCCGGCGGACGGCGGCGGTGGTCGGCCATGATTTCGGCGCGCCGGTGGCCGCCTGGTGCGCGCTGATCCGGCCGGACCTGTTCAAGGCCGCGGTGATGATGAGCGCGCCCTTCGCCGGCCCGCCGTCGTTCCCGTTCGCCAGCGCGGACGCGCCGCCGCCGCGGCAGGCCTTCGCCGACCTGAACCGGCTCGACGAGGAACTGGCCGCCCTCGATCCGCCGCGCAAGCACTACCGCAGCTACTTCTGCGGCCCGGACGCCAATCACGACATGCTGCACAGCCCGCAAGGGCTGCACGCCTTCCTGCGCGCCTACTACCACCACAAGAGCGGTGACTGGCCGGGCAACGAGCCGCACCCGCTGGCCTCGCGTCAGGCCGCGGAACTGGCGCGGATGCCGACCTACTACATCATGGAGCGGGACAAAGGCATGGCCGCCACGGTCGCCGCCGCGGCGCCCAGCCCCACCCAGGCCGCGGCCTGCCGCTGGCTCAGCGACGACGAACTGGCGGTCTACACCGCGGCGTACGCGCACACCGGCTTCCAGGGCGGCCTGCAGTGGTATCGCGCCGCGGCCCATCCGGAGTTTCAGCGCGAACTGCTGCTGTACTCCGGTCGCAGCCTGGACGTTCCCTCCTGCTTCATCGCCGGCAGCCGCGACTGGGGCATCTACCAAACGCCGGGCGCCTTCGAGGCGATGCGGGAACGCGCCTGCACCCGGCTGCTGACCTGCCGGCTGATTCCCGGCGTCGGTCATTGGGTGCAGCAGGAAGCGCACGAGCAAGTTGCCGAAACGCTATTGGACTTCCTGCCGACAGCGGGCTGCGAGCACGCCGGGTAAGGGCGTCGCCCCCTCGCACCGACCGCGGCACGGTCGACCTAGACCTTGCGCCCCAAGCCTATGGTCGGGTCGTTCGGATCGAAGGTGGCCAGCATGCGGATCGACCGTCCCATGTTCTCCGCGCGCTGGAACCAGGCATCGGCCAACGCCGGCTCCAGGTGCCGGTCCAGCGTGGCGCGGAACAGCACCAGCCAGTCGTCGACCAGTTCCGGCTTGATCCCCAGCGACATGTGCACGGGGCCGACCCGGTACTGGTCGTCCCGGTAGGCCTGCCCGCCCAGGCTGATCCACCAGAAATGGGTGAGCCGTGCCTTGTGCTCGGGCCAGTCGTGGACGCGGGCGAAGGGCTCGGCCAGGGTGGGGTGGCGCTGGATGCGGTCGTAGAAGTCGTCGACCACGGCGGCGATGGTGGGTAGGCCGATGGCTTCGTGGGTGTCGCGCTGACGCTCGTTCATGGCTCGCTATCCCGACGTCGAACAGGCGCCGACTATAGCAACTCGATGCCGGGGCGACTGTGGGCCAGCCCCGATTAGCGCGCCGCTACCGCCCTCGCCCGCAGCTGGCCGCAACCACCGTCGACGTCCTGGCCGGCGGAATGGCGCAGCTTGGCGAGGATGCCGCGCTGGTGCAGGTAGCGCGCCATGGCCGCCGCCCGCTCCCAGGACGGCCGGCGGTAGTCGAGGCCGTCGACGCTGTTGTAGGGAATGAAGTTCATCACCGCGTACTTGCCGGCGAGCAGCCGGGCGATGGCTTCCAGCTCGTCGTCGCCGTCGTTAATGCCTTCGAGCAGGGTCCACTGGTACTGGATCGGATAGCTGGTGGCGCGTGCGTACTGCTCGCCCAACTCGATCAGTTCCTCCGGCTCCAGCCTAGGCGCCCGCGGCAGCAGCTTGGCGCGCAACTCGGCGCGGGTGGTGTGCAGCGACAGCGCCAGCGCCGGCTTGACCACGCCCTGCGGCAGGCGCTCGAACACGCGGCGGTCGCCGACGGTGGAAAACACCAGGTTCTTGTGGCCGATGTCGCCCTCGGTGCCGAGCAGCTCTATGGCCTCGAGCACGTTGTCCATGTTGTGGGCCGGCTCGCCCATGCCCATGAACACCACCTTCTTCACGAAACGCTTGCTGCGCGCCAGCGCCACCTGGGCGACGATCTCGGCGCTGCCGAGCTGGCGCAGCACGCCGCCCTTGCCGGTCATGCAGAACACGCAACCGACCGCGCAGCCGACCTGGGTCGACACGCACACGCCGTCGCGCGGCAGCAGCACGCTCTCCACGGTTTGGCCGTCGGCCAAATGCACCAGCAAGCGGGCGGAGCCGTCGGCGCTCGGGTGCTCCGAACCCACCCGAGCCAGCCCCTGCAATTGCGCGCTCAGCTCGGGCAGCGCCTTGCGCAGCGCCAGCGGCAGGAAGTCCTCGGCCCGGTGCGGACCGCTGTCGAGCGGCTGCGCCCGGCTCCAGGCGCGCAGGATCAGCGTCTCGTGGCAGGGTTTGGCGCCCAGCTCGCGCAGGCGTTGGCGGATGTGTTCGATGCGCATACGGGGGCGAATGCTAGCACCGTCGGAGCGAGGCCGCATGGTGGTAGACGGATGTCCCCATGCGTTTCATCTGGATCCCGGTAGGGCAAGGCGGCTTTCACGATCGCGCCTTGAGGCGAGAGGAAAGCCCGCGGGCTGTGGCGCGGTACGTCGTCGCCAACCCGATGCGGGCCGGATTGGTCCGGTCCGTGCGCCCCCCTTTGGGATGCGGTGTGGATTTAGCTGTTGATAGGCGTTCGCGGCGCAGCCGCTCCCACAGGGAAAGGCACAGGAGAGGCAAAAGGAGACGCTGCTTTCCCCTGCGGGGGCGGCGCGGTGAGCGAATGCCTACTCTTGGCCGCCCAACTCCCGCAACCGCATCTCGAGGAACCGCCGCTCCGGCTCCTGCCGCACCAGCTGCAAGGCGCGCTGGTAGGAGTCGCGCGCGTCCTCCGCCTTGCCCAAGCGCCGGCACAGATCGGCGCGCACGGCGTGCGCCAGGTGGTAATCGCGCAGCTCGCCGCGGCCGAGGATGGCGTTCACCAGCGCCAGCCCGGCGCCGGGACCGTCGCGCATGGCCACCGCCACCGCGCGGTTGAGTTCGACCACCGGCGACGGCGTCACCCGCGCCAGCACGTCGTACAGCCCGACGATCTGCTCCCAGTCGGTATCGGCCGCCGACGGCGCCTCGGCATGCACGGCGGCGATGGCGGCCTGCAGGGTGTAGGGGCCGAAGCGGCGCGAGCGCAGCGCCTGCTCCACCAGCGCGCCGCCCTCGGCGATCAGCGCCTTGTCCCAGCGCGAGCGATCCTGGTCCTCCAACAGCACGATATCGCCTTCCGGCGTGCTGCGCGCGGCGCGGCGCGATTCCTGCAGCAGCATCAGCGCCAGCAGGCCCTTGGCCTCGGGTTCCGGCAGCAGATCGACCAGCAATCGGCCGAGACGGATGGCCTCGCTGGAGAGGTCGTGCCGGGTCAACTCGGCGCCGGCCGAAGCGGCGTAGCCTTCGTTGAACACCAGGTAGATCACCCGCAGCACCGCGTCCAGCCGCTGCGGCAGCTCGGCCTGCGTCGGCACGCGGTAGGGAATGCGGGCGTCACGAATCTTGGCCTTGGCGCGGACGATGCGCTGCGCCAGGGTCGGCGCCGGCGTGAGGAAGGCGCGGGCGATCTCTTCGGTGGTGAGGCCGCAGACCTCGCGCAGGGTCAGCGCGATCTGGGCATCGGGCGACAACGCCGGGTGGCAGCAGGTGAAGATCAGCCGCAGCCGGTCGTCCTCGATGCTCTCGCCTTCCCACTCCGCCGGATCGGCGCCGGGGGCCTCGAACTGCTCGACGCGCTCGTCCAGCGAGTCGAAGCGGGCGAGCCGGCGCAGCCGGTCGATGGCCTTGAAGCGCCCGGCCGATACCAGCCAGGCGCGCGGATTGGCCGGCACGCCCTCGCGCGGCCATTGCTCCAGCGCCGCGCGAAAGGCGTCATGCAGGGCCTCCTCGGCCAGATCGAAATCGCCGAGCAATCGGATCAGGGTGGCGAAGACGCGGCGCGACTCCGCCAGATAAATCGCTTCCAATTGCCGGCGCAGCGCATCCCCCGCCCCCTCGCTCATGCTCACCCCGTGTTTTCTTGTGCGCGCGCTCCGCGCTCAACCGGCGGCGGCGACGCTCTCGCCGGTTCCCGTCTGCGGCTGCCGGGTGCAGTTGACCATCCACGGTACGCCGAAGCGGTCCACCAGCATGCCGAAGCGCAGCGACCAGAAGGTCTGCTGCATGGACATGCGCACGTTGCCGCCCTCGGCCAGCGCATTGAACGCGCGCTCGGCCTCGTCCGGGTCGTCGATGCCGATCGTCACCGAGAAGCCCTTGATCGGCTCCTGCTCGCCGGGCGGCGCGTCCGACGCCATCAGCATCTCGTCGCCCACCGTCAGGCAGGCGTGCATGACCTTGTCGCGCCACTCGGCCGGCAACTGGGCGCACATCTCCTCGGGTCCATCGCTGTAACGCAGCAACTCGAGCTTGCCGCCCAGGCACTGCTGGTAGAACTGGAACGCCTGTTCGCAATCGCCGTTGAACATCAAATAAGGGCTGAACTTCATGACTGACCTCCTTGGTCGTTGCTGGATCAGGCCTGCGCCTCGATCTGCTGGCGCAAGCGGTCTTCCTTCGCTCTCAGCTCGGCCGTGAAGGCCTCGCCCAAGTCATCGGCTTCGTACAGCTGACGCAGCTCCAGTTCGCCGCCGTCCGACAACGGCCAGCGCTTGGCCCATGCCAGTGCCTCCTCGCGCGAGTTCGCCCGGATCATGGTGAAGCCGGCGATCAGTTCCTTGGTCTCGGTGAACGGTCCGTCGGTCACCACCGGCTTGCCGTCGACGAAGCGGATACGCGCGCCTTTCGCGGTGGGTTGCAAGCCTTCGCCGGCGAGCAGCATGCCCGCCTTGGCCAGCTCCTCGTTGTAGGCCAGCATGTCGGCCAGTTGCTGCTCGGTGGGCAGAACGCCTGCCTCGGTATCCGGGTCGGCCCTGCGGGTGATCATGAAACGCATGTGAATTCCTCCTTGTGGTTCTGGCCCGGCTAGCGCCTCGGGCTCTATCCCTGGTCGAATACGCTCGGCCGCGATCGACAGCCCGGCCAACGATCCCTCGCTTCAGAGGTAAGAGGTCACCTCGGGCGCGGACTGCCAGCGGTCGTTGCGGCCGTCTTCGTACTGAACCGGTATGCGCGCTAGCGCCTCGTCCGAGACATCGTCCAGGCAGGCCAGGTTGACGGCGTGGAACTCGCCGTTGAACGGCTCGATCTCCAAATAGCCCTTGCTGAAGCCACGCACGCCGCAGCGGCTGCAGAAATAATGATGAACGTGTCCCGGCGGCCATGCCGACGGCGAGGCCTGGTAGTCGCTGAGCAGTTCCGCGCCCTGGGTGAGGCGAAACGCCCCGGCCAGGGCGAACGCCTTCCACATGCGGGTCTTGCGGCAGAACGAACAGTTGCAGCGGTAGCTGGCGGCAGTCAGATCCAGCTCGCATTCGAAGCGCACGCCGCCGCAGTGGCAGCTGCCGTGATAGGTCTTCATGGCGGCATTCCTCACCGCTTATGGCTGCAGATCGAACGACGCCTTGCCGCTCTCCATGTCCATCGGCACCGAGTAGTGCTCGTGCACGATCAGCCAACGGCCCTGCTGCCTGCGCAAGGCGTAGGTGGCTCGCATCCAGGAGGACTTCTCGCTGCCGTCGGCCTCGACCATGCCGCAGCGGACCAAGCCGTGGGCGAACCCCACGTCGCCGGACGCCGCGATGCTCGGATCGTGGAGAGCGAACAGCATCTGCCCCGTGGCGTGGGCGACGCAGGCCCGCCAGTGCGCGCCGTACGCCTCGGTGCCGACGAACCGCAACTGACCGACCGCGTCGTAGGCGACGATGTCGGGCGTGTAGTGCGCGAGGATGGCATCGACGTCGAGCGCGCGCACGGCGCGCTGGTAGTCGTCCAGGACCGCGCGGATGTCGTTGTCGATGCTGACGTCGGAAGCGACTGTGCTCATGTTCCTCTCCTTGGATTGCTGACGGCGGTTACGGCTTGAGTTCACGCACCGGCCGGACTTCGACGCTGCCGACTCGGGCGGCCGGAATGCCCGCGGCGATGCGGATGGCCTCGTCCAGATCCTCGGCGTCGACCAGGTAGAATCCGGCGAGTTGCTCCTTGGTTTCGGCGAAGGGGCCGTCGGTGATGGAGACGCTGCCGTTGCGCACCCGCACGGTGGTGGCGGTCTGCACCGACTCCAGCGCCTCGGCGGCGAGCATGCGTCCGCTCGCCTCGATCTTGTTGGCGTAAGCCAGGCATTCCTCGTCGCGCGGGCTCTCGGGCAGGGAATGGAGCCGGCTTTCCTCACTGTAGACGAGGCATAGGTATTTCATGTTCTCCTCCGGACGGTGAGCGGGTGCTGTAGCGGGCCACGCGGCGGCGCGCCACTCCGCTACAAGATAGTCGTCCGGGACGGGACACGATCGACATCGGCCCGAAAAAAAATCTCTCCGGGCGGCAGAACGTCAGCTCAGCTTGAGGCCGTGCACCGCGCCGGCGAGATCGCTCATCATGCGGTCCACCTTGGCGACGGACTGCGCGATCTCGGTCGACGCGCCGGAAAGCTCGCTCATCGAGCGGCTGATCTGCTCGACATCGGCGGCCACGGCCTGGTTCTCGTGCGACAACGCTTCGCCGGCGGCGGCCACCTCGCCGATCAGCGCCGACACGCGCCGGGCGCGGTCGACGATCTCGCGCAGTCCCTGGTCGGCGCCGGCCGCGTTGCGGCGGCCCTGCTCGACCCGCTCGGTGCTCAGATGCATGGCGTCCAGCGCCTGCTCGGTCTGCGCCACCACGTTGTGCACGCGCTCGCCGACACGGCTGGTCGCCTCGTGGGTACGGTCGGCCAGGTTCTTCACCTCCTCGGCCACCACGGCGAAGCCGCGCCCGGCCTCGCCGGCCCGCGCCGCCTCGATCTGCGCGTTGAGCGCCAGCAGGTTGGTCTGGCGGGCGATGGCATGGATCTCGTCGACGATCTCGCCGATCTCCCGGGTAAACCGGCCCAGTTGCTCCATCTGGCTCGCGGTCTGGGTGACCATGACCGCGACCTGCTGCATATCGTCCACCGTGCGCTGGATGGCCTCGCCCCAGCGCTGCGCTTCCTGCTCGGCAAGCCGCGCCTCCTGCGCGGAGTTGAGCGTGCCCTGGGTGTGCCGCTCGCTCAGCTGCGCCATCCGCTCCACCGCGGCGGCGGTCGAATTGGCCTTGGCGGTCTGGCCGGCCACCACATCGGCCACGCGCCGGGTACGCTCGACGATGGCCGCGGTCTCGGCCGCGCCGACAGCGGTGGAGCGGTCGATCTCGCCGAGCACCCCCTGCAGTTGGCGGCTGGTCTGCTCGGCGCCGGTGCGCGCGGCGGCCAGCTGCGCGAACCCGGCGTTCTTGGCCCGCTCGAACAGGAACGCCATGCCGAACAGCGCCAGGATAAGGCCGATGATGGAGCTGGTCTGCAGGCCGGGCAGTTCCTCGACAGGGAACGCACGGGCCGGCACCAGGATCTCCCGCTTCTCGAGCAGCGACAGGACGGCGACCTCGATCACCATCAGCCCGCTCCAGATGCCGCCGGCGCGCAGCCCGCCCATGAACACGGCGATCACCGGAATGCCGGCCAGCCAGAACAGCGTGGAGGACATGATCCCGTTGTTGATGTACGACACCCACAACAGCGCGGCGTTGATGGTGAGGATGGAGAAGTCGCGGAAGGCGTTGGTCTGCCCGGTCAGGCGGTGCAGCAGCGGGATCAGGATCGCCACCAGGCCGGCGAATGCCATGCCCTGCGCCGCCGCCGGCACGCCCATCCGGTAGTACTTGACGGTGAAGTAGGCCGCCGCCAGTGCCAGCATCCAGGCCATGCCGGTGAGATTGCGCGCCCGTGCGTGGTGCTCCGGGTTCGCCAGCGCCTGCGGTGGAACGAACAAGTCGAATAATCTGGCGGCGGACATCTGCGGGCTGCTCCACGGCGTCGAAAACGGAACGCGTCCGACGGTGTCGGCGCTGGCGATCTATCGGCCCGGCGCGCCGAGTCTTGAGCCGCGCCGCGACCGCGCGCACCATGTGGCGCGCGTCGACCGGCCTAAGCCGGCCGCATGATCCACCTTGTCACGCCAGGCACCGAGCGACCATGACCGAGATCCTGTTCTGCGGCGACCCGCACGGCCGCTTCGATCAGATCAACCGCCTGGCGCGCGAGCGCCGCCCGGCCGCGATGGTGCTGCTGGGCGATTTCGACCTGGCAAGGCCGCTGGAGCAGGAGATCGCCGAAGCGGCCGCGCTGTGCCGGATCCTGCACATTCACGGCAATCACGACACCGACAGCGAAGCGGCCCACGATCACCTCTGGCACTCGGCGCTGGCCGAGCACTCGATCCACGGCCGCGTGGTGGAGGTGGGCGGACTGCGGATCGCCGGCTTGGGCGGGGTGTGGCGGTCCAGCGTCTGGAACGCCCATAGCGGCGAGATCCGCTACCGCTCGCGCGCCGACTGGCTGGCCGGCGAGCCGGAAACCAGCCGCTGGCGCGGCGGCGTCGCGCTGCGGCAGCGCTCCAGCGTATGGCCGGAGGACTACGAGGCGCTGGCCGGACAACGGGCCGACATACTGGTCTGCCACGAAGCGCCGGCCGCCCATCGCTTCGGCGTGGCGCTGATCGACCGGCTGGCCGCGGCGATGGGCGCGCGCCTCATCGTCCATGGCCATCACCACGAGGACTACCGGACCGAGCGCGGCGGCGTCACGGTGATCGGCGTCGGCGAGGCCGCCGTCACCGCACTGGACGGCACGGTACTAATACCGGGCCGCTGAAGTGAGTTCAGCCGGCGCCGTCGATTTGCGCCAGCGCCTGGCGGATCGGCTCCGCCTCGTCGGGCCGCACCAGCCGCGCCACTTCCTGGCCGTCCTTGAGGAACACCAGGGTCGGCCAGAGCTTCACCCCGAACGTGCGCCCCAAGCGGCGGCCGCGGCCGTCGGCGATCTTGATGTGCCGCACCTGGGGATGATCGGCGAAGGCCTCCTCCAGCAGCGGCTGCGCGGCGCGACAGTAGCCGCACCAGGGGCTGCCGAATTCCACCACCAGTGGCTCGCTCATCGCGTCGATCTCCGCCCGCTTCGGCTCGACCTCCGCGTATACCTCGTTCATTGCCATAGCTATCTCACGTTCGACGGCTCTATCCGCGGCCGGCTCGGCCGCCGGGCTTCGATCAACAATCGGCGCCCCCGGCCATGGAATCAACTCCGCGGCCGTCCGGCAAGGGTCTCGAAGCCGGATCGCGCGCACGAGGACGCGCACTTCGGCTTGCGGCCCGGTAACATGCGCGTAATTGAATCCCGTCATGCCGCCGGAGCCCTTTCATGCCCGTCCGTGAGATACGCCACCCCCTGATCCGCCACAAGCTTGGCCTGATGCGCCGCGCCGACATCAGCACCAAGAATTTCCGCGAATTGGCCCAGGAGGTGGGCGCGCTGCTCACCTACGAGGCAACGCAGGACCTGCCGCTGGAGACCTACGACATCGAGGGCTGGTCCGGCACCGTGCAGGTGGAGAAGATCGCCGGCAAGAAGATCACCGTGGTGCCCATCCTGCGCGCCGGCATCGGCATGCTCGACGGCGTGCTCAGCCTCATTCCCAGCGCCAAGGTCAGCGTCATCGGCCTCGAACGCAACGAGGAGACGCTGCAGGCGCGCACCTACCTGGAAAAGCTGGTGCCGCAGATCAACCAGCGCCTGGCCCTGATCGTCGACCCGATGCTGGCCACCGGCGGCTCCATGATCGCCACCATCGACATGCTCAAGAAGGCCGGCTGCCGCGAGATCCGCGCGCTGGTGCTGGTGGCGGCGCCGGAAGGCATCGCCGCGGTGGAGAAGGCGCATCCCGACGTGGCCGTTTACACTGCCTCGATCGACCAAGGCCTGAACGAGCACGGCTACATCCTGCCCGGCCTGGGCGATGCCGGCGACAAGATCTTCGGAACCAAGCAGAAGGACGTTTGAGCATGCAACCGCAGACGCGGGATCCCGTCTGGCGTCAGGCCCTGGCCGGCGCCCAAATGTTGTTCGTGGCATTCGGCGCGCTGGTGCTGATGCCCCTGATCACCGGCATGGACCCGAACGTGGCATTGTTCACGGCCGGGATCGGCACGTTGATCTTCCACATCATCACCCGCAACCAGGTGCCGGTATTCCTGGCCTCCAGCTTCGCCTTCATCGCGCCGATCCTCGCCGCCAAGGGCGATTTCGGCATGCCGGCCACCCTGGGCGGACTCATGGCCGCCGGTCTCGTGTACGTGGCGCTGGCCGGCGCGGTGAAGCTCAAGGGCACCGACTTCATCGACCGACTGCTGCCGCCGGTGGTGATCGGCCCGGTGATCATGTCGATCGGCCTGGGGTTGGCGCCGGTGGCGGCGAACATGGCCATGGGCAAGGCCGGCGACGGCAGCGCCCAGCTCATTCCCTACGACACGGCGCTGATGATCTCGCTGCCGGCGCTCGTCACCACGCTGGTGGTGGCGGTGCTCGGCCGCGGCATCTTCCGGCTGGTGCCGATCATCTTCGGCATCATCGTCGGCTACGTGCTGGCCTGGCTGCTCGGCGCGGTCGATTTCGCGCCCGTCGCCGCCGCGCCGTGGCTGGCGCTGCCGAAGTTCGTGGCGCCGGAGCTCCACTGGGGCGCGATCCTGTTCATGCTGCCGGTGGCCATCGCGCCGGCCATCGAGCACATCGGCGACGTGTTGGCCATCGGCTCGGTGACCGGCAACAACTACTTCAAGAAGCCCGGCCTGCACCGCACCCTGCTCGGCGACGGCCTGGCCACCTCCGCCGCCGCGGCCTTCGGCGGCCCGCCCAACACCACCTATTCCGAGGTCACCGGCGCGGTCATGCTGACCCGCAACTTCAACCCGCGCATCATGCTGTGGGCGGCCGGCCTGGCGGTGGTGCTGGCCTTCGTCGGCAAGTTCGGCGCGGCGCTGCTGAGCATTCCGGTGCCGGTGATGGGCGGCATCCTCTGCCTGCTGTTCGGCGCCATCGCCGTGGTCGGTCTCAATACCCTGATCCGGCATCAGGTCGACCTGGCCGAGCCGCGCAATCTGGTGATCGTGGCGGTGACGCTGGTGTTCGGCATCGGCGGCATGATCATCGGCGCCGGCGACGTCAGCCTGAAGGGCATCTCGCTGTGCGGCATCGTCGCCATTCTGCTCAATCTGATCCTGCCGGGCGGCGGCGGCTGGCGCCGCAAGGTCCCCGAAGCGGAAGCGGCGTAACGCCGATCCGTCATGCATGGGGCTTATATGCCCCATGCAATTGATTTATTTGCTCTTTCCTCGAGACGCGGGGCAACTTGACCGAATCCCGACCGGTTAAGCCGCGATCTCGAGGACATCTACATGCCGCCAGCCTCCTCCCCCACTCGCAGCCAACTGTTCCTGGCCGTGCTCGCCTGCGCCGGCGCCCTACTCGTGGCGCACGTGCTCGGCCGGTTCATGTTCACCCCGCTGCTGCCGCACTTCATCGCCGACGGCATGCTCACCTTGCGGCAGGGCGCGCAACTGGCGACCTGGAACTATGTCGGCTACCTGGTGGGCGCGCTGCTGGCACTGCGCTGGTACCGGCCGGCCACGCTGCGCCGGGCGCTGACACTGGCGCTGGTGGCCAACGCGCTTCTCACCGCCGCGCAGCTCGCCACCGCCGATGCCGACGTTTTGCTGGTGCTGCGCACCCTCAACGGCGTGAGCAACGGCATCGTGTTCGTGCAGGCGCCGGCGCTGGTGCTGGAATGGCTGTCGCAGCACGGCAAGGCGCAGCTGAGCGGCCTCACCTATGTCGGCGTCAGTATCGGCCTGGTCATCTCCAGCGGTCTGTCGGAGTGGCCGGCGGACTGGTTGCAGGGACCGGCGCGCTGGTGGCCGGCGGCGGCGCTGGCGCTGCCGGTGGCCTTGTGGAGCGCTGCCTACCTGCGCCGGATCGATTTGCCGGCACCGGCGCCGTCCGTCGCCGGCGGCCATCCCGGAGCGCTGTTCGACCGCGCCAGCATTCCGCTCTTCCTCGCCTACGCCGGCGGCGGGCTGGGCTACATCCTGCCGATGACCTTCCTGCCGGTACTGGCGGTCGAGCAGCTGGAGCCCGGCGATCAGTTGATCCGGTCGGTCTGGTTCTGGGCCTCGCTGGCGTCGGTGCCGACCTTGTGGCTGTGGAACGGATTGGGTGCGCGCTGGGGCGACCGCCGCACGCTGATACTGAACTACGCCGTTCAGCTGCTCGGCATGCTCGGTCCGTTGCTGTGGCCGGGCGCGCTGGGCATCTGGCTGTGCGCGCTGCTGGTGGGCAGCACCTCGCTCGGCACGGTGCTGCTCAGCCAACGCCTGGCGCGCATGCTGCAACCGCACCAGGGGCCGCGCCTGGCGGCGGCGTTGATCGCGCTGTGGGGCCTAGCGCAACTCACCGGGCCGTGGCTGGCCGGGCATTGGCTGCGCTTCGGCGGGTCGCTGACCAGTACCTGGTGGATCGGCGCCGGGGCCTTGGCTTGGGGACTGGCGTGGAGCATGGCGGTGCCGGAGCCGGCGGAGTGGCATCGGCGGCGGGCGGTGGGTACGGCGGGCACGTCGGTATCCGGGGGCTGAGCGGTTGGCGCATCCGTAACTAGGACAACCAGCACATGATCTTCCGCCAGCTCCGCACACGTTCTCGGCGGAGAGAAACTGGAAGGCACGCCCGCGGCGATTGACGACGCTGCTTCGCACGACTAGGAACAGCGTTCGCTGTTCCGAGAACGAAAAAAGGCGCGGTCGAAACCGCGCCTTTTCTTTTTCGGGCCAAGCGGGTCGCACCCACCCGGCACCAGGGCAGTTACTTCGCGAACGGCTGCGGCCGCGGGGTCTTGTTGGTCGACGGCGGCAGGATCGGCATGGAGAAGCTGGGCTGCTCGCCGGTCAGCGTCTTGAGGAAGGCGACGATCTTGCCGATCTCGTCCTCGCCGAGCTTGCGGCCGAGCTGCAGACGGGCCATCACGTCCACCGCCTCTTCCAGCGTCCAGTACGCGCCGTCGTGGAAGTAGGGGTAGGTCAGCTCGACGTTGCGCAGGGTCGGCACCTTGAACTTGAAGCGGTCGGCGTCCTTACCGCTGACCGCCGCCACGCCCTCGGCCGGATTCTTGGTCTGGTAGGGTTCGACCACGCCCATCTTCTGGAACGAGCTGCCGCCCACCGCCGGGCCGTAGTGGCAAGCCACGCAGCCCACTTCCTTGAACAGCTTGTAGCCTTCCAGCTCGGTCTTGGTCAGCGCCTTCTCGTCGCCCAGCAACCAGCGGTCGAAGCGCGAGTGCGGCGTCACCAGCGTCTCCTCGAACGCGGCGATGGCGTCGGTAACTTGATCGATGGTGATCTTGTCGGTCTTGTAAACCGCCTTGAACGACTCCCGGTACTGCGGGATAGAACGCAGCACGTCCACCGCCAGGTTATGGGTGAACGCCATCTCGCCCGGGTTGGCGATCGGGCCGGCGGCCTGCTCCTTGAGGTCGGCGGCGCGGCCGTCCCAGAACTGCGCCAGGTTCATGCTGGAGTTGAGCACGGTCGGCGAGTTGATCGGGCCTTCCTGCCAGTTGTGACCGATCGAGGTCGGCAGGTTGTCGCTGCCGCCCATGCTCAGGTTGTGGCAGGAGTTGCAGGAGATGAAGCCGGACTTGGACAGGCGCGGATCGAAATACAGCTGCTTGCCCAGCTCGACCTTGGCCGGATCGGTGATCTTCGCCGGCAGGATCGGCCGGATCGGTTCATTGTTGGGAGTCATGGCCCAGGCGTTCGCGCCTAGCAACAACCCCGCCCCCAGTAACAGCGCCTTAGCCTTCATTGTGGTGTTCCTCGATGGATACCAGCTGATAGTTCTGAGGAACAGGCTACCGGCCGTGGTTTATTAGGATTTGATGTAGGTCAACTGCGGGGCGCTTGCACCAAGGACTGAATCGTGGTTCATTCCTTGGATGGCCTACCGCCGCACCGAGAAAATGGCAACGCGCCTGAGCGAGACTCGCGACCGCATCGTCGACGCGGCGCTCGCCCTGGTGGCGCGCCATGGCTACGGCGCCGCCGGCATGCCCGCCATCGCCGCCGAGGCCGGCGTTTCCACCGGGCTGCTGTACCGCCATTTCCCATCCAAGGCCGACCTGTTCGACGAGGTGTTCCGCCGCGCCTCGCAGCGCGAGATCGACGCCTGTGCGGCGGCGGCCGCCCTACCCGGCACGGCGCGCCAACGCCTGGCGCGGGTGGTTGAGACCTTCGCCCGGCGCGCGCTCAAGGGCCGCCGCCTGGCCTGGGCGCTGCTGGCCGAACCGGTCGACCCGCTGGTCGAGGCCGACCGCGCCCGCTTTCGCGAGCCCTACCGGGCGATCTTCGCCGGGATCATCGAAGCCGGGATCGAGACCGGCGAGGTGGCGCCGCAGCACGCCCGCACCGTCGCCGCCGCCATGGTCGGGGCGATCGCCGAGGCGCTGATCGGCCCCTTGAGCGAACCGCCGCAGCCGCACGAGGAAGAGGCGCTGATCGCCACGGTCACCCGCTTCTGCCTGCGGGCGCTGGGGCCCGAACCCGCACCGTATAACCACAACGAAGCAGACACCGCACCGGGGAACAAGGAGGAGTGAAGCCGTGAACGCCCAGATTGACGAACGTCCAAGCCACGCGGTCGAGGCGATGGCCTCCACCCACGAGGTCTTCAACCAGCCGCCGGCGCTGGAGAACTACAACCTCTATCTGCAGGACCAGGCGCTGCGCGAAGCGGTGCGACGCCACGGCGCCGGCTGGGCCGAGGCCGAGCTGACCGAGTTCGGTGAACTGGCCGGCCGCGCCGACTACATCGAACTCGGCTTCCAGGCCAACGAGAACCCGCCGCAGCTGTTCACCCACGACCGCTTCGGGCACCGCGTGGATCTGATCAAATTCCACCCGGCCTACCATGAGCTCATGCGCATCGCGCTCGAACACGGCCTGCACAGCGCGCCCTGGACCGATCCCAAGCTCGGCGCGCACGTCGCGCGCGCTGCCAAGTACTACCTACAGACCCAGGTCGAGGCCGCGCACGGCTGCCCCATCACCATGACCTTCGCCGCCGTGCCGGCGCTGCGCCATCAACCCGATCTGGCCAAGACCTGGCTGCCCAGGATCACCGCCCGCGCCTACGATCCGCGCAACGTGCCCGACGCGCAGAAGCAGGCCGTGACCATCGGCATGGCCATGACCGAGAAGCAAGGCGGCTCGGACGTGCGCGCCAACACCACCCGCGCCTACCCGCTCGGCGCCGGCGGGCCGGGCCAGGCCTACGAGCTGGTGGGGCACAAGTATTTCGTGTCGGCGCCGATGTGCGATGCGTTCCTGGTGCTGGCGCAGGCGCCGGGCGGGCTGTCCTGCTTCCTGCTGCCGCGCTGGCGGCCGGACGGCGGCAAGAACCCGCTGCAGATCCAGCGGCTGAAGCGCAAGATGGGCAACGTCGCCAACGCTTCGAGCGAAACCGAACTGCGCGGCGCGTTGGCATGGATGGTGGGCGAGGAAGGCCGCGGCGTGCGCACCATCATCGAGATGGTGGCCATGACCCGCTTCGACTGCATGATCGGCTCCTCCGCCGGCATGCGTCAGGCCGCGGCCCAGGCGCTGCACCATTGCCACCACCGCAGCGCCTTCGGCGCGCCGCTGGACCGACAGCCGCTGATGCGGAACGTGCTGGCCGACCTGGCGCTGGAGAGCGAGGCGGCGATGGCCTTCACCCTACGCATGGCGCATGCGCTCGATCATCAGGACCAGGAGCACGAGCGGCTGCTGGCGCGGGTCGCGGTCGCGGTGGGCAAGTACTGGATCTGCAAGCGCACGCCGCAGCACGCCTACGAGGCGATGGAATGCATCGGCGGCAGCGGGGTGATGGAAGACAGCATCATGCCGCGGCTGTTCCGCGAATCGCCGGTGAACGCGATTTGGGAAGGCAGCGGCAACGTCCAGTGCCTGGACGTGCTGCGCGCCATGGGCAAGGAACCGGCAGTGGTCGACGCCTTCTTCGCCGAATTGGCCGCCGCCCGCGGCGGCGATGACCGCTACGACCGTTTCGTCGAACGGCTGCGACAGGACATGCGCGACCCGGCCGAACTGGAGTACCGCTCGCGCGATCTGGTGGACCGCATGGCGCTGGCCATCCAAGCCTCGCTGCTGATCCGCGCCGGCAACGCCGCCGTGAGCGACGCCTTCTGCGCCGGCCGGCTGCAGGACCACGCCAGCCGCAACTACGGCACGCTGCCGAAGGGCGTGGATTGCGCGGCGCTCATCGAGCGGGCCCGACCGCGGCTGTAGCCGACCCGCGCGCGTTGCCCGGCCATCACGTCCACGGGGGAGCGCCGCGCGTGCCATGTCTTCGGAGAGGAACATGGTGCGCATGGCGCCCCCTAGGCACCGAGGCGTCGAATCCGTGGCGGTGAGCGTCGCGGTTCGATCCGCCACTCCTCGCCGGCGCGCCCCTCTCCCACCCCGGGTGGCTTGATCCGGATCAGGCTTTCCTGTCATACATCGCGATTAGCTTCCGCTCGTCGCGCCTCCCATGCCCGCGACGGCGCCTCCCGACCAAAACCAAACCCTATCTACGGAGTTGCTCATGCGCCTGTCCAAGTCCCTGCTCCTCGCCGTCGGTCTGGCCGTTGCCGGCTCCGCCTGGGCCGCCGATGCGACCGTCAAGTACCGCCAGGATCAGATGAAGGTGCTGGGCGGTCACATGGGCTCGATCGTGGCCATCATCAAAGGCGAAGTGCCGTTCACCGATCAGCTGGCCGTCCACGCCAAGGGCCTGGCCGCCACCGCCGCGCTCACCGAGGCCGTGTTCAAGGAGAAGGCCACGGGCGGCGACAGCGCGTCCAAGCCTGAGATCTGGAGCGACTGGCAGCGCTTCGCCGGCAACGCCGACAAGCTCACCCAGGCCGCCAACAAGCTGGCCGACGCGGCCGCCGCCGGCGATCAGGGCGCGATCCGCGCCGCCATGGGCGAGGTCGGCAAGAGCTGCAAGGGCTGCCACGACGACTTCAAGGTGAAGCGCTGATAAGCGGCCATGCGTAGTAGTACCGTCGACGCGCCGCAGCAGCGGGTCTGGGATCTGCCGGTCCGCCTGTTCCACTGGCTGATCGTGCTTCTGCTGGGACTGCTCTGGTACACCGGCGATGTGGGCGGGCTGGACATCAGCCTGCCCCTGCCCGGCGGCAAGACGCTGTTCCTGGCCAATATGGACCTGCACATGCTGGCCGGGCAGACGGTGCTGGCGCTGGTACTGTTCCGCGTGCTGTGGGGAGTGGCGGGCTCGACCACTGCCCGCTTCGCCGCCTTCGTACGCGGCCCCAAGGCCGCGCTGGCCTATCTGAAGGCCACGCTGCGCGGCGATGCTCCCGTCACGTTCGGTCACAACCCCGCCGGCGGGCTGATGATCGTGCTCATGCTCGGGCTGCTGCTGGCGCAAGGCGTCACCGGCCTGTTCGCCAGCGACGACCTGTTCTCCGAGGGGCCGCTGGCGCATCTGGTGGGCAGCGACGTCTCGGGCCGGCTGACCGAGCTGCACGGTTGGCTGTTCAAGGCGCTGCTGGCCGCCGCCGCCGTGCACGTGGCCGTGATCCTCACCTATCTGCTGCGCGGCAAGAACCTGGTGCGCGCCATGGTGACCGGCCGCGCGCCGCACGTGCCGAACCCGGCGAACGGCGCGGCCGTCCGCTGGGCACCGACCTGGCTGGCGGCAGTGCTGCTAGCGCTGGCCGGCCTGGCGGTGTGGTCGTTGCGCTGGCTGTAAGCCAGCGCAACGACTCGATCCGCCCCCCCTGCCCGCTAGCGTCCGCCGCCCTGCGCCTTCCGCACCGGGGTCAGTAGAAACGCCCGCGGCCTGCCGTTGATCAGTGCATCGCCGACGATCTGGCCGCGATCGTTGATGGCGTTCGCCTCCCGCAGCAAAGTGACCGGTTTGAGCGGATCGTTCGGGTCGATCAGCTCGTTCAGGTCGCGCATTCCCATGCCCTGCTGCCACAACACGGCGCGGGTCCCGTCCTCGACGTAGCTATAGCCGACCACCTGGCCGAATAGATTGATGCCGTTGGCCCGGCTGTAATCGATGCCGCCGGGGAGGTCGCCGAGGTCCTGCATTCTGCCGTGCTGCCAAAGAAAGGCGCGCACTCCGGTCGCGGCATAGCTGTAGCCCACCACCTGCCCCTGCAGATTGATGTCGGTGGCCACGCTGCCGCTGAGCCCGCCGGGCAGTTCGCCCAGATCGATGATCCGCCCCACTCCCACAACACCGCACGGGTACTGCCGCCCACCTGACTCCAGCCCACCACCTGGCCGAGACCGTTGATGGCGTTGGCGGCGCCGGCGCTGGGCTGGCCGGGCAAGGTGCCGAGTCCGAACATCAGCCCGAACCACCACGCCACCGGCTGGCCGGCGTTGCTGCCGACGGCGATACCGAGGTCGCCGATGTCGTTGGCGCTGCTGTAGATACCCTCGCCCGGCGGGTGCGGCTCGCCCAGGCGGATCATGCTGCCGTACTGCCACAGGAAGGCTTGGGTCGGATTGGTCTCCTCGTTGCCGACGGTGCCGACCACCTGGCCCAGATTGTTGATGCCGTAGGCCAGGCTCTCGCCGGGAAGCCCTTCCAGCATCAGCATGTTACCGCTCTGCCAGAGGAACCCTCGCGCGGCCGGATAGGAACTGCTGTCGCTGACGCCGACCACTTGCCCGGCGTTATTGATGTCGCTGGCCCAGCTGGTCTCGGTGCCGGGCTCCACCCAGGGCGGGGTCAGCGCGCCGAGGTCGGTGATGCGGTAGCTGGGCGTGGCGCTCGCCAAACCCGGCAGCGCGGTGCAAATGGCTGCGATGGCCAGACGGGTAGACGTCCGTTGTTGTGTATTCATGCCGATCTCCCTTCAGCATTGGTATTGGTGTAAGCCGCGTACGCGAGCAGTCGCCGTGGCGAACGCAGCGCGGAGTCGAAGTCGCGTTCGAGCGAGAAAGCAGGACGTGGAAGCCGAGATGGAACGAGCCTGGGCGACTAGATCGGGGGCGCTGCCGACTCCGTGGTCAAGCCCCGTGCGCCGTCGGCCGCCCCTGCGCATTGTCGGTCACAGCTAAGCCTAGCCGGTGGTTTCCTGACAAGGCGAGCCACCCCCGGTCGGACCAGACCGGGCGCACCATAGTTTTCCTTTCCCTCACAAAGTCGGGGGATAGCTTCTCGGCCACTGTTGTCATTGCATTTTACGAGTCACACGCCACAGAACCAGGCGTTTTTTCATATAGATTCTTTTATCCTGACGGGCCGCAGCCGCCGTGCTCGCTCACAACCAAATAACCGTATCGTCCATCTCTGTCCGCGTCCCGAGGCCGAGCCATCCCATGACCGACCGCATCCTGCACCCCGGACTACGCAATCGCCGCATGTCCGCCGACAACGCCGCCGCCCTGATCGAGCCCGGCACCACCGTTGCCATGAGCGGCTTCACAGGCGCCGGCTATCCCAAGGCGGTACCGCAGGCGCTGGCGGAGCGTATCGAACGCGCCCACCAAGCCGGCGAGCAGTTCCGCGTCAAGGTACTGACCGGGGCCTCCACCGCGCCGGAGCTGGACGGGGTATTGGCCAAGGCGCAGGGCATGGAGCTGCGGCTGCCGTATCAGTCCGATCCGACGCTGCGCGAGCGCATCAACGCCGGCGAACTGGACTATCTCGACATCCACTTGAGCCACGTCGCCCAGCACACCTGGTTCGGCTTCTACGGCGAGATCGACGTGGCGGTAATCGAGGTTGCCGGCATTCTCGAGGACGGCCGGCTGATCCCGTCGTCCTCGGTCGGCAACAACAAGACCTGGCTGGAGCAGGCCGACAAGGTCATCCTCGAGGTCAACGACTGGCAGCCGGCCGAGCTGGAAGGCATGCACGATGTCTACTACGGCACCGCGCTACCGCCGCACCGTAAGCCGATCCTGCTGACCCAGCCGGACGACCGCATCGGCGAACCCTACCTGCGTTGCCCTCTGGACAAGGTGCTGGCGGTGGTCGAAACCCACGCGCCGGACCGCAACTCGCCGTTCGCTCCGCCGGACGCCACCTCCAAGCAGATCGCCGGCCACTTGCTCGACTTCTTCGCCCACGAGATCAAGCGCGGCCGGCTCACGCCGCGGCTATTGCCGCTGCAATCCGGGGTGGGCAACATCCCCAACGCCGTGCTGGCCGGGCTCGCCGACGGCGGCTACCGCGACCTGACCGCCTTCACCGAGGTGATCCAGGACGGCATGATCCATCTGCTCAAGGCCGGCGTGCTGCGCATGGCCTCGGCCACGTCATTCTCGCTCAGCCCGCCCGGCATCGAGGAGTTCACCGCCAACGTGGAGTTCTACCGCAAGCGCATCGTGCTGCGCCAACAGGAGATCTCCAACCACCCGGAGCTGATCCGCCGCCTCGGCTGCATCGCCATGAACGGCATGATCGAGGCCGACATCTACGGCAACATCAACTCCACCCACGTCGCCGGCAGCCGGATGATGAACGGCATCGGCGGCAGCGGCGACTTCGCCCGCAACGGCTATCTGTCGGTGTTCATGTCGCCGAGCACGGCCAAGAACGGCGCCATTTCCAGCATCGTGCCCATGGCCAGCCACGTCGACCACACCGAGCACGACAGCATGGTGGTGGTCACTGAACAGGGCCTGGCCGACTTGCGCGGCCTCTCGCCCAAGCAGCGGGCGCGAACCATCATCGCCAACTGCGCGCATCCGGATTACCGCCCGCTGCTGTGGGACTACTTCGAGCGCGCCTGCCGCGACAGCCACGGCCGCCACACCCCGCACTTGCTGGGCGAAGCGCTGTCCTGGCACCAGCGGCTGCTCGACACCGGCAGCATGCTGGCCTGATGGACGTTTGCCCGCGGCCTAGGTAACCGCGGCGTGCGGCGAGCTGGGGCGGGTGCCGAAAGCACCCCTCCCCCGGCCGGCTTGTCCCACCCGGGTTCCGGTAGGAGGCTGGGATGAGGGTCTTGCCTTTCCGTCGCCGGGTCCGCAGGCGAACGCGGGAAAAGCGCCCGCCTGTTCGAGCCCCCGTCTTCGGGGGCGAGCTCGGGCGCGCCGTTCACCCGCTTAGTCAAGCCACGTTGCCGCGAGCACCGGCCCGCACCGCACTACGCGGCGCCGCCCGCGCCTCGGTAGGCACTGATCGCCTCCCGCGCCACCTGCTCGAAAAACGCCGCTCCCACTTTCAACACATCCTCGTCCACGGTGAAATTGGGACTGTGCAAGGGTTGCGCCGGCTGGTCCGGCTTGCGCGCGCCAAAGCGCACGTAACAGCCGGGCAGACGTTCCTGATAGAAGGAGAAGTCCTCGCCGCCCATGCTGGGAAAGTCCATTTTCACCACCCCGCCCTCGCCGACCACCTTGAGCGCCGCCGCGCGCGCCAGTTGCGCCTCGCGCACGCTGTTGATCACCGGCGGGTAGCCGTAGTGGAACTCCACCTCGACCTTGGCGTCGTGCAGGTCGCCGGCGGCCTTGGCCATGCGCTCCAGGCCGCTGACGATGCGGCGGCGGCCCTCCGGCGAGGTGGTGCGCAGACTGCCCTCCAGCAGCACGTCCTCGGCGATGACGTTGGCCGCCGCGCCGCCGACGATCTTGCCGATGGTGATCACGCTGGGATGGAACGGGTTGGTCTCGCGCGAGATCAGCGTCTGGATGGAGGAGATGAACAAGGCCGCCACCACGATGGCGTCGGTGGCCTCGTGCGGGCGGGCGCCGTGACCGCCGCGGCCCTTGACGCGGACGCTGAAGGCGTCGGTCTGCGCGGTTATCCCTCCCGCCGCCACCATGATCTCGCCGGTGACGTACTGGTGGCCGACATGGGCGCCGAAGATCGCATTCACCCCATCCAACGCGCCGGATTCCAGCACCACCTTGGCGCCGCCGCCCTTCTCCTCGGCCGGCTGGAACACGAACAGCACGCGCCCCGGCGGCGGCTGCTCGCGCAGCAGCGCGGCCGCGCCGAGCACCATGGTGACGTGCGCGTCGTGACCGCAAGCGTGCATCTTGCCGGGCAGCTCGGAAGCGAACGGCAGTCCGGTGGTTTCGGTCACCGGCAGCGCATCCATGTCCGCCCGCAGTGCCACCGAAGGTCCGGCGCCGCCGTCGAGCGTGCCGATGACACCGCTGCCGACCCCGTCGTAGCGATAGGGAATGCCCAATCGCTCCAGCTCGTCCATGATCAGCCGCGCAGTGCGCGCTTCCTCGAACGCCAGCTCCGGATGTCGGTGGATACGGCGGCGGATATCCACCATCCAGGGAAAGATCGGTGCAGCGCGTTGCCAGTTCATGCCAGATCCCCGATGGTCCGCGAGCTTTCCTATAGGCGGCCACCGGCGTTCTCAACGAATCCGCCCGGCCCCGCTTGGCTTCGCTCCGGCTCGCCCCGCATGTTTCGGGCGCATGGCAACGAGTTCGGAATCCAGGAGGCAACCATGTTGGTGGTGGAAGCCATGACCCGCGGCTACCAGCGGGTGCAACCGTCCGACAGCATCCGCACCGCGGCGCGGCGCATGCTCGAGCGCGACATCGGCATGCTGCTGGTGGAACAAGCCGCGGGCGAGGTGTGCGGCATCATCACCGACCGCGACATCACCTGCCGCGCGGCGGCCGACGGCAAGGGCGCCGATACACCGGTAGCCGAGTGCATGAGCAGCGGGCTGATTTCCTGCCGCACCGAGGACGACATCTACGACGCCGCAGAACTCATGAAGCGCGAGCAGGTACGGCGGCTGCTGGTGCGCGACCTCAACGGCAAGCCGGTCGGCGTGCTGTCCCAGGGCGACGTCGCGCAGGCCATCGCCAGCTACGGACTAGCCAGCGAGATGGTCGAGGCCATCTCGCAACCAGGCGGCAAACACGCCCAACACTAGCGGCAGGCACCGCGGGGCACTCGTGCTCACCGCCGACGCGAAGGGTCGCGTGCACCACGTCTCTCGGCTTTCCTGGGCGGGCGATGCCGCGCCCCGCGACGCAACCGGCGAACCCGGCTATGCTGTCGGCAACGCGCGGGATCGGGACCCGACGCCATCGCTCTAGAGACCGTTCAGTGCCTTCCGTCTCCATCCTGCTACCCGTTCACAATGCCGCCACGACCCTGCCCGCCTGCCTGGCGTCCATTGCCGACCAGACCCTCGACGACTACGAACTGATCGCGGTCGACGACGGCTCCGGCGACGGCTCGGCGGCGCTGTTGCGTCGCGCCGCCGAATCGGACCGGCGCGTCCGGCTGCTGTCGCCGGGCCGGATCGGACTGGTGGCGGCGCTCGCTCACGGCCTGGCGGCGGCGCAGGCGCCGTTGGTCGCGCGCATGGATGCCGACGACCTGATGCATCCCGAACGCTTGCAGAGACAGGTGGCGCTGTTCGATGCCGACCCCGGGTTGGACCTGGTGGCCTGCCAAGTGGCGCTGTTCGCCGACACGCCGATTCAGGCCGGCTATCGCGAGTATGTGCGCTGGCAGAACCTGTGCCTGAGCGCGGCCGACATCGCCGAGCAGATCTACGTCGAATCCCCGTTCGCGCACCCGTCGGTGATGTTCCGCCGGGAAACGGTGCTGCGCCTCGGCGGCTACCGCGACGGCCCTTTCCCCGAAGACTACGACCTATGGCTGCGCATGCACGCCGCGGGCTGCCGCATGGTCAAGCTGCCGCGGGTGCTGCTGCATTGGCGTGAATGGCCGCAGCGCACCTCGCGCACCGATCCGCGCTGCGCGCGCGAGGCGTTCGACCGGCTGCGCGCGGACTATCTGGCTCGCGACCCGCGCCTGCACGGCCCGCGCGGGATGGCCATCTGGGGCGCCGGCCGCCGCACCCGCCAGCGCGCCCGCCATCTGCTGGACCGTGGCGTGCGGCCGCTAGCCTGGATCGACATCGACCCGCGCAAGATCGGCAACATCGTCTGGGACGTGCCGGTGCGTCCCGAGCGGTGGCTCGACCAGCCGCTGCCGCCGTTCGTGCTGGTCTATGTCGCCAGTCACGGCGCGCGGGAGGAAATCGGCGGCAAGTTGGCGCGATTCGGCTATCGCCGCGGACGGGACTACCTCTGCGTCGGCTGAGGAATCGGGCTCATCCGGCCTGACGCCGGGCGGCGACAGATCTAGCGGAACACCCTAGGCCGCGATTGCACCTGATGCCAGAGCATGGCGAAATACCGCGGCTTCGCCCGATCAGCCGAAAAGAGACACTTCCGCCATGGTCACGCGTCGCCGCTTTCTCGCCTCCCTCGGGAGCCTGCCGCTGCTATCGTTGGGCCTGCCGCTGAGCGCCTGCGCCTCGGCCGCCGCCAGATCGTCCGGGGAACGCTTCGGCCTGGAACAGGTGAGCGCCATCGCCCGGGCGCTGGCCGCCAAGCCTTACCAAGCGCCGCGCACCGTCGCCTCGAAGACGCTGGACAAGATCGACTACGACATGTTCCAGAAGATCCGCTTCCGTGCGGACAAGGCGCTGTGGGCCGGCAGCGATTCGCCGTTCCAGGTGCAGTTCTTCCACCTGCACAAGGGTGTGCGGCAGCCGGTCAAGATCTTCGTGGTGGAGGACGGCCAAAGCCGCGAGCTGCGTTATCGCCACAATTTCTTCAGCTACGGCGACACCGGCCTGGAGAAGGAATTACCCTCCGATCTCGGCTTCGCCGGCTTCCGTGTGATGAACCCGGGCGGCAAGTCCGACTGGCTGGCCTTCCAGGGCGCCAGCTACTTCCGCACCGCCGGCGCGCTCGATCAGTACGGACTGTCGGCGCGCGGCATCGCCATCGACACCGCGCTGCCCGGCAAGTCCGAGGAATTCCCGCTGTTCACCAGCTTCTGGCTGGAGAAGCCGGCGGCGGGCAGCGACACCATCCGCATCTACGCGCTGCTGGACGGTCCCAGTCTAACCGGCGCCTACCAGTTCGACTGCCGCCAGGGCGACGGCCAGGTAATGGACGTGCGCGCCGAGCTGTTCCCACGCCAAGCCATCGAGCGGCTCGGCGTGGCGCCGCTGACCAGCATGTTCTGGTACGGCGAGAACAACCGCCGCCAGGCGGTGGACTGGCGGCCGGAGGTGCACGACAACGACGGGCTTGCATTGTGGACCGGCGCCGGCGAGCGGATCTGGCGGCCGCTGATCAACCCCTACCACGTCGAGACCAGCACCTTCGTCGACCACAATCCGCGCGGCTTCGGCCTGCTGCAGCGGGACCGCGACTTCGACCACTACCTGGACGACGGCGCCTTCTACGAAAAACGCCCCAGCCTGTGGGTCGAACCGCTGGGCGACTGGGGCGAGGGCGCGGTACAGCTGGTGGAGATTCCCACCGACGACGAGATCTACGACAACATCGTCGCCTATTGGGTGCCGAAGCAGCCCGTGGCCGCCGGCCAAGCGCTGCGCTTCGACTACCGGTTGCACTGGCTGGCCGATGAGCCCTATCCGCCCACGGCCGTGGGCCGGGTGATCTCGACCCATATCGGGCGCGGCGGCGTGCCGGGCCAACCGCACTCGCGCAGCCCCCGGCTGCACAAGTTCGCCATCGACTTCAGCGGTGGCCCGCTGGCGGAGCTGGCGCAGCGCTTCGACGTCGAGGCGGTGGTCACCACCAGCCGCGGCGAGATCGTCAACCCGTACGCGCTGAAGGTGGTCGGCACAGACCATTGGCGCGGCGTGTTCGACCTCGACCTGCCGGGCGACGAACTGGCGGAGCTGCGCTGCTATCTCTGCCTCGACGGGCGGCCGCTGACCGAGACCTGGCTGTACCGCTTCCTGCCGCCTCGCGGCTAGAACTGGCATCCAGCCACGCGCGGCGCGCCGTGCGTGGCTGATTTCCATGACGCGGCGCCGACTCGCCCCTCGACGCGCTCTCACCTTCTGCCACCTGAAGTCCCCGCCCCGCCGGTCCATGCCGGCAATACCCCGGCCACCGGCGTCGATACGCTGAGCGCGAGGAAAACCGCGTCGGGACACCGGCCTACCACATCTGTCGCTCGCCAGCGACGTGAGACTTTCTGGAAATACGTTCCGCCGGCTCTACACTCCAAGCAAGGATCGCATTTCGTAGTCTCGCTATGGATGCCAACGCCAAAGTCATACCGCTTTCGTTACACCCAACCGGGTTCATCGAGGCTTTCACCCACTTCGGCGCCGATCTGGACGATCTGCTCCGGGACACGGGGATCAGCCGGGCCTTGCTGCAGCACAAGAACGTACGAATCTCCTACGCGCAGCAAGCACAGCTCATCCGCAACGGCATCGCGTTGTGCCGCCGTCCCGGACTCGGTCTGCTGGTAGGCCTGCACTTCGACTGGAGCTACCACGGCACGCTCGGCTATGTGGTCCACTGCAGCCCCAGCCTCAAGGAAGCCGGCGAAGCGTTCTATCGCTACCGCATGATCGCGCAGCCCTATTACGCGGTGTGCGCGGTCCGGCCCGCCGGCTATGTGGACGAGGACGGCCTGTACGTGCTGCCGATCGATCCGTTTCCGCTGCCTCAGCCCGACCCGGACCTGTCGCGGTTCGAGGTCGAGTTCCGGCTGGCGACCACGGTCCGGCTTTGGGATGCCTGCGGCAACAAGTCGGTACCCGACCCGTCGGTGCACGTGCGGCTGGGCTTTCCCGAGCCCTCGTACGCCGATCTGTTCCAGCGCCTGCCGTGCAGCAGCGTCACCTTCGGCTGCGCGCAGACGCAGGTGGCGGCCCACTACAACTTCATCGTCCGCGAGTTCCGCTCCTTCCGGCGTCGCGCTTTCCAACGCCTGCTGGAGCAATGCGAGATCGAGCTGCGCCAGTCGCAGCTGCAACCGAGCTACGCCGACCAGGTCCGGGCCTACATCGGCTTGAACTTCAACCGACCGGTGTCGCTCGAGGAAACCGCCAAGGTGCTGGGCATGACACCGCGCGCGCTCAACCGCCGGCTGTCGGCCGAGAACACCACGTTCCGCGCCATCCTCAGCGACGTCCGGCTGCAATGGACGCTGCACCACCTGCGTCAATCGCGCCTCGGCGTCGACGAGATCTCGCGCCTGATGGGCTTCTCCTGCGGCGCCAGCCTGCGCCGCGCCGTCAAGGCCGTGAGCGGCAAAACGGTAAGCGCCATTCGCGCCGGCGCTGACTAAGAGCCTTTCGAGACCCCAAGCGCGGCGTGCCTGAGGTGCCGCTCACGGCCGAAACAGGTAGCTCAGGTGATAGCCGCGCTTTTTCTCTCTTCCGTAGCATCGTCTGCCACTCCGACCGTGCCATGGTCGCGGGTTGTCACGCCAATAAGAACGCGCCGGCTCCACAGGCGCCGGTCATAAGGAGATCGTCATGTTTCATCCATGGAAAGGACAGAAACGAACACAGGCATGGAAACGGTTATGCGCCGGGTTGGGCCTAGGCTGGCTGGCCATCGCCGGTGGCGCGCACGCCGAGGTGATCTATCAGGAAACCTTCAGGAACGGCCTCGGCGCGTTCACCGCCACCGGCTCGGTCTATACCGGTAGCTACGGCGCGCGTCTGCGCGGCGGCATCGGCACCAGCACCATCACCTCGTCCACCATCAACACCAGCGGCTTCACCGGGATCAAGCTCAACACCACCCGCGCCACCTCCGGCCTGGACGCCGGCGAGGCCGGCGTGGTGTCGGTGTCCATCAACGGCGGGCCGTTCGTCACCTTGGAGTCGCAACGTAACGTTTCCGGCCCGGTCAGTTTCCCACTGGCCGAAGGCACCACCTCGGTGCGGCTGCGCTTCTCCCTCAACGCCAACAGCTTCCTCGAAACCTACGAGATCGCCTCGGTAGCTTTGGAAGGCACCCGCGGTGACGGCGGTGGCGGCGGCCCCACCGATCCGCCGCCGGACGGCGCCACGCCGCCCGCGATCGGCAACTTCGTCACCTTCGAGAGCGGCCACGTCCGACCGCTGGCACTGTCGGCCGACGGCCAGCGCCTGTACGCGGTCAACACGCCGGACAACAGCGTGGAGGTCTACAACACCGCCGGCGCCACGCCCGTCCACATCGAAACCATCCCCGTGGGCCTCGAACCCGTGGCACTGGCGCTGTCCGGCGACGGCGAACTGTGGGTGGTCAACCACCTGTCCGATAGCGTCAGCGTGGTGGACATCACCACCTCGCCGGCACGCGTGGTCAACACGCTTCTGGTCGGCGACGAGCCGCGCGACATCGTGTTCGCCGGCCCGGACAACAAATGGGCCTTCATCACCGCCGCCCACCGCGGCCAGAACGTGCCGTTCGATCCGCAGCTGACCACGCCGGGCATCGGCCGCGCCGATGTGTGGGTGTTCGACCGCAACAACCCGGGCGACAAGCTGGGCGGCTCGCCGGTAACCATCCTCAACATGTTCGGCGACACCATGCGCGCGCTCACCCGCAACGGCGACGGCACCCGCGTCTACGCCGCCGTGTTCAACTCCGGCAACCGCACCACGGTGCTGGACGAGGACATCGGCGAGGGCGGCATCGCCAAGGCGCCGCCGTTCACCAGCGCCGACGGCGCGCAGCAGCCGCGCACCGGCCTGATCGTGCAGTTCAACGGCCAGAACTGGGTGGACAGCGGCGACCCGATCACCGGCACGCCGCCCAAGGTCTGGAACAACCGCGTCAAGCTCTCGCTGCCCGACTACGACGTGTTCACCATCGACACCAGCGGCTCCACCCCGCGTGTGATCGGGCAGGTGTCCGGCGTCGGCACCACGCTGTTCAACATGGCCGTCAACCCGGCCAACGGCAAGGTCTACGTCAGCAACACCGAGGCCCTGAACCTGACGCGCTTCGAAGGTCCGGGCACGCGCTCCACCACCGTAAGGGGTCATTTCGTCGAGAGCCGGATCACGGTGGTCAGCAACGGCCAGGCCCAGCCCCGCCACCTCAACAAGCACATCACCAGCTACAACCAGCCGCTGGGCACCGAGCAGGAGCGCGCGCTCGCCCTGGCCACGCCGCTGGGAATGGCCGTCACCAGCGATGGCGAGCAACTGTTCCTCGCCGCCATGGGCTCGAACAAGCTGGCCCGCTTCGACACCACGGAGTTGGAGAGCGGCAGCTTCCAGCCGTCGGCCGGCAACCAGCTGGTGCTGAGCGGCGGCGGCCCCACCGGCGTGGTGCTGGACGAGGCGCGCAACCGCGCCTACGTGCTGACCCGCTTCGACAACGGCATCTCCGTGGTGAACACCGCCACGCTGACCGAAACGGCGCACGTGAAGATGTTCAACCCGGAACCGGCGGTGGTGGTCAACGGCCGTCCCTTCCTCTACGACGCCACGCTGAGCTCCAGCCGCGGCGACTCGTCCTGCGCCGGCTGCCACATCTTCGGCGACAAGGACGAGCTGGCCTGGGACTTGGGCAATCCGGACGGGGTACGGGTCAACAGCCCCAACCGCTACAACGCCAACATCCCGCGCATCGGTCGCAACACCGTGTTCCATCCGATGAAGGGGCCGATGACCACCCAGAGCCTGCGGGGGCTGAAGAACCACGGCCCGATGCACTGGCGCGGCGACCGCACCGGCGTCAGCCGCGATGCCAACGAGACGCTGGAAGAGCAGTCGTTCGAGGACTTCAACATCGCCTTCGTCGACCTGCTCGGCCGCGGCCAGCAGTTGACCGCGGCGCAGATGGACGCGTTCGCCAAGTTCGCGCTGGAGCTGACCTATCCGCCCAACCCGATCCGCAACCTGGACAACAGCCTCACCGCGCAGCAACAGCGGGGCCGGGACCTGTACCACAACCAGAACGCGGACTTCATCTCGACCTGCAACGGCTGTCACGTGCTCAACCGCGAGGCGGGCTTCTTCGGCTCCGACGGCACCCAGGCCATCGAGGGTGGCGACGTCGACGAGGACATGAAGATCCCGCACCTGCGCAACATGTACACCAAGATCGGCATGTTCGGCGAAAACACCCTGCGCACCGGCGCCACGCACCTGGGCAACCAGATCCGCGGCTTCGGCTTCGACAATCAGGGTGCCTCCGGCACGATCGAGAAGTTCCTCGACGCGCCGGTGTTCCGCTTCAACCTGCAGCAGCGGCTCGATGTCGAGCAGTTCGTGCTGGCGTTCGACTCCAACCTCGACCCGATCGTCGGTCAGCAGGTCACGGTCACCCCGACCAATGCCTCCCGCTCCGACGTGTCTGCCCGCCTCAACCTGCTGGTGCAGCGGGCCACGGTCGCGCGCGCCGAGTGCGAACTGGTGGCGAAGAGCGTGCTCGGCGATCGCGCGGTCGGCTGGGTGATGAACAAGGATCGCCAGTTCGTCCCCGACGACAGCCGGGTCGGTGCCTCGACCTTGGCCGCTCTGTTGCAGACCGCGGCCAACGCCGGCGCGCCGGTGACCTTCACCTGCGTGCCGCCGGGTAACGGAACCCGGATCGGTATCGACCGCGACGCGGACGGCGTGCGCAACCGCAACGACGTCTAAGCGACGCGACAATCGTCTCCTCCGAGCGGGGCGGGTGCTTCGGCGCCTGCCCTGCGTTTTTTCGCGCGCCTACCCATGACTCCTCCCGAGTCACACTACGGCCTTGGTTGACTACCATGTTGCGGGAGTGTGCGTTTCCCCCTAGCGGCAGAGGAGCCAACGAATCATGAAAGGCATCGTACTGCGCGCCCCCGGCGGCTTGGATCGACTGGAACTGGTGGACATGGCCGACCCGGGCGCTCCGGGCAAGGGCGAGATCCGCGTGCGGATTCACGCCAGCTCGCTCAACTACCACGACTACGGCGTGGTCAGCATCCAAGGCCGGGCCGCCGACGGCCGCATCCCGATGTCGGATGGCGCCGGCGTGGTCGAAGCCGTGGGCGAAGGCGTCACCGAGTTCAAGCCCGGCGACCACGTCGTGTCCTGCTTCTTCCCCGGCTGGCAGGACGGTCCGCCCACCGCCGGCGACTTCGCCAGCGTGCCCGGTGACGGCATCGACGGCTATGCGCGCGAAACGGTGGTGGTTCCCGCCACCTGGTTCACCCACGCGCCGCGGGCCTACAGCCACGCCGAGGCGGCCACGCTGACCACCGCCGGCCTCACCGCCTGGCGGGCGCTGATCGCCGACGGCCGACTCAAGGCCGGGGACGTGGTGATGGTGCTCGGCACCGGCGGGGTGTCGATCTTCGCGCTACAGATCGCCAAGGCCATGGGCGCGACGGTGATCGCCACGTCCTCCTCCGACGAGAAGCTGGAGCGGGTACGCGAGCTGGGCGCCGACTACACCATCAACTACCGCCGCCAGCAGGACTGGGGCCGGCTGGCGCGCGATTGGACCGGCGGCCGCGGCGTCGACCACGTGATCGAGGTCGGCGGCCCCGGCACGCTGCCGCAATCGATTCAGGCGACCAAGGTCGGCGGCCACATCTCGCTGATCGGCGTGCTGACCGGCCGCGCCGGCGAAGTACCCACCGCGCTGCTGATGGCCAAGCAGATCCGCCTACAGGGCCTGATCGTCGGCAACCGCCGTCAGCAGCAGGACTTCGTGCGCGCCATCGACGCCTGCGGCTTGCACCCGGTGATCGACCGCAGCTTCGGCCTGGCCGAGATCGCCGACGCGTTCCGCTACGAGGAGTCCGGCGCCCACTTCGGCAAGATCTGCCTGGAGTATTAACCGTCATTCCCGCGAACAATCGGGGCCCCGTGAAGGCGTAGGGCGGAAATTCAGGCGCTTGTCCCCCGCGACGGCGGGGACAGGCGCGCTAAGGACATGGGTTCCCGCCCCCGCCTTCGCGAGGGCAGGTCCTACGCGGGAACGACGAGAAAGCGCTTGGCCGGCGTCGTCAACAAAGTCGAACGTATCGGTGACTTCGGCTGGACGGAGCCGACGAGAGCGTGCCGGACCCTTCCTGACCCAATCGCACTGAAGCTCGCCGGACGCGCCACCACGCCCGGCTTACACCCCGATATCCTCGTTCCACACCTCGGGATGGCGGGCGATGAAGGTCCGCATCAGTTCCACGCACTCGGGCAGCTGCAGCACCTCCACCGCGATGCCGCGCTGCCGCAGCAGTTCCTCCTCGCCCATGAAGGTCTGGTTCTCGCCCACGATCACCTTGGGTATGCCGTACAGCAGGATCGCGCCGCTGCACATCGGGCAAGGCGACAGCGTGGTGTACAGAACGCACTCGCGGTACACCGCCGCCGGCAAGCGGCCGGCGTTCTCCAGCGCGTCCATCTCGCCGTGCAGCACCACGCTGCCGCGCTGCTGGCGCCGGTTGTGGCCGCGGCCGATGACGCGGCCGCGATGCACCAGCACCGAACCGATCGGCACCCCGCCCTCCTCCAGACCCAGCCGCGCCTCGTCGATCGCCGCTTGCATGAATTCGTCCATGCTGCCCCCCACTCGGTTGATTTGTCGTCCGGTCACCATAACAAGCATGGCGCCCGAAGCCGAGCCGACATCCCATCTATACTGCCGAACACGCTCCGGAGTACCTGAACATGCGACTGGCCCTGCTACTGACCCTGATCCTGTTCTCCGCCGCCGCCCGCGCCGACGACTGCCCCGAACTGCTGCGCCACCAGATGCGGCGGCTCAACGCGGAAACCAGCGTGGACCTGTGCCAACGCTATCGCGGCAAGCCGCTGCTGATCGTCAACACCGCCAGCCACTGCGGTTTCACGCCGCAGTTCAAGGAACTGGAAGCGCTGCACCAGCGCTACAAGGAGCAAGGCCTGGCGGTGCTCGGCTTCCCCTCCGACGACTTTCGCCAGGAGGCCAGGGACGAGGCGTCCACGGCCGAGGTCTGCTACATCAACTACGGGGTGAGCTTCGACATGTTCGCGCCGATCGGCGTGCGCGGCGACGGCGCGCATCCGCTGTTCCGGGCGCTGGCGGCACAGGCCGAGGCGCCGCGCTGGAACTTCCACAAGTTCGTGGTCGACCGCCACGGACAAGTGGTCGCCGCCTTCCCCAGCAAGGTCAAGCCGTCCGACCCGGCGCTGGTCGAAGCGGTGGAAACGGCGTTGCGGCGTTGATTTCGCTTGCTACGGCGCCGGCAAGCCCTCAGGCTTTTCCGGTGCGTCAGCCATACCAACCAGCAAGCGGGCAACCATGAAGGGTCTTTGCATCTACCACGGCAACTGCGCCGACGGCTTCAGTGCCGCCTGGGCGGTATGGAAAGCGCTGGGCGACCGCTTCGAGTACCTCGCCGGGGTGCACGACGTCCCACCGCCGGACGTCCATGGCCGCGAGGTGGTGCTGGTCGATTTCTCCTACCCGCGGCCGCTGATGGAGCGAATGGCGGCTCAGGCCAGCCGAGTACTGCTGCTCGACCATCACCAGACCGCGCAGGAGGCGCTGCAGCCGCTGCTCGACGCCGGGGTGATCGACGGCCTGATCGACCAGAGCCGCTCCGGCGCCATGATCGCCTGGAACCATTTCCATCCGCACAAGGCGCCGCCGCAGCTGCTGCGCCACGTGCAGGACCGCGACATCTGGCAATGGCAGCTGCGCGGCACCCGCGAGATCCTCGCCGCCCTACTGTCCTATCCCTATACCTTCGCCGATTGGGACCGGCTGATGGCGACCGACACCGAGCTGCTATACCGCGAGGGCTTACCGATCGTGCGCAAGCAGCGCAAGGACATCGAGGAGGTCCTGCCGCTGGTGACCCGGCGCATGCGCATCGGCGGCTATGTGGTACCGGTGGCGAACCTGCCGCCCAACATGGCCGCCGACGGCGCCAATCGCCTCTCGCGCGATGCCCCGTTCGCCGCCGCCTACTGGGACGGCCCGCGGGTACGCACCTTCAGCCTGCGCTCGCGCAGCGGCGAGGTCGACGTCGCCAAGGTCGCCCAGGCCTACGGCGGCGGCGGCCACCGCAACGCCGCCGGCTTCCGGCTGCCGTACGAGCGCTGGAGCGAGTTCGAGCTGGACGGCTAGCGCAAGGCGGTCAACCGCCGCGCCGTTCCGCCCCCAGGCAGGCGGCGGCGGTGAACAGCACGTCGGTCG
>Ga0182741_1000857_pt1 | contig 42805 bp, 47 predicted proteins | sample eDN5th37CBELigOP_FD_128874 | JGI IMG/M metagenome (GOLD analysis project Ga0182741, IMG submission 128874) | Enriched Organic Plus compost microbial communities from Emeryville, California, USA - eDNA 5th pass 37_C BE-Lig OP (version 2) (version 2) ... | reverse complement strand
TGATTCGTTTACTTTCGGAGCGACAGGCTGCCTTTTGCTGCCTTCTTTCGTGTATTCGTGCTTTCGTGATCCCACCCACTGCACGCGTGGCTATGTTGCAAGAAACCAAAAAAGGGCTCCGGCGTAAGCCGGAGCCCTTTTAAGTGGAGGCGGCGGGAATCGAATGAGGGGACGGATTCTTCTAACGATCTTTCCCCGCAGCAGCTTACGTCAACAGCCTTCCCGTCGTCAGCATATTGTCAGCAGTCGGGCATCCCCGACAGTCTTAGCCTGACACCGCAAGACGCAACGCTCGCCCAGGTGATTCGGGCTTGGCCACGGCTCCCGGATCACATCCGCGAGCAGATCATCGTTTTGGTCAACGCCGCCATCAGCCACGGTGAGGACGACACCGATGGCTGACGAGCACGTCAAACAGGACGCCCTCGCCCTGGAGATGATCCTGGCCGAACAGCCGGAGCTGTTCTGTGACATCGTCGGCACGCCTCGCATCCGCCTGCCGCCTGCCCGCGACCACCCGCCCGAAGAACCGTGGTGCCTTCGGTCCGAGCGAGTCCGGGCCTGGATCGCCGACTTCTTTTGGGAGAAGTCGAAGCGGGTCCTGCTGGACCGGGAGATCGACCGCATTCTCAATGTGCTCGAAGGCAAGGCCTGGCAGGACCAACGCCGCGACCTCGAACTCTGCGACGCCATCGAACAGGACCCCGTCCTCGAAGCCTTGCTTCTGTTCATGGAGAAGGAAGGCCGGTTCGAAGACACCATGACCCAGCTCATGAAGAAGCTGGTCAAAGTCGCTCGACGGGCCGGCCTGGACGTGAAGGCCCGGAACTGGCCCAAGGGAACGCCGCAGTTCAGCAACCGCATTCGGGCCCTGGAGCATTTGCTCGCAAAGGCCCAGATCACCGTGGAGCGGCGGCGGGACAGCGTTCAACGGCGAATCATCCTCGAACGGAAGACTTATGACGGTGCATCGTCACCGCCGTCACAGGGACCGTCCATCGACAAGTCCCATCACCCCAAGGACCAGCGTCGGAATGACGCTACTGACCCCGAAAAACGGGCGAGCATCTTCGCTCGTGTCACCCAACCGAAAGAAAGGACCGACTCATGACAACCACGGCCGCCCCCATCAAAGACATCGAACGCTGGCTGCCGTCCCGCTGGGACCAGATCATCGGCAATCAGCCCCTGAAGGAATACTTCTGGGACATGATCTGGTGCGTCCGCCAGGAGGGACATCGCAGCGGCTTCAACCTCCTCCTGACCGGCCCGTCCCGCGGCGGCAAGACCTCCGGCGTCACGCTGGGCATCCACGCCCTGGGCTGCTTCAACCTCGACTTCGACACCTTCAACCCATGCGGCCAGTGCTCCAACTGCACAGCCAAGATCGGCCTCCACGGCAACGATGGCTGGGAGAACTGGGTGGACCTCTTCGAGGACGAGGAGACGGCGAAGAGGTCCGTCCGCTACCTCTACATCCCGCTGAACTGCGGCAGCCTCAACGAGGCGGAGATCGACAAGGTGCTGGCGAAGGTCCGCGTGGACGACGGCACGCTCAAGATCATCTACTTGGATGAGGTCCACCGGCTGGTCCGGCGGGGACTGGACAGTCAACTGCTGGTGCCGCTGGAGAAGCACCAGGTCATCTGGATCGCTTCGTCCGCCTACGTCCGCAAGGACGACAACGAAGACGGCCACGAGGGCAGGCAGAAGCACGATGAACTGGAAAAGATGTTCCAGAACCGGTTTACGTTCCGGATCGCCACTCAGAAGCCCACCGTCGAAGAAATGGCCGTTTGGCTGGCCGAGCGGTGCGAGGAATGGGGCATCCGCGTCGAAGCCCCGGAGCCCACGCTCATCCGGTTGTCGGAACGATCACGCCAGTTGCCGGGCATGGCCCTCCAGGTGGTGAACAAGGCCCACAAACGCCGGAGCAAGCTCCTGACCCGGCAGATGGTCGAGGAGCACGTTTTTGATTTCGACGATTGAGACCTGCTTGAATGCTCAAGCGTCCACAGTGGGGGGAGGCGTCGTACGAGAGCGGGCACAGAGAGCTTCTTGCTTGAAATCCCCCTCGTTTATGTGTATAAGTCATTCAGGCAAATAGGCTTGTGCTCACGGCCGAGCGGTGCTGGCGGCAAAGTTCTCCCAGATGGGAGGAAAGGAGGAACGCCTAGACCTCGCAAAAAACGTGCCCTGCCTCTACTACATCACCACTGACCACCAGGATTGGGTTCGGCATCGCGGAGCAATATGCCGAGATTACTGGAGCCGAGGAATGTCGAAGTTGCTCAACTTGGAGCAGAGGATGTACGAATGAGTGATCGCTCGACGGGGTTGACCTTCATCGATCTTTTTGCGGGCCTTGGGGGGTTTCACCTCGCACTTAGTGGCCTCCAGCATGAATGCGTGTTCGCAAGTGAGATCGATGAAGGGCTGGCTCAACTCTACGAAGCAAACTTCGGTCTCCGACCGAAGGGCGATCTTCGGACAATCGAAGTGTCCGAGATCCCTTCACACGACATTCTCTGTGCGGGCTTTCCCTGCCAGCCCTTTTCCAAAGCGGGGGAACAGCTTGGCACCGACTGCAAGCTTTGGGGTGACCTCTTCAGTGCTCATGTGCTGCGGATTATTCGAGCCCACCATCCCACTTACCTGCTTATGGAGAACGTCGCCAACCTAGAGCGACACGACGGTGGGCGAACCTGGGCAACGATGAGGAGGCAACTGGAGGACGAATGCGGATACGAGGTGGACACCAAGGTTCTGTCACCTCAGGACTTCGGCGTACCACAAATCCGCGATCGACTCTTCATTGTTGGAAGCCGTACTGGCCTGGGGCACTTCAGTTGGCCAGAGAAGGATGAAGGCGAACCAAGCATCCGGAGTGTTCTCGACTCCGACCCTACCGATGCGAAGAAGCTTCCTGAGCAAGTGGTCCGCTGTCTGGAAGCCTGGCAAGACTTCCTCGACCGAGCACCAAAGAACGTCGAATTGCCGTCCTTCCCTATTTGGACGATGGAGTTCGGTGCCACTTATCCGTTCACAAAGTACGACTCGTTGCACGACGTTCCCTTGAAAACGCTCCGTAAGTACCGGGGATGCTTCGGCCAGACGCTGGATCGGTATAACCGGTCCGCCATCTTGGAGCGAGTGCCCAGCTACGCACGTCCTGAGTCGGGGGCATTCCCGAAATGGAAGCAGCAATTCATTCGTCAGAACCGTTCCTACTTCAAAGCCAACCAAAAATGGATCAAGCCCTGGTTGCCGAGCATCCGAGAATTTCCGCCGAGCCTTCAGAAGTTTGAATGGAACTGCAAAGGGGAGCACAGGAACATCTGGGAGTTCGTCCTCCAATTCAGAGCGTCCGGTGTTCGAGTCAAGCGGCCCACCACCGCTCCGTCTTTGGTTGCCATGACGACAACCCAGGTTCCTATCATTGCGTGGGAGCGAAGGTACATGACCCCTCGGGAATGTAGCCGGCTCCAAAGCATGGACGACTTGAAGCACCTCCCTGAAGCCGCGACAAAGGTCTATAAGGCTTTGGGGAATGCTGTTAACGTCGAGGTGGTGCGACGTATTGCTCGTTCGCTCTGCAAACCAGTAGTAGCCGACAGCAAGGACAAAGCCGCATAGACTGTGGGGAGACACCCTTGGCACAGAGTCGCCCGTCGCACCGACGTTCAAATGATCCGACGAGTCCGCGTCGGACATCAGAACGGGTCTGTATTCGTCCTGGGGTGAGTGTTCTCTCTGTCCTTTCCCATCTCAACTATCGGCCCTGGTTCGCTCTTGCTGAGTTCGTCGACAACTCCATCCAGAGCTTTGTCGCCAATCAGCAACGGCTCTCTCTGCTAAATGGCGGGGCTGCACTCCGGGTGGATATCGCCGTTGATCCGGCCGATGGAGGCAGGATCACGATACGTGACAATGCGGCTGGTATCTCGGAGAAGGATTTTCCCAGAGCCTTTCGTCCTGCACAGCTCCCTCCGGACCGAAGTGGTCTATGTGAATTCGGCATGGGGATGAAGAGTGCCGCTTGCTGGTTCTCGCCCACATGGCTGGTTCGCACATCTGCACTAGGAGAGGATCTGGAAAGGACGGTCGTCTTCGACATATCGAAGATTGTTCGGGACGACATCGACGAGCTTGAAGTGGCCCTGCAGCCAAGCGACGCCGACTCCCATTTCACCGAGGTGGTCCTAAGCAATCTGCACCACATCCCTGTCGGACGCACGGTTGGGAAAATCAAGGCCCACCTCCAAGACATCTACCGCATTTTCATCAGGGAGGGACTTCTACAGCTTCGGTTCAATGGAGAACAACTCAGCTACGTCGATCCTGAGATTCTTGTGGCTCCGCACTACCGGGATTCTGCCGGAGACCCGGTCACATGGAAAACGGAGTTTGATTTCGACTTTGGAGAGAATCTACGAGCACATGGGTTCGCCGCCATCAGGAAGACGGCGAGCACTTCTGGAGCCGGATTTGCCTTATTCCGACGAAAACGACTGATCCAGGGAAGCGGCGACGAGGGCTATCGCCCTGAACTCATTTTTGGAAAGCCAAACACCTTTCCGTTCCAGAGGATATTCGGCGAAATACATCTGGAGGGCTTCGAAGTCAGTCACACGAAGGACGGCTTCCAGTGGGACGAGAACGAGCAGCCGTTTCTGGAGTTTCTCAGGGAGCACATCTCGTCGGGCGATCTGCCATTGCTTCAACAGGCCCGTGAATACCGTGTTGAGCGGCGGAAACAAGATTTCCGTCGCGGAGCTGACCGGGCGAACCGTCGCACATCGGAAACAATCCGGAACAACGTGCCCCCCGTCCTGTCAGACCTCGTGGAGCAACCTGACTCCGAGGCTCCAGCAGAAACGCTCCGGCTTGCTGAGACCATCTCGCAGAGAGTCATTGATGTTGATTTGCAGGGACGCCAATGGAGAATCATCCTGGAGCTGAGCGTTGACCCGGCCGTGGGGGATTGGCTGGAGATCAGCGACCAAGTCGCCCAGGACGAATCGGAGGAAACCTCTCGACGCGTCCTGGGACTGCGTCTCTCGTTGGTCCATCCGTTCATGCAGCGGTTCTGCGGAACTGACTGTGAGGACATCGAGCCACTCCTCCGTGTAGCCGCTGCTCTTGGTCTGGCAGAAGCTGCCGCACGGGAAAGTGGAGTGAAAATGGCTGGCACCATCCGCAGAAATCTGAACGAACTACTCCGAAACGCCCTTTGGCAAACATGAGCAGATGACAGGAGCACCCACAGAATGAGCAACGGCACCGACCCAAACGAGGGCATCGAGCATATCCAGATCATCCCTGGTTCTGAACACCCCTGGAATGCTGCTGTCGGTCCGGAAGCCATGAACCTATTGGGGCACCTAGGGTTGCCCCAGCAGACCGCGGAATCTCTTCGCAATGAGGCTGTGTCGATCTTGTCTCGTGGTGTTCCGCCAATTGTCCCGGAGGGCCAGGAGACCGGACTGGTTGTCGGTTACGTCCAGAGCGGCAAGACGATGTCATTCACGACAGTCTCCGCTCTGGCCCGTGACAACGGGTACCCGATCGTAATCGTCATCGCTGGAACCTCAGTACCGCTTACCGAGCAATCCAGGCGTCGTCTACGTGCGGACCTACGACTTGAAATCAGAACCGACCGCCAATGGCGTCACTTCCACAATCCCAGAACGGACAACCAGGATCATGTTCGGATTGCGACAGCCTTGGCTGACTGGCGAGACGCGGACGTTCCGCCGGAGGAACGATGCACGGTCCTCATCACGGTTATGAAGCATCACGGTTACCTGAACCATCTCACACATACTCTTGGCCAGGTAGACCTCACAGGAATCCCGGTGCTCATAGTAGATGATGAAGCGGACCAGGCTGGACTGAACAACCTGATAAACGAGGGTGAGGAAAGCACAACCTACCAGCGGCTGTGTGCCCTGAAAAGTGCAATTCCGCACCACACCTTCCTTCAATACACTGCTACGCCACAAGGGCCGTTGCTCATCAACCTCATCGATGTGCTTTCGCCCAACTTTGCAGTGACGCTAACTCCAGGCCCAGATTACACCGGAGGGAGAGACTTCTTCCTTAACGAGGCATCCCTGATCAGAGAGATTCCGCCAGACGATCTCCCCACTCGGAACAATCCACTTCATATGCCCCCCAGAGTCGCTGTTGCACGCCCTCCGCCTGTTCTTCCTCGGCGTGGCGTCGGGCATCATTCATGGTCAAGGCCCCAGCAACCGGTCTATGATGGTGCATCCTTCTCAGCGAACTGCCGGGCATCAAGGTTACTTCGACTGGGTGTCCAGTGTTCGAGATGCCTGGCTGCACCTGCTCGACAATCCCAATGACCCTGACTACCAGGACTTGGTGGCAGCATTCCACCATGATTACGCTGACCTCCAGGCAACAGTTCCTGACCTGCCCGCCTTTGAGCAACTCATGGGCAGAATGCGGCATGCAGTTCGTCGCACAGACATCCACTTGGTGAACTCCGTCCAAGGTGCCACGCCGCAAATCGACTGGAGAGGGGCATACTCCCACATTCTGGTCGGAGGCCAAGCACTGGATCGAGGGTTCACAGTCGAAGGGCTCACGGTCACGTACATGCCCCGCGGCGTCGGGACTCGCCGAGCGGACACCATTCAGCAGCGAGCACGATTCTTCGGCTACAAGCGACCATACCTCGGCTACTGCCGAATCTTCTTGGAACAGGAAGTTGCTGATGCATTCCGTCGGTATGTCAGGCACGAAGAGGATGTCAGGCGACAACTGTCTGAGTTGGCAGCACAAGGACGGTCGCTGAACGAACTCAGGAGGATGTTCCTGCTCCCCCGAGGATTGCACCCGACACGGGACAGCATCATCGACATTGACTACGTGCGGGCACGAGTCAATGAAGGTTGGTTCTATCCAAAGTCGCCGCATGACTCAGCGGATGCGGTCCAGTCCAACCGAGACGCCGTCATCGCTTTTCTTGATTCACTTGATCTCCAGTCAGACGTAGGGCATGCGGATCGCTCACCGATCCAGCAGCACCAGTACGCCGATGATGTTCCGCTGCGGGACGCCTACGAGCAGCTTCTTCTCAGCCTCCGATTTACACGACTGAGCGATGCACAAGACCTTTTAGGAGTGCTCCTCATCATACGCAGCCATCTTGATGAGAATCCCGGTGCACTTTGCACCGTCTATCAGATGAGCAGTGGGACCCCTCGTGTTCGAACAGTGGACGAGAACGGAGTCATCTTGAACCTATTCCAAGGAGCTGCTCCAGTCAATCCGCCAGAACGGCGTGGAGAAGTCTACCCCGGCGACCGGTTTGTTCGGACAGATGACAGATTCACACTTCAAATCCACACTCTTAATCTTCGAGAGCGGGGGTCTACAGCGATTGTCCACCCGGACATTCCGAACATCGCTGTTTGGAATCCGGAAGGGCTCAGCAGCGACATCCTGGTTCAGGATCAGGGCGGCATCGATGAGTTCGAAGATGAATAAGCTTGCAGCCCTGTTCCAATCACTTGAGCCCTTATCCTCGGACGCCGAAGGCACGGCGGCATTCTTCGGATGCCCCATTGGAAGGCTGCCACATCATTTGGCGAAGGACAGCCAAGGTAGGCCCGTGGTCCTGTTGGCGGTGGGCGATGTCAAGGAGCGACCGCCTACGACATCGTTGCAGAACCTTCGAGTAGAGCACGATGTACAATGCCGAATCTCAAGGATGAATGGAGCCGACGTCGTTGGTGCCTTCTCGCTGGTTCACTGCCTTAGTCAGGACGCGGCGGTTCAGGAGTATTATCTTCAAACGATGGAGAGCATTCTCGGCCTACTTCCACAGTTGCCCAGTGCGAGGCAGGTCTCGGACGCCATAGACCGCCTTGCAGTCCTCTTTCTGGCGTTTCAGAATCCGCCTACGAAGACGATTCGAGGGCTGTGGTCGGAACTGTTCATCATCGTCCATTCTCACGATCCCCATACGCTGGTCCATGCCTGGCGAAATGAAATGACCGAACGGTTCGATTTTGGTCTTGGACATGACCGGCTGGAGGTGAAGAGTTCCGCAGACAGGACCAGAAGGCATCATTTTTCATACGCCCAAGTCTACCCAGCCGCGGGTGTTCAGGTTGTGATTGCGTCGATCTTCCTAGAGCAGGCAGCCAACGGCCGGTCACTCGGAAGCCTCTGGGATGATGCGAGAACCTTGGTCGGTGACGACCCCGAGCTTCGCCTGAAGATAGACCAAATCTGCGTCGAGGCTCTGGGGAGCACGTGGCAGGAAGCCCGGCAGTGCAGCTACGACGAGCATCTGGCCGTTGAGTCGCTATGCCTGTTCGATGTGAGTGAGATCCCGAAGGTCGGACCAGATCATCCGGTAGAAGTTAGCGACGTTCGCTTCCGATCTGATCTAAGCCGGTGCACTCCCCTCAGCAGGAAGGCCGGGGCCAACAGACTGTTGAACGCATATTTCGGAAGTTAGTCGGCCGACTCGCTCACTTAAAAAACTGCTATCGACGCCGACAAGCCATCTCTTGCGTTCGCTGGGTTCAACAGCTGTGAGATGGGTACGAAGGATTGGATCGGGGTATCCCTGCCTTACCCACAGTTCGCCTGTTGGCAGAATCGCTATCTCATGGGCGTCATACAAGGCATGACAGTAACGGCATAGACAGAGACCATTGCCCGGATTGGCACGATTTCTCCTGTCTGTGGCGTAGCTGCGAATGTGTGCCACATCAAGTACATCACGATGCGTCGTGCCGCATACAACGCACCTGTAATTGTGGCGTCTCAAGACAGCGGCCCTGAAAACGTTGAGTCGGGTTCTCGTACGCACTACCGAGTACGAGTCCTCAATCTCCCACTCTAGGTCGCTAGAAGGTGGAGGCCTCACGCCGGACATGTTCAATGCGGCATCCAGGAGCCTCATGAAAAGATCTCGCGTCAGTCGAGGCACTGAAAATGACCATCCGATAGCGTTCACGTCCTCTGGCAGGCCAAGACGTAGTCGGTTGCTCCGCCCTGCCTCTGTGTTTGGTCGCAGATCCAAAGGCGTCGAAAACCATACCACCTCGTCAAGCTGAGCCGTGAAGACCCTTTGGACCCGTGGGGTTCGACGTTCGGAAGGAACAGGAGCATGGGAAGTAAGCCGAGCAATCCGACCAGCCCCCGTCAGTTGGTACTGTCGGGATCTTTTATCGAGATAAATGAATTCATCACCGGATGACATTCGAGTCGTGTGCGTGTTGTCGAAAACATACTGATGGCCTGGCCTGTCAGGATAGAGGTTCTGATCAGCAACTTTGAACAGCCAGAATCTCATGCTCTCTTTCTAAGGATGGGAGTATTCGACAATGGATTGGGGCCATCACCGGCTATCTCTGATAGGAGATGCTCCAGACGATCGTCGTCAGCAGTCTGGCACTCCCAAACGACGACAACTCGCCAGCCAAGAGCTTCTAGGTGACGGCGATGCTCAGCGTCACGCACGGTGTTCCGCCTGAGCTTCGGCACCCAGTATGACCGATTGCTCTTGGGAAGCTTTCCCAGCGGGCAATCATGTTGGTGCCAAAAGCACCCATGGACAAAGACGATGACCTGATGCTTGGGAAGAACAATGTCCGGAACTCCGGGCAGATCGCGACGATGGAGCCTGAACCGAAAGCCCAATCGGTGCAGCTTCCGGCGGACACGGAGTTCGGGCACAGTGTCCCTCTTCCGGATTCGGCTCATCACTCGGCCGCGGGTTTCTGAGTCGTAGATGTCGGCCACTGGCATAAGGTCCATGAATTATTCGTCGCTTTCGGCAGCGGTACACAAGCGAATTATAACGGACTCGATTCGCTCACGCAGGTCTACGGGATTTGCACGAGTGCCGCACGCGGGCAGGAACCTGGGGGAGCGGGCCAGGGCGTCCTTCCCATTCCGAAGCTGTGCCGGTGAGCGGGCAACTGCTCGCTCGGGTAACTGCATCAGCAGTTCACAGCTTTCTGAGAAGGGAGAATGCATGCTCCGAGTCACCGCAGGGATGTTTCGCCGGCTAGTGCAAGGACCGGAAGTGATCGGGTTCAGCCTGCACGTCGATGGCCAGATCGCCATCCCGCTCGACCAGCCGGAAGCGGTCATCGACAAGGTCCACGAATACTTCGACGTGGTTCGCGAGGCTCTACAAGACCAGGTCGATCAGTTTCAAGAAGGCCAGTGCCCTTCGGCCCAACCCACCGTCGCGTCGGAGGCCAGGAATGCTGGTTGAACTCCACGGCAAGAGCGGGCGTCTCTGTGACCCCGCCAGGCAGGGCGAGCTGAAGTGCCCGATGATCGTCCGGAAGTCGAGCGAGGACGTGATCACCGGGGAAATCTTTCAGGTGCTCGGTGCCCTGAACCCACGGTACTGGCTCCCGGACCTGCTGAACCGAGCCCTTGGTACAAAGCGATTTCGACGCCAAATCTTCCGGGGCTTCCGGATCGCCCCGTGGCGGAACCGTCCCTTCTTCCCACGAGAGCTGCTGCCGTGGAAAGAAGGCTCCACGCAGATCGACGTGTGCTGCACTTGGGAGAACAAGCCGACCACCGTGTACTGGGAAATGAAGTACGCCTCCCCACCTTCCGGCAGCGTCTCCAATCACGACCCCGGATGCGGCTACCCCGGCGACCAACTCATCCGCAACGTCCGGGTTGGGTTGCTGGAGACAGGCTGGTACCGGCACCGCCCACTCCTGTTCGACATGGAGCCCCGTGACTTCGTGCTCATCTTCTGCACGCCCGAAGCAGCGGTTCATCCTCTTGTCACCGAATACCGTGACCCCGTCAAACTCCGGCAGGCAATCCCGCACAGCAAACACCTTCACAAACTTCCCCGGCTCCCGTTCATCGGTCAACTCAGCTTCCGGGACATCATCGACGTGCTGCAAGACCAGCAGGTCTGGTTCAGCCGGGCAGAGTGGCACCTTGTCCGTCACCTGACGCTTTACCTGGAGATGAAACTAGGACAGCTCGCGGACGTGCGACGAGAGAACGCCCGGCAAATGCCCCCTTGGCTCCGGCCAGACCTGTTCACGCCAGAAGCCGGCCCGACCGCACCTTCACCAACCACAACGGAGACAAGTAGCAATGGTGCCGACCACTCTGGACGAAGCACAGCCGAGGAGACTCGTCCTGCCGCAAGTCAACTATCTGCTGGAGTTGGCCAGCCTCTCCGAGGATATGCACCTGTACCTCATCAGCAACCTCGAAGGCCCCGACCTGCCGCCGGCGTTGAAGTACCTCCGGTCTGAGGCGAAGCGGAACATGGAGCAAGCCCAGTTCGGGCGACTGAGCCTGGGAATCGACCTCCGAGTGCTGTGTTGTCTCAGCCGGAACTCCCGCCGACGGATCGAATGCGAGGCGAAAGTCAAGGAGGTGCTCCGCGAACTCCTGGAGCTGACGAAGGAGGTGAAGAAGCTCATCAGTCTCTGGGAGCGTTACCTCGATGACCCGGACCTGCGGATGGGATGGACCGACTCCGACAAGGTCCGGGTCATCCTTATCGAGTATCGAACCCGTCTGGAAGAACTCACGGACGGCCTGACCGACGAACTGTTCGAATAGTCTCACAGATCGAACCAAGCTGAGGCACCCCGTATGGCACACAACCTTGCAACGACCAATGGCCGCACGGCAATGGCCTACTTCGGAGAACAGCCGTGGCACGGCCTTGGTACCGAACTCGCCGAGCCGGCCACGGCCGCCGAGGCAATCGTCGCCGCTGGCCTGGAGTACGAGGTCACGCTCCGTGAGCTTCGCACGATCGACGGTACACAGGTCGCTCACCGGAAAGCCGTCGTGCGGGCGGACACAGGGGATGTCCTGGGTGTCGTCGGGAACAGCTATGTCCCCGTCCAGAATCGGGAGTGCTTCGGGTTTCTGGACGCAGTGGTCGCCGAAGGCAAGCTCCGCTACCACACCGCCGGAGCGTTGGGAAAGGGGGAACGCATCTGGCTGCTGGCGAAGCTCCCGGATCACATCCAGGTGAAAGGATCGGACGACATCGCCGAGAAGTTCCTGCTCCTGAGCAATACCCACGACGGCAGCACCGCCCTGAGAGTTCATTACACGGTCGTGAGAGTGGTCTGCCAGAACACGTTGAACCTGGCGGAGCGGCAGGGAGCAGGGCAGGGAATCGCGATCCTCCACCGGGGCGATCTGGTGGCGAAGGTGAAGCAAGCCCAAGAGGTGCTCGGCCTGGCCGTGCGGTACTACGACGACGCGGAAGCGAAGATCAAGCTCCTCGCCGACCACTATCCATCGGCGGCCCAACTCCGGTCCTACTTTGAGTCGCTCTACCCGGACCCGCTCGAAGGCAAATCCACTCGGGCAGAGAACACTCGGCAGGAACTCTTCCGGTTGTTCGAGCAGGGGGCCGGCCAGGACATTCCTGCTGTGCGTCATACGACCTGGGCGGCCTTCAACGCCGTCACTGAGTTTGTGGACCACTACCGCCCAACCCGTGGCCGAACGGCGGCCCAGAGACAAGAGCGAAGGCTCGACTCATCCTGGTTCGGCAGTGGGAGCCGGCTGAAACAAAAGGCGTTTCAAGCCGCCGTCAGACTGGCTTCGATGAACTGATCCTCTTGTGCTGCGGGGTGGGCGGCGGCCTCCGTTGGCCAGTTTCTCTCACCGACAAACCGCCCGCCCCGCATATTTTTCCAGCTTCGGGAGGCACCCTGACCCATCGTGGTCCCAGTCACTTTTTAGCCTTCTTCCAGTCACCGAACTGGAGCGGAATGGAAGATGGCGAGCGACACACCGAGAGAACCAATCAACGAGGACTGGGACCATCGACCAGATGCCGAGCGACGCCTCCGTCAGGCGGACCGGGTAGCCCGAGCACTCCGCGTTCTCCTGCTCCTGACGAGCGGACGCCCCTTCAATCGGGAGTCCTTGGCCGTCGAAGAGGAATGCGACGTCCGGACCATCTCACGGACGCTGCAAATTTTGGAGCTGGCCGGCGTCCCCACGACCTACGACCGCCCGAACAACCGCTACCGGCTCAGCCCCACGTTCCAGTTCCCCGTCGTCCGGCTGAGCCGGGACGAACTCCTGGGACAAGCAACGGCGACGGCCCTGACCGCCACCCCGGAACTGGGGCTGACCAACGGAGCCAAGCCCGCCACGCAACGCATCGCGGCCACCGACGCCGAGGCGTCAGAGATTCTGGCGGACGCCGCCAATCTCATCTCGGTGCTCAGCCTGAACGTCGCCGACCACAGCCGGCATCGCCAGAAGATTCAGTCCATCCAGTGGGCTCTCCTGGAACGAAAGCAGGTCGCCGGGCAATACCGCAGCCCGTATGAATCGAGAGCCAAACGTCTCCGGCTGCACCCTGTCCGAATCTGCCTCATCAAGCAGGCGTGGTACCTCATCGGCCGTCCGCACAACGAGGAGCATCCCAAGACGTACCGGGTGGCCCGATTCCAAACACTGAAACTCCTCGATACCGCAGCCGAGGTGCCCGACAGCTTCGACCTCCGGGCCTACCTCAACAACGCCTGGTGCGTCTGTCGCGGCGACTGTTCCTATGACGTGGAGCTGCTATTCAATCCGGTCGCTGCCCCGCTGGTCGTCGAGACCACGTGGCACCACACCCAGAAGGCCACTCACCACCGCGATGGCTCAGTCACGCTGACCTTCACGGTGGACGGTCTCGACGAAATCCTGTGGTGGGTGCTGGGGTGGGGCGGCCGAGTGCAGGTGCTCGGACCGCCGGAACTCAAAGAGAAGGTCCGGGACCAGCTCCAGCAAGCCCGCGACCTCCACGAATAGTTTGCTCGCCGGCCGGCTCATTCTCCGCAAGCCCGCCGCTACTTCTCGGCACCCTTCCATCAACTCCCCTTGACCTGTCCCGCCGACTTCGTGTAAAATGCACGAGTCGTCACCGTCGTGTCTGTAAAACACGATTGACGGGAAGGAATCATGGGAAGCCAGCCACTACGAAAAAAGAAGGTGCCGGACGTGCGGGAGAGCCTGGCCGAAAAGCTAAGTACGGCCCGGACCCTCACCGGCATGTCCACCCGCACGGTGGCAGAGAAACTGAAGAAGCGGTTTCCGATCTCGCACGCCACCGTAGCCAACTACGAGAGCGGTCGCTCCGTCCCGCCGATGGACGTTCTCGCCGCCCTGGCAGACCTCTACGAGCGACCGCTGACTTGGTTCCTGGAGCGGGGCCGAAGCCTTTCCGGCGTCCGCTATCGGAACCTCAAGTCGCGGGTCAGGATCAGCGACCTCCATCGCTTCGAGGCCGATGTGCAGCGATGGGTCGATGCCTACGTGGCCATCGAAGCACGGCTCAAGCAACCTCTGAAGGCGACGATCACCAACTTCGAGCCAGACCCGGATACCGAAGCCAGTGACCTCGCCCGCCAAGTCCGCCGCCGGCTGAAGCTCGACGAGACCGATCCCATCCCGAGCGTGGTCGAGGTGCTCGAAAAGTTTGGCATCCGAGTGTTGGAGAATCCTACCGAACTCCGCATCGACGGCTTAGCGGCCAAGTACGACGGCGAGTACATCGTCGTTCTCAATCCCACCGTCTCGAATGACCGGGGTCGGCTCAACGCTGCTCACGAGCTGGCCCATGTGCTGCTCGGGGACTGTGACAAGGAAGGCGAGAACAAGGAATCCGAACAGCGAGCCTTCGATTTCGGCTCCCATCTTCTGCTCCCCAACAGCCAGCTCAAGCGGGCCTTCGAGGGCCGGTCGATGGTGCGGCTCGTGCAGTTCAAGGAACGCTACGGAATCTCCCTGGCCGCGATGGTCTACCGGGCCGACAAGCTCGGCTTCATCACGAAGTCCACAGCGAAAACCCTGTGGATCGAGTTTGCCCGGCGGGGCTGGAAAACAAACGAGCCGGGCCGGGTCAGACCGGATCGAGCCACCCGTTTCGAGCAGATGATCGACGAAGTGCTGGCCAGCGGCCGCATGTCGCTCAAGGAAGTCGCCGACCTGTGTGGCGTCAGACCGGAGGCGATCCGGGAACGGCTCAACCTGGCAATGGGGATTTCAGGAGATTACGCCTCCGAGGACGGAGAGGCATCCATTTTTAAGTTTCCCGAGTGAAGGAAGGAACCGTGCACAGGGAACGCAGAAAGTCTTCTGATCGGAGGACGGCTTCATGCCTACGACACGGCAATCCTTGCGGCTTCTCCCGCACGAGGACGAGCTTCTTCGGACGCTCTACCGGGACTTCGACATCCCGACGGACCAGTACCCTCAGCGTCCCGATGACCTCATCCGGCTCGTCGAATCGTGGAACAGCCTGACGGGACGATCGGAGTCGCCACCCGACGTCCTGCACTACATGATCACCCGTCGCAAAAAGGGAAAGTGGGAGAAGCTCGGTCGTGACGCGGGCAACGGGTTCACCCGGCCGACCGTCGCGTTGAACGAGGACGAGCTGAAACACCTGGACGCCATTCACGAGGAGCTTCAGATCGCCTCCGACAACTTCGCTCTGAACGCCGACCTGGCCCAGAAGCTCCAGCAGGAATTCGCCCGCCGGGCTGGTCGCATCATCCCGGCGATGATCCTGGCGGCGGCGATGATTAACCGTCGCAAGGCCGGTGCTCTGGCCACCCTGAAGCCGAAGTCGGACGACCAGGACCTGGGGTTCTCGGATATCGGACAGGTGGGAACCTAAGAGGCCGGCCCGATCGTACAGCCAGGCACCACCGAATTGGAGACGCAAAGGAGATTCATGACCGGGAACGACAGCCCCTTCCAGATCCTGTCCCTGGACGGGGGCGGCATCAAAGGTCTCTTCTCTGCGGCGGTGCTGGCGAAGGTCGAAGAGGACCTCGGCGTGAACGTCGCCGAACACTTCGACCTGATCACCGGAACTTCGACCGGCGGCATCATCGCCCTCGGTCTCGGTCTGGGGCTCCGTCCTCGGGAGATTGTGCAGTTCTATGTCAGCGAGGGACCGTCGATCTTCCGAAAGAAACGCTGGATCACATCCCTCTGCTCGCTCTGGAGGCAGAAGTATCCGCAGGAGCCGCTCAAGACGGCACTCCAGCGGTGCTTCGGAGACAAGCGTCTCGCGGACTCGCAGAAGCGACTGGTCATCCCGTCCTACAACCTGGACAAGGACGAAGTCTACCTCTTCAAGACCCCGCACCACGATCGGCTCACCCGCGATTGGAAGGTGCCCCTCTGGAAAGTGGCCCTCGCCACGTCCGCCGCCCCGACCTACTTTCCTTCCTGCCACGACATCGACCACATCCGGCTGATCGACGGGGGCATCTGGGCCAACAATCCGACCATGGTCGCCATCGTCGAAGCCATCAGCATGCTCGGCGTCCCTCTCAGTTCCATCTCGGTGCTGAGCCTGGGGACCACGAACGCGGTCACCCGCCGGCCACGGACCCTCGACTGCGGCGGCCTCTGGCAATGGAAATCCGTCGGCATCGACGCGGCCCTGCGAGGACAAAGCCACGGCGTACAGGGCCAAGCTCAGCACCTGCTCGGCAAAGATCGTGTCGTCCGTGTTGACCCCATAGTTCCTGACGGCCTGTTTGCCCTGGATCGGTTGTCCGAGAGAGAAATACTCGGCGAAGCCTCTCACACCAGCAGGCACTTTACCCCGACCTTCACGGCCAAGTTCCGCACGCACAGGGCGGCTCCCTTCACTCCCTTATACACCTGAAATCTCAGGAGGCTTCAGTGAACCTTCAAGAACGCCAGCATTTCAGCACGCTGCTGGAACACCTCGCCGAGAGTCTCGACATCCCCGACGATCTCCGGGAACAGGTCGAAGAACGGTACCACGAAATCTGCGACCACTTGGGGGCCGAAGACTCGTCCCTGCGGGATTACGACCCGGAACTCTATCCCCAGGGATCGTTCGCTCTCGGGACTGTCGTTCGCCCGATCACCGAAGAGGACGACTACGACATCGACCTGGTCTGCCGGCTGGACATCGAGAAGGAGAACACGACTCAGCAGGAACTGAAGGATCGCGTCGGGGACCGGCTCTCCGAAAGGAAAGACCTTGAAGAGATTCTGACGGAACGACGCCGTTGCTGGCGTCTCGACTTCGATGAGGGATTCCACATGGACGTACTGCCCGCCATCCCGGACGAGGACGGCACGCCCAAAAGCATCCTCATCACGGATCGCGAACTCCGGCTCTGGCAGCACAGCAACCCCAAGGACTACGCCGCCTGGTTCCGCAAGCAGATGGAACGTGTATTCAAGCGGCAGAAACTCGTGCTCGCCGAATCGTTCCGGATGAGCGTGGACGACATTCCCGACTATCAGGTCAAGACTCCGCTCCAGCGGGCCGTTCAACTTCTGAAGCGGCACCGGGACCTCCACTTCCAGAACGATCCCGACGACAAGCCGGTGTCGATCATCCTCACGACGCTCGCGGCCAAGGCCTACAGCAACGAGGACCTGCTCTACGACGCCCTCCGGGCCATCGTCCACGACATGCCCGACTACATCGAGCGTCGGAAGGGCAAGTGGTGGGTGCCGAACCCCGTCAACGACAAGGAGAACTTCGCCGACAAGTGGAACGAATACCCGGAACGGCGAGAGAAGTTCATGGCCTGGCTCGACAAAGTTGAGAGCGACTTCGAGGACATCCTGCGGTCCCGCGGGGCCGACCTGATGGAAAGCATGAAGCCGATCTTCGGCACCGGAGCCGTCAACAAGGCGGCACGTCGCATGGGAGCCAATTACCTGCACCAGGCTCAATCGGGATCGCTCCGCATGGCTCATACGACGGGGACCATCAGTTCGGCCGCCTCAGCCGTAGCGGCATCGACTCCTGTTCCGAAGCACACGTTCTATGGTGGCCCTGAAAACAAAGCCCATTAACCTGGCGACGCAGATGCTGGACCTCAAGCGGAAGTTCCCGGACGCGGAATGCACCGTGAAACGGAGCCGGCTGAGGTGGCGGGGGACGCTGATGCCGACCCCGCTGAGCAAGGCGTACACGCTCCGTCTCGAGTACAGCCTGGAAAACGGTCCCGACGTGTTCGTGGAGAATCCGGAGTTGGAGACGCGAGACGGCGAGAAGCCTCCGCATCTCTATCCCAACGGCTCGCTCTGCCTCTATCTGCCAAGCGGACGTGAGTGGGACCGGGACCAGTTGCTGGCCAGGACGATCATCCCGTGGAGCAGTGAATGGCTGCTCCACTACGAGCTTTGGCTCGTCACCGGGGAGTGGCACGGCGGGGGTATTCATCCCGGCGGCCGGCCAGAGCTGAACTGAACGAGAGACCATCCGGCTCGGTGCGGCTCATCTGACCCAGAGTTCGGACTCGGCGACCGAGGGAGGAAACCTTCTCCTTCCTTGGAGCCGAGTTCATGGGCCGCAGCCTCTTCGTCATCACTGATCCTCGCGTCCTGGAGACCTACTCCCACGAGAAGCCTTCTCGACGACGGCGGTCGTCTCCGGAAAAGCTCCGCTATCTGGTGCGACTGAGACAAGGGCTCCAATCCCTGCCGCCCCGAGAACTCTCCATGCTGTACCTGGTCAAGGCCAAACGAAATATCCAGGAACTGGTGTCGCCGCTATTCTCGGTCCGTCAGTCCAACGTTTCGTATCGGCTCAACCGTGCCCAAGAGAGAATCCGGCTGCACCACGAGTTCTTGGAGATTTGCAGCGAGACTCAACTCCGCCGCCAGTTGATCGAAGCCGGCCTCACCGAGCCGATCATCAGAATGGTAACCGGGACAGTCCGCACCACATCCCAGAGTGCCACGGCCCAGGCTCTCTCGACCAGCCAGGGAACCATCCGGCACCATTTCGACGTGGTTCTCAAGAAGCTGGAAAGCATAGCTCCGGACAGTCCCGCCCTGGCTCTGCTGCGAAAGATGCGAGCCAACCCCAACGGTCTACGGGCACTGAATCCACAAAGTCGGTTCCAGTGGAAGGTTCAGCAGGGAACCGACAAGCCTGCCGGTCCAGATCAGCGACGAGAGGGACAGCTCGGCAAACGCCGTTACAAAGGCGTCTCCAGCACGAGGCATGGCTGGGAAACCAGAATCAAGTCGGACGGACGGTACTATCGCTTCCGCTACTTCGAGACAATCGAGGAAGCGGCCCTGGCCTACGACCTCGCCTTTAAGATTTTCTATCCCGAACGCTCCGGCCCAAACAAGATCACTCCGGAAATGGTGACCGAGCCAAGAGCCGCCGCTGTGAAATCGGTCGTGCTCACCACGATCGCCGAGCACCCTGTCGCGAAGGAATACACTGGGATCACATACCAGCATGGCAGGTACGTCACCTACATAAATCTCAACGGCCGGCGGGCCGGCCTGGGCACCTATCAGACGCTCGGCGAAGCAGCCGTGGCCTACAACATCGGGCATCAACTGATCTTCGGCGGCGGGATCGGGCCCAATCCCGTCCAGAAGGACGAACTATCGTCGCAACGTCTAGCCGAGATCACGGCCTTCGTCCAGCGTCAGCTCCGCAAGCGGTTCCCAAATTACTTCACGTCCGACACGCCGAGCCCTCCACATTGACGGGTAAGGATTGGTCTGGAGGACCAATCCGAAGCAACGCAGGAACTCCAGCCCCGGCGACCACGGTCCAACTCAACTCCTTCGGACCAGTGGTCCTTCACTTCTTCCTGCTCATTCCAGGAGATCCGACTGACGAGAGATTGGGTACCCAGAAGGGTTTGTTACAACTTTACATTCTCCTGGATAAGGCACACCCCGGATGCCTACCCCGATCTCCCTTTCGTCGCCCCGCTGTCACAGCCTCACCCACGCGGGCCTCCCCAAGCGACGGTTCTCCCACCAAGAGAAGCTCGACCTCCTGGGTTGCACCGACACTCACCTGACCGCCTTCCTGGAACTCTTCGCCCCGAAACGGAAGGACTACATCATCACGCGGGCGAAGTCCGGCGACCCCAAGTCCTGGACCAAGGGTCACGGCCTCCTGAATCCGGCCCTCCTCGCTCGCCATCTCCTGGGCGACTCGCTCCCTCACCTGAAAGCCCAATGGGTCGGGGCACGCGGGGCCAAGACGACCTACTGGTTTTGCCTGGACCTCGACAACCACGCCCATGCCAAAGGCTCCCCCGGCAACGACGACCTTCACCGTCGTCGGCACTCCTGTCTCCAGGCCCTGTCCCACATCGGCATCACCGACGCCCACGTCCTCGCGATCCCCACGCCCTCCCAGGGCCTGCACCTGTACGTCTTCTTCGACCGTCCCATCTACACCGACACGATCGAGCCGACCCTGGCCCAGATCGGCATCACCCACACCCCCGGCCAAGTCGAAATCTACCCCAACCCAGCCCGTGCCCTTCGGCTCCCCTACGGCTACTGCCCCCTGGCCACCCCGGCCGACGAACCCCGTATTCCCTGGACCCAACTCGTCGAATCGCTGCTCCCTCACCTGTTCCCCGACAACGCCCTCACCAATCCCTCTCCCATCATCGCCACCCTGGATTGGCGAGAGGCTCAGGCCCTGGCTCGCAACTACGCTGCCCTCCACGGCACAGCCCCCACAAAGCCAACATCACAGCCACGAAGTCGCCGCTCCTCATACACTCTCCCGGAGCCGTCCACCTACGCCGTGCTGGGCCAACCCCGCAAAGCCCAAGTCACCGCTGCCAACACTGCCCGCTACCAGGAACTCCTGAACCAACCGACCTCATCCCCCCAAGACATCGAGGAACTGCTCGCCCTGGGCATCCTGCTCCCCGGCACTCGACTCGAATGTCTCAAACGCATCGCCTGGCACCTGGTCTTCGTCCGCCATCTCCCCGCCGACGAAGCCACCCAGTGCCTCTCTACCTGGGCCTACGCCCACGGCGACCATTCCAAGGACATCCAACAAGACATCGCCGACCACACCACCAAAGTCCACGACCAGATCGCCGAACTCATCGCCTGGCTTCACGAACAGAAGGCCCAACGACCAACTCCATCCTCCACTTCAACCACCGACGGCCCGGCACCATCATCCCGCTCCGCCACCTTCGCCCCGGAAGACCTGAACGCGATCCGCACCGCCACCCAATCCGTCCCGTTCTGGCAACGGTTCGACTTCGCCCGGTTCCTGCTGTACCTCCTGAACTTCGCCAAGCTCCACGGCAAACCCACCCCCGACGGCTACGAAGTCACCGTCTCCGTCAGCTCCGTTCTCCGCAAGTTCCCGGCCTCCTCCGGCTCGAAATACCGCACGTACCTGGACCACTTCACCCGCAACAACGTCATCCGGCTCCTGAAGGAGAAGGTCCAGACCGCCAATCACTCCGGGCGACCACGCACGTACTTCCTGGCCATCGTTCCAGCCCCGCAATCATCCGCCACGCTGGACTTCGACACGGCCCTGAACCTCCTGAACCCCCGCCCAACCATCCCAGCGAAGAAATCAACATCGGGGTACAAACCAGTGGGGGAAACGATCGTCCCGACCACGCCAGAAACAGGAACGACCCATGACGACCCAAACCGTCGGATACCTCAAGGGAGAGAGTTGCCATGTGCTGGCCCGGCGAGTCCCGCCAGACATCTGGGCACACGTCCGTCGGAACGCGAAGCTCTCGAACCTGACATTCAACGACTACCTGATTCGGCTCTACGCCCAGAGCCAGCCGCTGCCGCCATCGGAACCGTCCCATCCGACAACGGCGAAGGTCACACTCTCGACGAACCCGGACAACCCGACGGAAGAATCCGTAGTCCCATCTACGAAGCAGCCCTGACCAAGGCTCTCGCCAACCCGGAACTCTCCGAGGCCGACCACAAAGTCCTCACCAAGCCAGCCAAAGAACTCACCCCGGAGGAGCTGCTCCGCAAGTCTCAACTCCTCTACGGCCATCCTCTCTCCCGCCCCACAACCGCAACAACCCGGCAACAACGATCACAACCCTGGAGGCGACGGCCCCTTGGGAATGGAGCACATTTTCTCTCCGCCAACCCCGACTCCCAACCGTTGAACAACGGAAACGACAAGGTCAACGGTCAACAACTACGTTCGCGGGAGAGTGCCGGAGATGTCGGCAAACAGACAGGGGATCGGCGTCCGCAGGACCTGTCAGGTCCGGGGCCGCACCGGCCGCTTCTGGCTGGTGATGAAGCACCGGCGAACGTCACGGGTCCGGCAGATGGACTGCCCGGAGGCCAAGGACGAACTGATCGACACGCACGACATCATCGAAATCAACGACGCCGATTCTGGCTCAGCTCCATCTTTGCCGAACACATCCTACCTGGCCGAAGCGGTCCCACCCTCGGTCCCGGCCCTCTCACAACCCAACGCCTCCACCAAGGCCCGCCGTTTCGTGGAGCAGGATCACCTGAAGAAGGAACTCCGCATCCTCGAAACGGAGAAGCTCCTGGTCGCCGCCACCCACGACACTCACGTCCTGGCGGAACTGCAACGCCGCTACGGCGTCAAAGAAGCCACGGCGAAGGAATATCTCCGCGAAGCCAAGCGGAACATGATCGAAGCCGTCCGCAAGGACCACCTGGAGCACCTGGCCGAGGCAATCAACTTCTACCGGCAGGTCATCGCCAACCCGAAAGAGCCCACAATCAACCGCATCAAGGCCCAGACCCGGCTCGACAAGCTGCTCGGTCTCGAAGCCCCCCAGCGGCACATTTTCTTTCCGGGCACCGAGTCCCCGCCGTTCGAGCCGGCCCTCCAGCGACGGGCACTCCAGAACCCGCTCATCCTGGAGAAGGCCGCGGAACTCGACGAACTCCTGGCCCAGGAAGCCGGTCGCCCCGTCACCCCGCTCCTGGAGCAGCAACCCGTCCTCGCAACGTCACCGCCGTCCAGCGACGGTCCTGAATCCTAACGCACGCTCAGACGCACCCAGCAAGGCACCATCGCAACCACCTTCACCACTGCAATGGAGCCATCCAAATGCCAAGACAAGTCGCACTCTGGGAACGAACCTTCGGTCGAGGAAAATCCCAACGCATCCGTCAAGTCCCCAACGTCTACGCCATCGTGGACGACATCGACTACCCTGCTGTCGATCAACACCTCTGGCACGTGAGATGGACAACGCGGGCCGACGGACAACAAGCCGTCGAACGGGTCGCGGCCACGATCAACGGGAGGCGAGTGCTCCTCCATCAGTTCATCCTCGCCCTGCAAGGCATCGCGAAACCCCGGCACCCGCTAACCATCGACCACAAAGACAGGAACCCACTCAACAACACGCGGGAGAACCTCCGCATCGCCACACGCATGGAACAACGGACGAATCAGGGGAAATCCGCCGCCAATCGGAGCGGCAACCGCCCCACCTCGTCCTACATCGGCGTGTCATGGTCCCGAGACCGGCAGAAGTGGCGGGCCGTGGCTCACCTGGCCAGCCAACAGCACTATCTGGGCAGCTTCGACTCAGAACACAAGGCGGCCCTGACCGTCAACGCCTTCTACATGGCTCACCTCCCCACGACGCCGCTCCCGAATCCCACGGCCGCCACCGGAATGTCCGACCCGACTCCCCAATGTCGATGCAGACTCTGCCGACCGACGCGGGTATTGGTCTGAGCACACGACCCACGTGCCCAGATCAAGGGGAGCCGTCATGCCGGAGGAGCCACTCAGCCGCAACCAAACTGACCAACGCATCGGTCGCCGGTCCAAGTCGGGCTACAAGGGAGTGACCCCTCGACGTTCGGGCTGGGTCGCGAGCATCTACCGCAACGGAAGGTCGATCTACCTGGGGCGGTACGACACAAAGGAGGACGCGGCCGCAGCGTACAACCTGGCGGCCACGTTCCTCCGGGGCGAATCTGCCGAACTCAACATCCTTCCGCCCGAACGACAGCCCACCCCGGAAAGGGAACAGGAGATTCGGGCCTGCGTCGGCAAGAGATTGCTCGCGGCGGCCGGCTTCCAAGTCGAGCATCGCCCCCGCACGCCCCAGACAAAATCCCCGGAGCAGAACCATCCATGACCGACGACTCACTCCCCGAACCGGACATCCCGTTCCGACCGAAGCAATTCCTGAGCTGTGAACAACTGAACCACGCCCAAGAGTATCTGAAACGAACGACGCCCGAAGAAAGAACCGACCATCGCCAAATCCTGGACGAACTCCGCACACTCCTGAACATCGACGACCGGGGCTACTTCACCGTGCTCGACGCCCTGGAGACCTACCACGCCGTCCTGCCATTCCTGAAGCGGTTCGGCGAGGACCTGGGGCTGGCCTACGGAGCGGCGGCCTACCACGAGTACCGGTTCTATCTCGAAGGAGGCTACGAGAGCCGGTTTCCCCACCAGTCCCTCTCCGCGAAAGAGAACGAGGCGAAACGGCGGCTCAGGATCGAAGAACTACGTCGGGAGCACGAGCGACGGCAACGCGGAGAACCAAACTCGCCGCCCCCGTCCAGCGACGCACCACCGTTCTGACGCCGAGGGATTAAATCCTTCCTCAACCTCCCTGTCCGCCTCGCCTTGGCAGTTGCAGCAGACAGTTGCTGGAGCGATAAAGGTTCGGATCGTATCCCTTCGGGAATGCGGGGAATGCCCCAGATCAGAGTTGACATCAATAGACCTGTCCGGGAGCCGGAAACGCAAAATGGCCAAGGCAAAAAGGGAACTGAAGAAGGGTGAAGTGTTCGGCGGATGGACGTTGGACTTTCGACTAGGGAAGGGCGGCAATGGCGATGTGTGGTCGGTGAAACGCTTGGACGATCCTCAAGCCACAGCGGCCATCAAAGTCCTGACGAAAGCGAACCAAGCCGCTGTCATTCGCTTCCGCGGTGAAGTCGGAGTCCTCCAGAAACACACCGACGTTCCAGGACTGCTGCCGGTTCTCGACCACTATCTGCCCGATGAACCGACCACGGCGTCGCCGGCATGGTACCTGATGCCGCGAGCTAAACCGTTGATGAAGGCTCTGGCACGTGACCCCAAGGCAATCATCCAGGCAGTTGCCAAGGTGGCACGAACGCTGGCCACTCTTCATGTCCGAGAAGTCTCCCATCGAGATGTCAAGCCGGACAATCTTCTCGTCCTTGACGGGGAGCCTTACGTCGGTGACTTTGGGCTCGCTGACTTCCCGGAAAAGCCTGAGATCACAGGGAAGGGGGAGATGCTCGGACCTCGCTGGACCATCGCACCCGAGATGAAGCGTTCACCAAAAACGGCTGACGGGCGTCTGGCGGACGTTTACTCCTTGGCGAAGACTCTGTGGATTCTGCTGGCGAACGACATCCGCTGCTTCGAGGGTCGGTACCATCCTGATGACATTGCGGTCGCCCTGAAGAACTACCTGCCGACGGCAAATCTTCTTCACATGTTGGACGATCTGCTCTTCCGAGCCACCGCGAACAATCCGACAGACCGGCCGACAATGGAGCAGTTCGAGTCCGCTCTGGGGGATTGGATCAAGAGAGAAAAGGAGTTCGCTGACGTGAGCCTGGGCGACTGGCGTCACGTCCAACAGAAAATCTTTTTTCACGGCGTCCCAACCCGCGTGTCCTGGGAAGACAAGAACGCCATCATCGCGATGTTGAACCTGCTCGGGGCTACGGCAGCCTACAACCACACATTCGCCCCTAATGGTGGCGGTCTGGACATCGTCGGGGCCTCGGATTCCTTCGAGGCGGATTGTATTGAACTCCGGTTCGAGGCGGGGATCAGAGTGATCGTCAAGCCAAAGCGACTCATGTTCGAGTCCTTCCTTGGAAACGATGACTGGGCCTACTTCAGGCTCGAAACAGACAACTTGCCCCCAGTCACCGGGACCAGCGACCCCTACTACGAGGAGATGGTCGAACTTTCGCCAACCCAGTACATCGAGAGGCATTGGTGGGAGGCTGGGTATTACGAACTCGGAGACCAGCAGGTGCAGCTTCCTCCAGAGGCCCGTGTCGTGAGTCGCTATTTTAAAGGATCGTTCCTGATCGTGGCGAAAGCCTCACTTTACAACGAGCGTGCTCCTTACGATGGCTACCATGAACGCTACTCGGCCGACCAGTTCCGGGACCTGATGGAGAGCACGATCAGAAAACGGGCGGAAGTCCTCGCCAAGCAGTCCACTCCTGAAGCTGCGGAAAGCTGAAACCGGCAGCCGCATCGAAAGCGATCGCCACAGGCTGGGGGTTATGAGGTCTGCTGTTCTTCGGTGCTGCCTTTCTCTTTCTCCGACCAGGCACCCGCTGGCCCCAGAACAAGTTCCAACAGCGACAGATTCAACGCATCCAGAATCTGTTCGCAGAAGCAGTCCACGCCCTGGAGGTGGTAGAGCTTGATCTCCAGCGGATCGCCTTCCTGGAAGTCAAAGGTCATCGCATACGGCTGCTGACAGGCCGCCGCCAGTTCCTGGCTGACTGTCGCGACACCATGGACGAGGGCATTCCGGACCAGCCCGATGATCCGAATGCACTCCGACCAGGTTTCGACGGTCGTATGTTTGTACGACGAGGGAGCCTTCAAACCCGCGGAGTCGCAGAACGCCTTGAAGACTCTGTCGAGACCATCGTACAGTCTCTTGCGTTGCCAGCCTTCCAGCCGCTCCTGCCACGCCTGCTCCCAGTCGGGACGCTTTGCCGGATCGCTCTCGGCTTCCCGCCGGAGCCGGCGGAGGTCCTTGAAGTCGTCTCCCTTCAACAACGCCTGGGGATTGTGGTTCAAGAACACCCGATACATCTCAAACACAATCTCTTCCAGTCGGGCGTAGAGGTCGATGATGCCGAACGCCGCCAGCATCGGCATCGTCTCCCGGTGGTTCTTCGAGGCAGTTGCACCATCCCACAGAGCAATGGGCGTGATGGACAGATCCCCGGTCTGGTCGGGCCGGAGAGAGGACACGTAGAACTTATTATTCTGACTCCAATCCGGATCGGCATACCGGTCAGCCGCCACCTCCAGCCCATTGATCGCCAAGGCCCAGCGGATGTAGGTACTGCGGAGCTTGGCCCTCCAATCACCAATTCGGCGAGTCACATCCTCGACCCATTGTTCCTCCGGCTTCCTGGCCTTGTAGATGACGTTATTGATCGGCGGGAGATTCCCGACCGGACGCTCCGGGATGAGAAAGATGTTATGGCCAACCAAGTCAACGTCGCCACGAGGACCGCTCATTATGCTTCGTACCTCCGAAGAACACTGCTAAACGACGACTGATTGAGTCCACCACGGGCACGAACAACCCAAGTTCCCGTTCGTGGTGGACCAATGCCTACGAGCCGTCGCACTCTCACTCCGGCCGGCCTCGCCCTGGAAACAGGCCGGGATCGCTGGCATATGCACCTGGACCGGACACTCCGGCCTTCGGGGCAACGTCACCACCTGGCCGCCATCAATCGGGAGCTGCTCCGAGTCGCCAGCCGGGAAAACAGACGCCTCATCGTCGAACTCCCGCCGCGGCACGGCAAGAGCGAGTTGATCTCGAAGGCATTTCCCTGCTGGTACCTCTCCACCTTCCCGGACCACAGCATCATCGCGTGTTCCTACGAGGCCCGGCTAGCGGCTCAGTGGGGCGAAGCCGCCCGCGACCTCTTCCGCGAGTACGGTCCCAGCCTCTTCGGCCTCTCCGTCCGGCACGACATCAGCTCGCGGGACAACTGGAGAATTACTGGCTACGCCGGCGGCATGCGAACGGCGGGGGTCAACGGAGCCATCACCGGCAAGAACGCCGACCTCCTCCTGATCGACGACCCGATCAAGAACGACGAGCAAGCTTGGTCCCCGCACCAACGCGAACGACTCTGGCGGTGGTTTACGGCGACTGCTATGCAACGGCTCGAACCCCACGGCGTCTGCATTGTCGTTGGCACACGCTGGCACCGAGACGACCTGATCGGACGACTGCTCAAAGCCCAAGAGAAGGGCGGGGAGCAATGGGTCCGCCTCCGGTTCCCGGCCATCGCGGAAGAGGATGACCCTCTCGGCCGGGCCGTCGGCGAAGCACTCTGGCCGGAACGACTCCCGCTCGACTTCCTCCTGGCACGCAAGACCGCCCTGGAGAAGGCCGGCACGCCCTGGGCCTGGGACGCCTCCTACCAGCAACGGCCACCATCACGCGACGGCTCCGCCGAGTGGCCCGAGGACTACTTCCCCGACGACATCTGGGTCGACCGAGATCAACTTCCGCCGGACTTCCGCGTGAAAGTCATGGCCCTCGATCCATCCAAGGGCAAGGACGCCAAAGCCGGCGACTACTCGGCCTTTACCATTCTCACCGTGTCGCACGACGGCCTCTTCTACGTCGAAGCCGACTTGGACCGCCGAGACGTGGACCGCATGGTCGATGACGCCGTGGTCCTCTACCGCCGGCACCGACCCCAGGCCATCGCGATCGAAGCAAACGCCTTCCAGGAGTTGGTCAAAGACAGCTTCGACCGGAAAGCCTCTACACTGGGCCTGATCCCCCGGACGTTCGCCGTGGTCAACACGGTCAACAAGCACACCCGCATCCGTTCTGCTATCGGCCCACTCCTGGCCCAAGGCAAGCTCCGCTTCGTCAAGGACTCTCCCGGCACGCAGATCCTGATCGAACAGCTCCGAGACTTCCCCCACGGTCAACACGACGACGGTCCGGACTCGCTCGAAATGGCCCTGACACTGATCGAGGAGCACTTCAGCGACCTATGACCATCCCACGTCCCTGAACTCAGAACATCGTCGGAGAATGAACCGGAATGGGAATTTGAGACCGGGCTGGAGTTGAAGCACTTCAACTCGAACCGAGCCACTTCGAGATCATCCACACATCGCAGGCCTCCTTTCACGAGTAAGGAAGGCAGAAGGGAGCCGACAATGTCCAAGCAAGTAGCCCTCTGGGAGCGAGTATCGGGCCGTGGAAAGACTCAACGAATCCGTCAGATTCCAAACCTGTACGCCACCGTAGACGACATCGATTACCCTGCCGTTGATCAGCACCTCTGGCGGGTCTTGTGGGAAACGAGGGCCAACGGCCAACGAGTCGTGACCGCCGTGGTAGCGTCGGCTCCGGGCCGACAAACGGTGTACCTCCATCATTTCATTCTCTCTCTACAAGGTGTCCCCAAGCCTCGACACCCTCTGACAGTCGATCACATTGACCGCAACCCTTTCAACAATACCCGAGTGAATCTCCGAATCGCCACGCATAGTGAGCAGAAGACAAATCAGGGAAAGAAGACCCGAAACAATCGCGGCACAGTGCCAACATCTACTTACAAAGGAGTGTCCTGGCACAGGCAAAGACAAAAGTGGGGAGCAGCAACCAGGATAGGGAGCACAACCTATTATCTCGGCCTCTTCTCTTCTGAACAGGAAGCAGCCCACGCAGTGAACCTCTTCTATGCGGCTCATCACTCAACCGCTCCGATCCCCAACCCATCTGCCGCCGCCATCAGCTCTCTGACTCACTGCTCCTGTAAGCTCTGCAAACCCAAGTTCGTGTCAACCTGAGCCACCCTTCGCCCATCAAGAAAAGACCCGTGCACTTCGGCGACTGACGACCGACCCGGTCGGTCGGGGACGTGAATTCCCCCGACGATCACCGGAGGTCATCGTGCACGAAATCATTCCCCTGTTCGGGCGAAACAGCGTCGGCCAGTCCGCCATCGTTTCCGCCACGGACTTCGCCCTCCACGGCCGCTACGTCTGGTACGCCACGGCTCCCAGCCCGGTCTTTCGGTTCCAGCAAGCCTACCGACCGATCCGACTGGCCAACGGCAAATGGACCCGGCTCTACCTCGCCCGTGAGGTCGTAGGGCTGCACCGACTGGACCGAGATCGGCTCGTCACCTTCCACTCCAGGAATCACCTGGACTGTCGCCGCCAAAACATCCAAGTCCTGTACGCGACGCGAGACTCCACCCCATCCCGATTCGCGGGCGTGAGCTACTGCGAACCCATCGGACAGTGGCGGTCCGAAATCTCGGCGGCGGACGGAACCTACTGGTTTCTCGGTTACTCACCCTCCGAGCAGCTGGCCGCCAAGCGGTACCACCTGCTACTCGACATCCTGTTGCAGGAGTATCCGGAGTACGCCGACCAGATCGTCGCCGCACCGGAGGGGAGGCGGCAACGATGAGTCGCAAACGCCCTCGCCGGCACCGCCCAGCTTCCGGACGACAACCCAAACCGCAATCAAACCGCCCACCGAAGACGACGCCGAACCGGGCCGCCGAAGTTCTCGAACATTGGTTCGACCTGGACTTCGTGGACCCCTACGAGTTCTACGCCGACTCCTACGGCCACCCCACGGTTCCCGCTTCCTACGTCGAAGAACGCAGCGACGGCAACGCGGGGGTGGTGTTCCGCAACGAACAGGAGTTGGCGAACGTCCGAGGTCTGGCCCGACTGGTCAGTGACACGAACACCCACGCCATCGGCATCCTCAACAACCTGACGAACTTCACCGTCGGGACGGGGTTTAAGTACACCGCGACATCGAAGTCGAAAGCCCCGCCGGAGCTGGTCCACGAAGTCCAGTGCGTCATCGACCAGTTCATCGACGACAACAACTGGAACGAGCTGGAGCGGGAACTTTTCGTCCGGTCCCGTCGCGACGGCGAGTTCTTCCTGTGGTTTTTTCCGCAGGAGCACGGACGCTGCCAGGTCCGCACCATCGAGCCAGCCGAGATCACGGAGCCAGCCGACCACACGCTGGGCGTCACCCACGTCCTGTCAGAGGATCATGCTCCCCATACCTTCTCCTGGTCCTTCGGCATCATGACCGACGCCGACGACGTGGAGACGGTCCACGGCTACCACTACGCACCTCAGAGCGGAGTCGGCCCAGGGGAATTCATCCCCGCACGCGACATCCTCCACGGCAAGATCAACGTAGACCGAAAGGTGAAACGCGGGCTCACGGACTTCTTCCCCTTGGTCAACGAGTTGGAGGGCGTCCGGCGTCTGCTGCGGAACGTGCGAGAGGGAGCGGCGATCCAAGCCGCCATCGCCTGGATTCGAGAGCACGCCGACGGCACACCCAAGCGGGCGGTGGAACGGTTCCGGGAAGACAATACCGACTACACCCGGCCCTCCGTCTCACCGAGGCGTTCGCCCCGGACCATGCACCACAGTCACTACGAGCCGGGGACCATCCTCGACGTGCCCGCCGGAACGGAGTACAAGCCCGCCCCGATGGGGTCCGCCCACGGCCCGAACTTCGTCGCCATCTCGCAGGCCATTCTGAGATCGGTCGGGGTCCGCTGGTGTCTCCCGGAATACATGGTCTCCGGGGATGCGTCCAACAACAACTACGCCTCTTCCCTCGTCGCCGAGTCCCCGTTCGTCAAGAACGCTGAGGCCGCTCAGTCCTTCTACAAACGACGCTTCTACGACGCCATCTGGCGGGTGATCCGGATCGCCGCCGACGCCGGTCGCTTCGGAGAAATCCCGTTCGAGCAAGTCGCCCAACTGATCGAGATCCAAGTCGAACCACCTGCCGTGGCCGTTAGGAATCGGGAGCAGGACACGAACATCCGCAAGGTTCTCCACGAAGCGGGCATCCTCTCGGCCACCACCTGGGCCGCGATGGAGGACCTGGACTACGAAGCCGAGCAGGCCAACCGGCGTCGGGAACAAGCGACCGCGACAAACAACTCGCCCCAAGACAACTCACCGTCCAAACCACTTCCGCCCAAGACCGACGACCCCAAGGCCGCCTACCGCCACGACCTGGGGAAGGTTCCGCCACGCGAATGACGCGGAGATTGACACGGCAGTCGTTCTGCCCCGGAGACAGCACCGGAGAGAACGATGTCCCAGGTCAAAACCAAATCACCGCCGGCCTCGAATCCCATCCGACTGACCGAGCAGCTCGCAACGCTCGTCTCGGAACGGGTGGATCGGGAACAGGGCGTCATCCGTGGCGTGAAGATTCTCGGGTTCGACTCCGGCAACGGACGGACCTACACGCGGGACGCTCTTCAGCGGGCCATCCCGATGTACGAGGGCGTGAAAGTCAACATTGACCATCCCGACCCTCGCACCCCGGCCGCTCCCCGTGATCCCGACGACCGCTTCGGCAAGCTGCTCCACGTCCGCCTCACCGAGGACGGCCTCTACGGCGACCTCCACTTCCTGAAGTCCCACCCGCTCGCCGAGCGAGTGTGCGAAGCCGCCGAGCACCACCCTGACCTCTTCGGCCTGTCCCACAACGCCAAGGGCATGGTCAAGGAAACGGACAAGGGGCATTGGGTGATCCACGAGATCGTACGGGTGCAATCGGTGGACCTGGTCTCCGATCCCGGCACCACACGAGGGCTTTTTGAAGCCGACGCAGGAGACAACCAGATGCCCGAAACGAACACGAACATGCTCCCCGCCGACGCGGACCCCACGCCCACCGGCGACCAATCCACCCCGACCGCCGAACTCACCCCGGCCCAGCAGGTGAAGCAGACCTTCATCCAGCGGTGCCTGGAGATTCTCGAAGACGACGGCGTCGAACTGAACGACAAGCTCAAGAAGATTCGCGATATCCTCAAGGCCGCCGACGAAGCGGCGAAGCTGATGGACGACGCCGAGGAGGCATCGCCCGAACCAGTGAGCGAGTCGCAACAGCCCACCGAGGACCGTCGCTGGACCGCCTTCCAGCTCCTGGAGTCCAAGGGCATCACCCCCACGACTTCGCTGGTCAACACGCTGGCGAAGCTGCCGTCTCAGGACGACATGGCGTCGGTGCTCGCACACCTTCGGCCGGCGTCCCGCTCAACGGCTACGGCCAAGCCACGCTCTGCCGAAACCATCTTGGAGCACCAGTCCGCCGACCGGCCGAAGCCCGCCGTCAACACCCAGGACAACGCCGCCGTCGCGAGATTCCTCCGCGGCTGCTGAGAGAAGCCACCGACCCGGACACCACCGCATTATCAATGAGACAAGGACATGACTGTTCCACAACGAATCTACCCGCTGACGAACGAACAAGTCGCCGCCGCCTACGACGGCAGCATCGCCGTGCAGATCGGGGACTTGATGTTCCTCGACGGGGACGACGCCAAGCCGGCTTCGTCGCAAGCGGATCAAGGTGCCGAGGCCGCCAATCAGCGACTGTTCGCCCGACGGTTCCTGGGCGTCTCCGCCGAGAAGAAGCTTGCTGCTGATCCAGCGGGCACGATCCAGGTCACGAAGGTCGGAGAGTACGACTACGACTGCGAATCCGCCACCTGGGAAGTCGGCGAACTGGTGACCATCGACGAAGCCGCCTCCGGCACGGCCCTGCACAACCAGAAGCTGGTCAAGACCACCGACGCCGACCTGGCTATCGGGTACTGCTCGAAGCGAGAGCCCAACGCCACGACAAGGGTCCGCGTGGTCCTGACCTCTCGCGTCGCTCCCCCGCAGTCCGGCGGCTTCGCGATCAAGACACTCTCACAGTACCTGGCCCTGGCGGACTTCACGGACAACACCAACGCCACGGGCTACGCCGACTTCGACAGCCAACTCCCCGCCGGAGCGTTGGTGCTCGGCTGGAAGGCCGAAGTCCATGCGGGTTTCGCGGGGGACACCACAGCCGTCGTTCAGGTCGGCATCGCCGGAGCCCTCGACGACTTCTCCGCCGTCACGACCAGAAGCGTGCTGGCTCCGGGCACGGTGGGCTCCATCACGAAAGTCGGCTCCGGAGCCTACATCAATGCAGCGGTGACCCCGCGAGTCACCGTCACCGGCGGGGCCGACTTCACCTCCATCAACGCGGGAGCAATGACCGTCACCCTGTTCTACATCGCGACGCAGTGATCCACCCAACAAGCTCCGCCGCACGAGACCATCCACCACACAAACGACTCCCCTGAGGGAATACGACCATGATCAGAGGACAAGCCATTCGGGATCTGTACGAAAGCCTGGGGCCGAAAGGCTTCGTGCTCAAGACCCGCCAACTGCTCGGCATCACGAAGGACCGGTTCGGCCGCCCGACCATCGAGAACCCGGAAGTCCACCCGAGCGAGTTCTCCCTCCGGGAAGTCGCCGAAGCTCTGTGCGGACGGGACTGGGTGAACGCCCTCCAGCCCGGCCACGGCTTCGACCAGATGGACCTGCTGGAAATGGACGCCGCCGTGGTCCCCTCGGCCTTCGCCAACACGTCCGCCTTCAACGCGACCGTGGGCGGCTTGATCGAGGCCAAAATCCTGGAGACCTTCCGCCGGCCCGGCTTCATCGCCGACCGTCTGGTCCAAACCAGACCAACACGGCTCCGTTCGGAGAAGATGCCCGGCGTCGCCTCTCTCGGTGACCTGGCCGAAGAGATTCAACCAGGGAACCCGCACCCGCGTGCCCAGCTCACCGAGCGTTACGTCCAGACCCCGGAAATCCGTAAGCGGGGTCTCGCGGTGGACGTGACCAAGGAAGCGGTCTTCTACGACCTGACCAACCAGGTGTTGATGCAAGCCGAACGAGTCGGCGAAGTCCTGGGCCTCCGGAAAGAGAAGCGGGTGCTCGACACCGTGATGGGCATCGTCAACACCTACAACTACGGGGGCACGACGTACAACACCTACGTCTCCGGCGGCAACTGGACCAACACGCACGCCAACCAGCTTCAGGACTGGACCAGCATCAACAAGGCGGAGCAACTCCTGGCCGACATGACCGAGCAGGAGAACGGCGAGCGAATCTTGGTCGTCCCGGACACGATCCTGGTGATGCCCTACCACCGCTACACGGCGGCGAACATTCTGAACGCCACCGCTCAGGAACGTCGTACCGACAGCCAGGGCGTGGTCACTCACCACCCGAATCCGCTACGCGATCACGAGGTCCAGATCGTCACCTCGCCGATCGCCATGCAGCGGCTGACGGATGCCGACGGCCTGAACCTGGCCGCGAACGTGGCCCAGGAATACTGGTTCTACGGCGAGTTCCGGAAAGCCTTCGCCTACATGGAGAACTGGGGAGTCACCGTCCGACGGGCCGACGTGAACGACTATATCGCCCTTGATCGGGACCTGGTGTTCTCCGTCTTCGCCAACGAAGCCGGAACGCCCGCGATCGTCGAACCCCGATACGTCACTCGGAACACGAACTAACATCACGGTCTTTCCGGGGAGATCGGCCGTGATGCGGCCGGTCGCCTTGCTTGGGAGTTAGGCTCTACTCCTGGGCAATGGCGGCCGGCCATTTCCTTTGGTCCGACCGAGGTTCTCCAGAGCTGCTCCGAAGCAGAGGCCACGAAAACAACGGTGGAGTCAGGATGAATCCCGGCGAGTAAGGAGGATCGAAAGGAGAAGCCCATGCCAAGACAAGTCAGCCTCTGGGAACGAGTCTCGGGAGAAGGACGTTCCCAAACTCTCCGTGAGATTCCGGACCTCTACGCCATCGTGGATGACACAGTCTTCCCGGAAGTCGATCGACACCGTTGGTATCTGCTGCGGGGCGTGCGAGCCGACGGACAGCCGATGGTGAAGTTCGTCGCCACGTCCCACCCTGGTCCAGTCACCCCTCTGCAACACTTCGTCTTGTCGTTGTACGGAGTCCCCAAGCCAGCCTGGCCTCTGATCGTCACCTTCGGCGACGGCAATCCACTCAACAACTGCCGGGACAACCTGATCGTCATCACGTCAACCCAAAAGGCCGCCCGACGAGCCAAGTTCACCCGGAACAGCCACGGCAAAGTTCCCACGTCCGAGTTCAAGGGCGTGTGCTGGAGTGAGAAATCACGTAAGTGGCTGGCGACTGCCCGGTTCGACGGGACGAAACAATACCTGGGGACATTCCCAACGGAAGTCGAAGCCGCCATCGTGGTCAATGTCTTCTACGCGACCCATCGTCCGAACGTCCCGCTCCCCAATCCGAACGTCCCCGGCCCGTTCACGGACGATCTGCGATGCCGTTGTCGGAGCTGTCAGGGGGCTCCGCTCCTGGTCTGACACTTCTTTGTCAGTGTCTCTCTGCGGCACGGGAGCTGACCGGTAAAGGGTTGTCACACATGACAACCCTGGAAGCTCAAGATCAAAAGTCCCGGCTTCATCCAATTCCTTCCCACGCTTCAACGACCTGCGTCACCTGCTCGCTGGTAGTCCTCGTTCATCGGCAACGAGAACCGCACGACCACGCCGAGTAGAAGCTTGCACTACACAACTCACTCATCACAGCGAAGCCCCGCAGGATGACCGCTCTGAGTTTCGGTCCTTCGCTGCCAGTGAGGAATCCAAGAGACGTAGGTGTCGGCCTCGAAAGCTCCTTGATTACCGCTGTCAGCCACCGAGCCACGGCAGGGCCCCGGATCGGTGCAGTCTCCCCGGCCCGAGAAAGGGAACCCTAATGGATCAGTACGTCATCTTCCTCCCGGACCTTCGGTTCGAGTGCGAGCGTCGCACGACCGCCCTGGAACTCTCCCCGATCAGCACGCTTGCTGCTTCATCGAGACCACCTAGCATCGGCGATCCAACCGCCGAGCCACAACTCCCTCAGGACTTGGTCCTACCGGAACCGGTTCGGGCCTTCGCCGCCGCCCTGCACGTCCCGGCACAGGCGACAACCGAGCCAGAACCACCGCCATCGCAACCACCCGAGTTGCAACCACCCGAATCGGAGCCAGCCCCGGCCACGCCAACCCTAACCCCACCGGACTCGCCGCCTGCACCCACTTCGCCCACCCAACTCGTTCGCTCCAGCCTGTCCGTCTGGCCGAGGGATGTTCCGGTCTTTCGTGTCCGTGACACGCTCCCGGAGGAGCTGCTCGTCAACCTGGCCAACGAGGGCTTCCAGTGGATCGTCTACGAGCACGACGAGACATGGGGCCTGAGCACCATCGTCGGCTTCCGCTGCAACGGCCGCTGCCACACCGGCCTCTGGGCCATCCAGCTCACGCAGGGCAAACGAACGCCACCCTCCGGCTGGCCGCAACGCTCCAACCTGATCCACCTCCGCAACTCGTTCGTACTGCCGTACTACTGGCAGCAGAAGGCCTACCGGATCAACGTCGAGGACTTCGAATCCGTCTACCGCCAGGAATCTCTCCGGCACGACCTCAACATGGCCGCCCCGCAGCCGAAGTCGCCCATCATGGTGCCGGCGAAGGTCATTAAACTTCCCACCACCTTCACCCTGTCGCCCGACCTGAGCGAGAAAGTCGCCGCAGCCCTGGCCAACGTCGAAATCCTGTTGGTCTGAGGCTCAACAACCCCGACAACACTGCCGGCATCGTCCCGCATCATCGGGACAGACGAGCGATTGGGTGATCGACGGGAGCAGACCAGGGCAACCGAGCACCGGCGGGCTCGTCCCAAACTGCCGTCGGGCCGAGGCACCGACAAACCACAACGCCTCACGACATCATCTGCCCTGAATCTCTCCCTCTCGCAGCAAAGGTCTCCGATCATGGCCGAAGCCAAGACCACACCGCCGTCCCCGTCAACAGTAACCAAGGCCGCCGAGCTGTCTCTGCACCCCTACGAAGTCCACATCCCCGGCAACAAACCCCTGACCATCCAAGCGGTCAGTGAGGCCGACGCGATCCACCGCTACAAGCAACAGATGGGCATCATCGCCTCACCGCACGAGCCTACCGTGACCCAGGTCTCCCCAGTCAGCGAGTAATTCATGCCCACGGTCCTGGACAATCTCCGGCAAGCGTACGAGAACCTCACAGCCAAGTACGCCGAAGCCACCGCCAACCCGAAGCCGAGCTACTCGATTGACGGGCAGTCCGTGAGCCACGAGTCGTTCCTCCGCTCACTGCTGGACCAGATCGAGAAGCTGCGAGAGCAGCTCCGGGCCAACGGCGATCCCGAGTTCGGCCCCTACGAACTCCGCAGTAGAGGCACGACCTGAAATGACCACGCCGCTCCACGACCTCCTGGCCGACGATCATCTCTTCGTGGACGGCATCGAGCCGGTCATCCTCCAGTACCAGCCCCCGCCCGACCCAACCACACGTCGGCTCCCCGGCATCCAATTCCTCTTTGTCCCTCACGCCCTCCGCCGCGAGCGAGAACTCGTCCGCGACCTCGCCGCACCAGCCGACGCCATCGTCTGGCACCTCTGGGAGAAGGGCCTGAATGGCATCGGTCCGACCGGCGGCTCGACCATCATCGACCGTCAGGGCGAAGTCTTCTACGTCCTCTCCGCCAAGCTCCAGACCCTCCAGTCCCGTTACCGTTGCGTCTGCCGTAAGCCCGACGCCGGCACCACTCGTCATCAACCCTGGAGCACGTTCGAGGAGTTCCTGGCCCGAAAGAACGCCCCGACGGAACAACTCCGCGGTTGGCATTCTCAGTGAGCACCCGACGCGGTTCCCGGCTCCAGAATTCTCCAAGTGACCCGGACCCATCGTGGTCCCGGTGGATCATCACAATAGTCACGATCACCAGCCAGAGCAGTCCCGAGGCGGAAGGTAAGGGCGGCAGAGTTTCTCAACATTCATCAGAACGAAAGGTACACGATGGCGAACAGACGACCCAAAACCTCAGCTTCACTGCTGAGGGCAGCCGCCCTCATGATCATCTTGGCGGGTTGCAGCGAAGGCACACAGAACGAGGCGGCGAAGGCCGCACAGGCGAATGAGCCTCCGGCGGCCGCTCAGCCCGCTGCCGCAGTCCAGCCCGCCGTCGCCCCGGCCCCGAATGCAGCTCTCAATCCGCCGCAAAAGCAGGAGCCAACGACGGAAGAACTCGCCACAACGCATCTCAAGACCTTCCTGGATGCGTGGAAGTTCGGCGACTCATACCAGGACTTCGAGAAGAGTCACCCGGACCTCAACGTCAGTGACTTGGACTGGATCGCTCATCGGCACATCCTCATCAACTACGACATCGGCCAATCCCGAGCCAAAGAAGGCAAAAGCCCCGACGGCAAGCCAACGTCCTGGCTGGAATTCGTGGTAACGCTGACGCACACGAACAACGCAGGTGAGGAGATCAAGAAGAACAAGAGATACAGCGTCTACCCGCCGCTCAACGACGACAAATGGTCGATCCTGGGCGTGAACCAGTAGCGAGGATCGTCGTCCTCCACAACTTCCTCAGCCACACCACCGCGGACCGGAATACTCCGGCCCGCGTTTTCTTATCAGCGGTGCGAACCCCAGGACCAAGGACGAACGGCATGAGCAGGATCGGATTCGGCTACGGCAGCGAATGGCACCTGATGAGATACCTAGCCTACCACAACCGGGACCTCTCCGACCGCATCGAAGCCCTGATCCCCAACAGCCGCATGGTGAACTGGTTGAACTGGGGCTTTACGCAGTCCCCCGACGCCATCAACAAAGAGCCGCCCCGGTTCCTGGACGCGGAACTTAAGGGGCTGGAGTTTCTGCCCAAGCACGAACGACAAAGGCTGGCGTCCGCGTGGCGGAGCTTCTGGCCTCAGACCGGCACGCCGCCGACCTGGGATGCGGTGGGGCTGATCGAGTGCAAGGGCATCCAGCACTGGCTGCTCGTCGAAGCCAAGAGTCACCTGGCCGAACTCCGCAGCACCTGTGCCGCAGGCGGTCGCAGCCTCGCCCTCATCGAGGAGACGTTCCGCCGCACCCAACAAGACCTGGCTCTGATCGTCAATCCCACGGCGTGGTTGTCGCCTTACTATCAGTACTGCAACCGGCTCACCGTCACCCATTTCCTCCACACCCACGACATACCCATCAAGCTGGTCTTCCTCTACTTCACCGGCGACCTCTTTCCCCGGAACTGTGACGTTTACTGCCCGATCGACCGAGAGCAGTGGCGGCCGGGGATCGAGGAGGTGAAAGGCCATATCGGCTGGAATCGCCATTGCCCTCTCAACGGCCACGTGTATGACCTCTTCGTTCCGGTGTGCCCCCAGATCCCCTAGAAATCACGTCAAAACCTCGTCTGAAACGTCCGGCTGACCGGCAGAATCAGGGCGTTTCTCAAAACCCGAGTGTCCAAGAAGCGGCGAGAGCCGCTTTCTTTTTTTGGGGGGAATTCTTTTTCGCCAGATACTGTACATCCGCTCTAGGGACGATCGGCTGGCATTTAATCCGATGCCAAATCCGTCCCGAAATTGCCAGCCAGCCAATCTCTACGTCACCCTGAATTTTCAGGACCGAGGCCATTCCTAAACTGCCAATGACAGTCCTGAACCAGGACCCACCGTGCTCAGCATCAAGCCGGCCGGCGATCGTGAGTGCGAGTAGCAAACCCAACCACTCTACAAGGAGACCTGACATGACAACGGCGAAGAAACTCAACTGGGAATCCCTGCTCGACCGGGCCTTCGACATCATCCCGGAAATCTTCCCGGACCAATCCTGCGGAGCGACGGCGTGGCGGCCAGCCGGTACCGAAGAACGAGAGGAAGACGTGGCGATGATCTATCTCTGGACCGCCACGGATGAGAAATGTGCCCAGTGCCAGATTCAGGTTCTGACCTCCGTCCTGGCGGATCGTCGCATTCCCATCCTGGCACAAGGGAGCCGCGGGCGGCTCTACGTCGCCATCGTAGACTCGTACCAGTCCGAGGAGCTGAACAAGCTCGTTCGGGCATGCCGGATCGTCGAAGATTTCGTCCAAGTCGCCACCTGCCCTGACCCCGAACTCGCCGCTTCCTTCTTGCGGAGCACGCTGACCATGCACACCCGCCTTCAGCAGCAGCGGAAGCGGAAGTGATCTACACCAAATTCAGGACAACCAGATTCCAGCCAAGGAACAATGCAATGACCCAACTCATCAACTACGACGAAATTGCCCTCGAAGGGGCCAGCCTGATCGACGAATACTTCTCCGGCTCCGCCGAGACCGTACTGCTCTGGTCACCTCGCAGCGTCCTCCCAAACACGGCCCTCGTCTTCGGCGACCTGTGGCTGCCTGACGGCTTCACAGGGAGGTTTCAAAGGCTGCTGAGGCAATTCTTTCAGAGGGCCGGCGTCCGGGAACTCAGTCACGTCGAATACTTCGACGGCGGCGGCGACCCAATCTGGGCGATGCTGGTCGAGTACGCCCCACAAACGGACCTGCCCGTCGGCGTGCATCTATGCAACTGTGCGGCCCTGTCCTGGTCCATCAGGAAGGCCCTGCGAATCCACCGCTATTCCAAACGACGGCTCGACCCGGTGCTCAAGCTCCTGGTGCCGGGCTATCCCGACTGCGATCTCAAGGCTCCGCTCGACCAACTCGTGCTGCCGCCGACTACCAAACGCGGTAGGGGGGCACGCTCTGCCTCGGGCGCACAAAAGATATAGGGCGGCACTGCGTCGACTGAGCGGTGCCCGCCAAACCCAACACCGAACCGAGAGGAATAACACCTGATGGAAGTAACAACAGTCACTAAACCCGAAGCGGAATCTCTACTGATCTCCGTCGATGTCCTGGCGACAATGCTCGACATCTCACCCCGCTCCGTCTGGCGACGGCTGAGCAGCGGGGAAATGATCGAGCCGGTCAGGATTGGCACCTGCGTCCGATGGCGACGCCAGGAAGTCGAGGCATGGATCGCCGCCGGATGTCCGCCCATCTCCGAATGGAAATGGAGGTAACTGGTGGCGTCCATTTACAAGAAGGGGCGTGACAAGAAAAAGAAGCACGCCCCGTGGTACATCGACTACTTCGACCACACCGGCGAGCGGAAGACCGTCAAAGGCTTCACCGACAAGTCCAAGACGGAGCAGCTCGCCGCCAAGCTGGAGCACGAAGCCCATCTCCGAAGGATGGGGATGATCGACCCGGAACAGGAGGAATTCGCGAAGCGGAAACGATCGGACATCGAAGACCAGCTCAAGGAGTTCGAGAAGAGTCTCGCCCGCCGGCGAACCACAGCCAAGCACGTCGGCCTGACGATGGGCCGTGTCCGCCGCGTGGTCGAGGGCTGCGAGTTCAAGACCCTGGGCGACATCTCGGCCGAGGCAGTGGAATGTTACCTGGCAGAACTCCGGGAGGAGAAGAACTTCGGCCATCGGACCTATAACCACTACGTCCAGGCGTTCGAGCAATTCTGCTCGTGGCTGGTGTCCAAGCGGCGGCTGGCCACCAACCCCGTCGTCGGCCTGCCCCGGCTGAACTGCGAAACGGACGTCCGTCGCCAGCGGCGAGCCCTCAGCCCGGACGAGTTCGGCAAGCTGGTCCAGTCGGCCCGGTCCAGCACCGAATTGATCCAGTGCTTCGACGGCGAGACGCGGGCCAGGATTTATATCCTGTCGTACATGACGGGCCTGCGGCGGAGCGAGCTGGCCAGCCTGACGCCGGCCAGCTTCAAGCTCGACGACGCACCGGCCACCCTGACGGTGGAAGCGACCATCTCGAAGCACCGTCGCAAGGACACGCTGCCGCTCCACCCGGACCTGGTGGTCATGCTGCGGGAGTGGCTGGCGGGGACGGAGCCGGACGAGCCCCTGTTCCCCCGACTGGCTCGGCGGCGAACCTGGCTGATGGTCAAGAAGGACCTAGAGCGAGTCGGCATCCCCTACGTCACGAAGGAGGGCGTGGCCGACTTCCATGCCGCCGGTCGCCACACACACATCACCGGACTGCTCCGCAACGGGGCGACGCTCCCGGAGGCGATGAAGCTCGCCCGCCACGCCGACATCAAGATGACGATGAAATACACCCACATCGGCATCGAGGATCAGGCCAAAGCCCTGGCTGGCCTCCCGAATCCTTGTCAGCACATTGTCAGCATTTCAGGCGACTTTGGGGGGCAAACGGCGTCGTCAGCCGTCGCTGACGGGCACGCCGATGGCCCTACGCTTAGTGATGCAAGTCCTGGAAAATTGGCAACTTCTGACGCTGGCCAACAAAAAGGGGCATCGGATGACTCCGATGCCCCAAAGTGGAGGCGGCGGGAATCGAACCCGCGTCCCGCGGTATTTCCACGTAAGCTTCTACGTGTGTATCGAGCAACTTACATTCGCACGGCCGGGCGACTACTCGCCGACTCCCAGCCGAACTAGGCGAAAACTTGTTTAACCGC
>Ga0182741_1000856_pt1 | contig 42852 bp, 39 predicted proteins | sample eDN5th37CBELigOP_FD_128874 | JGI IMG/M metagenome (GOLD analysis project Ga0182741, IMG submission 128874) | Enriched Organic Plus compost microbial communities from Emeryville, California, USA - eDNA 5th pass 37_C BE-Lig OP (version 2) (version 2) ... | reverse complement strand
GATCGGGCTGTCCGGCCCCATCGGATACATGGCGTTCTTGATGAAGGCCCAGAACCAGGCGACGAAGAACATCACCTCGGACATGATGAACAGGATGAAGCCGTATTGCAGGCCGATGCGCACCACCGGGGTATGCTCGCCCGACTCGCCCTCGTTGACGACATCGACCCACCAGCCGAACATGGTGTAAAGAACGGCAGCCAGGCCGATCAGGAACATCCACGGCCCCTCGACCGGCAGCCCCAAGACCGTGATTCCCTTCATCCAGGCGACCGCGCCAGTCAGCATCACGAAGGCGCCGATCGCGCCGAGGAAGGGCCAGATCGAGGGCGGCAGGATCTGATAATCGTGGTTCTTTACATGGGCCATGGCTGCGTTCCCGGCTGTTGCTGGTTCTTGTTGCTCAGTTTACGGTCGGTTCCGTTTTCGCGTCCAGCGCCGCCTGTCTGGGCGCGGGAGGATCGGTCCGGTGGAAGGTATAGGACAGGGTGATGTCGCGGATCCGGCCCGCGTCGCGATCGTTGACCAGGTCGGCATCGACGAAGAAGCTGACCGGCATCTCGACCCGCTCACCCGGTTGCAGGGTCTGCTCGGTAAAGCAGAAGCATTCGATCTTGTTGAAGAAATAGCCGGCGGCATCGGGCGCCACGTTATAGCTGGCGGTGCCGGTGACCGGCTGGTCGGTATTGTTGATCGCCTCGTAGAAGGCAATGGCGTTCTCGCCGATCCGCAGTTCCATTTCCCGCTGCATGGGGCGGAAGGTCCAGCCGAGGTTGCTGTCGGCATTGGCGTCGAAGCGCACGCGGATCTTTTCCTCCAGCACGGTGTCCGAGGCGGACTCGGCCACGTTGGTCGTGCCGGCAAAGCCCGTCACCTGGCAAAACCAGGAATAAAACGGCACCGCCGCCCAGGACAGCGCGCCCATCACCACGACGACGCCGGCCAGCATGGCCACGGTGCGCCCGTTCGACCTCGGTTTCCCGCTCATTGGCTTGCCTCCTGATGGGCCGCCGGCGTGCCCGGCGCTGCGACCGGGGCGGCATTGGGGGCCGGCGGATCGGGATCGGGCGGCAGCATCGAGGCGCGCGGGCGGTGGTCATAGCCCTGCATCATGTCGCCCTGGGTGATCTTGACCACCGAAAGGCCAAAGACCAGCGCCACGAAACCCAGCAGCACGACCAGAAGCCCGATGTTGCGGCTGCGGCGGCGCTTGTGCAACTCGTGTTCGACCTGGGGCAGCATCACCACCCCCCGATCCAATGCTGCACCAGCAGCGCCAGGAAATGCAGGAAGGTGTAATAGAGCGACAGGCGGAAATAGCGTTTCTCGACCCGGTAGCCATCGGCCTGTGCCTGGTCCTCGCTGCGGCGCAGGATCTGCCAGCCGCCGGCGATGAACAGCAGGTTCAGCACCGCCGAGACCGCCAGGTAGAGCGGCCCGCCGACCGAGGTGAAGCCCAGCCAGATCGCAAAGGGCGCCAGTACCAGCGTATAGGCGAAGATATGGCAGCGCGTTACCTTGCGGCCATGAGTCACGGTCAGCATGGGCACGCCGGCCTTGGAATAGTCGTCCTTCATGAACAGCGCCAAGGCCCAGAAATGCGGCGGCGTCCAGAAGAAGATCAGCGCGAACATCAAGAGCGACTCGAGGCCGATGCCGCCGGTGGCGCAGGCCCAGCCGATCATCGGCGGAAAGGCCCCCGCGGCACCGCCGATGACGATGTTCTGCGGCGTCGAGCGTTTCAGCCAGATCGTGTAGACCACGGCATAGAAGAAGATGGTGAAGGCCAGGAACCCGGCCGCGAACCAGTTCGCCGCCAGCCCCAGCATCATCACCGACAGGCCCGAGAGCGCGATGCCGACCGCCAGCGCCTCGCCCGAGGAGACGCGGCCCGAGGGCACGGGACGGCCCGCGGTGCGGCGCATCACCGCGTCGATGTCGGCGTCATACCACATGTTGAGGGCACCCGAGGCCCCGCCCCCCAGCGCGATGAACAGCACCGCGCAGAAGGCAACGAAAGGGTTGACCGGCTGCGGGGCGATCCACAGCCCGACGAAGGCCGTGAACACCACTAGCGACATGACGCGCGGCTTCAGCAGCGCCACATAATCGCCGAAGCCCGCCTCGGCGGGCCCCTCGTATGCGTTGATATCGGCCACGGCCCGGCCTTACTCTGCCGAGGCCAGCTTGACGGGGCTGGCGGGCAGGTAGTCCGAGGCGTCGGCGGCGAATTCCTCTTGCGCGCCGGCAAGCCAGGCGTCGTATTTCTCCTGGCTGACCGCCTTGACCACGATGGGCATATAGGCGTGGTTAATGCCGCAAAGCTCGGAGCACTGGCCGAAATAGACGCCTTCCTGGTCGACCGAGAACCATAGCTGCGCGATGCGGCCCGGCACGGCGTCCTGCTTGACGGCAAAGGCGGGCACGGTCCAGGCGTGGATCACGTCGGTCGCCGTCACCTGCACCAGAACCTTCTTGCCGACCGGAACCACGACGGCATTGTCAGTGGCCAGCAGGTATTCGTCCTCGGAATAACCGGCATCGGCCAGGGCTTCCTTCTCCAGCATCAGCGCATCGAAGGCGACGCCGTCGTTGGGATATTCATAGGACCAGTACCACTGGTGGCCGATGGCCTTGATGACCAGGTCGGGATCGTTCGGCATCTCCTGGCTGCGGAACAGGATCGGCAGCGAGAAGGCGCCGATGGCGACCAGGATCAGCACCGGGACCAGGGTCCAGATCACCTCGATCGGGGTGTTGTGGGTAAAGCGCGCCGGCACCGGATTCGCCCGGCGGTTGAAGCGCACGATGCAGATCAGCAGCAGCAGGCAGACGAAGATCGTCACGGCCGTGATGATGTAGAGTACGAAATGATCCAGCCATTGCTGATCCTGCGCCAGCGGGCTCGACGCCGGCTGGAAGTTCATCCCGCCATTCACCGGCTTGCCGATCACCGGCAGATCGCCCAGCACGTCCTGCGCCAGGGCCGGCACGGCCGCCAGTGTCGCAACTCCCAGGCTCATCACCGCCGCCACCCCGCGGCGCTTGGTCGCAATTGCCATCATCCCATCCCGTTGCCTATCATGCCACCGGCAGGCCCCTGTCCCGGAGCCACCAGCATTCGGTCCTGCACCAGAACCATATCTTACCCCGACGGGCAAGCCATACCTATCGACTTCTTGCCAAAAAAGCCCTAGGCCGGTCCGCATGACAAGGACCGGTTCCATGACAGACGTTGCCTTTTCGCCCTTTCGGACGCATCTCGATCAGGACCGCGCGCTGCGTATCCTGCGCGACGCCCTGGCGGGGGCGGATGACGGCGAGCTTTTTCTGGAACGCGCCCGGTCCGAGGCGCTGGTCTTCGACGACGGAAGGCTGCGCACCGCCAGTTATGACGCCGAACAGGGTTTTGGCTTGCGCGCGGTGCGTGGCGAGGTGACGGGTTACGCCCATTCGACCGAGATCGACGAGGCCGCGCTGAAGAAGGCGGCCGAAACCGTGCGCCTGGCCGTCGGCGCCGGCGGCGGCACGCTGGCCCTGCCACCGCAAGGCGAAATCCGGCCGCTTTATGCCGCCATCGACCCGGCCGAAGAGGTGCCCTTTGCCGCCCGCGTCGCATTACTGCGGCAAATCGACGCATTCGCCCGCGACCTGGATCCGCGGGTGGTCCAGGTCTCGGCCAGCATCGCGACTTCGGTGCAGGAGGTGGCGATCCTGCGCCCCGAGGGCGGGCTGGCCACCGACATCCGCCCCATGGCGCGGCTGAACGTCTCGGTCATCGTCGAATCGAACGCGCGGCGCGAAACCGGGACCGCGGGCGGCGGCGGGCGCATCGGCCTTTCCGGCCTGGTCGCGCCCGAGCATTGGCAGGGGCTGGTGCGCGAGGCGCTGCGCATCGCGCTGGTCAACCTGCGCTCGGTGCCCGCGCCCGCGGGTGTGATGGATGTGGTGCTGGGCCCCGGCTGGCCCGGCATCCTGCTGCACGAGGCGGTGGGCCACGGGCTCGAGGGCGATTTCAACCGCAAGGGGCATTCCGCCTTTGCCGGGCTGATGGGCAGGCGCGTCGCCGCGCCCGGCGTGACCGTGGTCGACGACGGCACTATTCCCGACCGGCGCGGCTCGATCTCGGTCGATGACGAGGGCACGCCCCCCGGCCGCAACGTGCTGATCGAGGACGGGATCCTGGTCGGCTACATGCAGGACCGGCAGAATGCCCGGCTGATGGGGGTCGCCGCCACCGGCAACGGGCGCCGGCAGAGCCACGCCCATGCCCCCATGCCGCGCATGACCAACACCTTCATGCTGGCGGGGTCCGAGGATCCGGCCTCGATCCTGGCCGGACTGGAGGACGGGATCTATGCGGTCGGCTTCGGCGGCGGGCAGGTGGACATCACCAACGGCAAGTTCGTGTTCTCCTGCACCGAGGCCTATCGGGTCAAAAACGGCCAGGTGGGCGATCCGATCCGCGGCGCGACGCTGATCGGCGACGGCGCGACCGCGTTGCAGCAGATCCGCGCCATCGGCAACGACCTGTCGCTGGATCCGGGAATCGGCAATTGCGGCAAGCAGGGACAATGGGTTCCGGTCGGCGTCGGCCTGCCCACGCTGCGCATCGGCGGGCTGACCATCGGCGGATCGGCCGCCTGAATCGCCTTGATTCCAATGGGTTGAAGAAATTCTTCGCCGGCTAACCCATTCTTAACCTTTGCCATGCGATGTTTCGGCCTGCGGATCAGGCAGAGGCATGGAACATGATGGCAAGGCAGCTTTCCTTGGACCCCCACCACGGACCCCGCCCAAAAGGGGAGGGGCTTGCCGCCTTGCGCCTCATCCGTTCCCGCAAGGTGGGGCCGGCGACCTTTCACCGGCTGCTGGGCGAACATGGCAGCGCCCAGGCGGCGCTGGCCGCCCTGCCCGCCATGGCGCAGGCCGCGGGGATCCAGGATTACACCCCTTGCCCCCTTTCGGTCGCCGAGGCCGAGATCGCGGCCGGCCGGCGCGCCGGCGCCCGGCTCGTGACCTGGGGCGACCGGGATTATCCCGCCCTGCTGCGCGAGGTGGCCGAGGCGCCGCCGGTGCTGTGGCTGCGCGGCGACATGGCGGTGCTGGACCGCGTGCCGGTGGCGGTGATCGGGGCGCGCAACGCCTCTTCCCTTGGCCTGCGCATGGCGCGCGGCATGGCCGCAGGCCTGTCGCAATCGGGCGCGGCGGTGATCGCGGGACTGGCGCGCGGCATCGACACCGTCGCGCATGAAGCCGCGCTGCACGGCGGCACCATCGCCGTCATGGCCGGCGGCATCGACATGATCTATCCCGGCGAAAACGCGGCCCTGGCCGAGGCGATCTGCGAAACCGGCCTGCTGATGACCGAACAGCCGCCCGGTACCGAACCGGTGGCCCGGCATTTCCCCGCCCGCAACCGCATCATCTCGGGCCTGTCGCGCGCCGTGGTGGTGATCGAGGCGGCGCATCGCTCGGGCAGCCTGATCACCGCGCGCTGCGCGCTGGACCAGGGGCGCGAGGTGATGGCGGTGCCGGGGCATCCGATGGATGCGCGGGCCGCCGGCTGCAATGCGCTGATCCGCGACGGTGCGCTTCTGGTGCGCAATTCGGCCGATGTGTTGGCGGCGCTGCAATCGAACGGCCCCAGGGTCGCCCAGCCGGCGGCGGCAGAGCAACCCGCGGCAGCAACCCCTGCCCCCGTCCCTGTCGCCCCGTCGGCCGGGCGGGTCACGCAACCCGCCGCCGTCACCCGCCGGCTTGCGGAACTGGGTCATGGCATCCCGCGCCAGGTCGTCACGGGCCGGCCGCGCGACGCCGGCGGGCCGGTGGACCTGGAGCGGCGGATACTGGCGCGGCTGAGCCCCAGCCCGACCGAGGAAAACATGCTGATCCGCGACCTGGGAGTCCCGGCCGCCATCCTCGCCCCCGCGATCCTGGCGCTGGAACTGTCGGGCCGGGTGCAGCGCATGGCAGGCGGCCGGCTGGCGCTGAGCGGCGGCTGAGGCCCTCGCCGCTCCGATCACGGGGCAGTCACGCGCTTGTTGGGGAACCGCACCGATCGCCGCCGGTTGATCCGGGATCAAGCGACCATCGGAAAAGAGGACCGACATGCGCCGCATCTACAAGACCACGACCGCGATGGTGACCTGCCTGTCCCTGATCGCCCCGCAGCTGGCGGTGGCACAGGACCAGCAGACCCAAGGCGCCGACGAGCAGGTCATCCTGCCTCCGGACCAGCAGCAGGAGGCCGAGGCGGGGCAGGCGCAAGAGCCGCAATCCGCGCCCGAACCCGCGGCAGAGCCGGTTCCGGCGCCGGCCGAACAGCCGCAGGCCCAACCGCAGGCCGAGGCCCCGAGCCCCGGCGATCCGCAGGTGCAGGGCGCCAGTTCGGCAAGCGAATCCCCCGCGCAGGAAACCGCCGCGGAACCCGCTGCAGAACCGCAAACCCAGGACGAGCCCGCCCCCCCGCAAGGCGAGGCCGCTGCGCAGGACCAGCCCACGCCTGCCCCCGCGCCCAAGCCGGACACGCCCGCAGCCGTGAGCCCGGCCGATCCGGCCCCGGCGCAGAAACCGCAGCAGGATGCAGCCACGCCGCAGGATACCGGCCAGGCCGGGCAGCCGGCGGCGGTCCCGGACGCCGAGGCGCTGAAGGAGGCCCTGGAAGCCGAGGCCACGCCCGAAAAGCCGCAATCCGCCCAAGAGGCCGAGCCGCAGACAGAGACGCATGGTGCCGCGCAACCGCAGGTCGATCCGGCCCGCGCGGACGAGGCCCAGCCGTCTCAGACCCCCGACGCGCAGGAACTGGAGCGCCGCCTGCAAGAACAGGCGCAACAAAGCGGGTCCGAATCGGGCGGGCCCTCGGAACAGCCTTCGGACCAGGCCTTGCCCGACGAGCAGGCCGCGGGCGAAGAACCGCGCCCCGATGCACAAGAGCTGGAGCGCCGCTTGCAGGAACAGGCCGACGGCCAGCCCGAACAGACCGCGCCGGAGCAAGCCCAATCCGAACAAGCCCCGGCAGAACAGGCCGCCGAGGTGCAGGCGCCCGAAGCCCAGGCCCAGCCCAACGCCGTCGCGCAGCGCGCCGCCGAGGAAACGGCCCCCGCGGCAGCAGCCGCCCTGGCCGCCGGCGATGCCGAGCCGGCGCAGGGCCAGTTGAACGAGGTGCAGATCACCGAGGAAAACGCCCGCAGCTCGGCCGAGGAATTCGCCACCTCGGTCATGCAGGGCATGCAGCAGCAACAGCAGCAGCCGGCCGGTGATCCGCAAGCCCAGGAGGCCCGCCGCGACGATGACGACGACACCGTCAAGGACATCGCCAAGCTGCTGCTGGCCGGGGCGGCCGGCATGGCGGTCGGCAAGATGCTGTCCAACGACCGCCAGGTGGCGCTGAACACCGGCGACCGGGTGGTCGTCACCCTGCCCGACGGCAGCCAGCAGGTGATCAAGGACGACAACGCCCTGCTTTACCGTCCGGGATCGAACGTGCAGACGGAAACCTTCGACGACGGCTCGACCCGCACCACGGTGCTGCGCGCCGACGGCAGCCGGGTGGTCACCATCCGCGACGCGAACATGAACATCCTGCGCCGCACCCTGCTGCGCGCCGATGGCACGGAGACCCGGCTGATCGACGATACCCAGGCGCAGCCGGTGCAGATCTCGACCCTGCCCGCGCCGCCGCCGGTGCGCATCAACCGCGAGCGGCTGGACGAGGCCGCGCTGCGCGAGGCGCTCAGCCGCGAGGCGGCGGTGGATCGCCGCTTCAGCCTGGGCCAGATCCGCAATATCCCCGAGGTGCGCGCGCTGGTCGCGCCGGTGAACGTGCCCGAGATCACCTTCGACACCGGATCCTCGGCCATCACCCCGGATCAGGCGCAGCAACTGGCGACCCTGGGCAAGGTGATCCGCGACAGCATCGACCGGAACCCGCGCGAGATCTACATGATCGAGGGCTATACCGATGCGGTCGGCTCGGACGCCGCGAACCTGGCCCTGTCGGATCGCCGGGCGGAATCGGTGGCGCTGGCGCTGACCGAATATTTCCAGGTGCCGCCCGAAAACATGGTGGTGCAGGGCTATGGCGAGCAGTTCCTGCTGGTGCCGACCGACGGGCCCGAGCGGCAGAACCGCCGCGTCGCCGTGCGCCGCATCACGCAGCTGCTGGCGCAGAACTGAGCGCGGGAAGGCCGCGGGCAGATGCCCGCGGCCTTTGGCAATCCCGCGAGGGCCGGATCGGATAGCCCAACGCGGCCGGCACGGACGGCTTCACTCGCCAAACCCGCTGGAATCCTGGCACCGCGGCCTGCCCGCGGCGCAGGCGCAAGTACGGGACCGATGCAAGGCCGGTTCTGACTGGTCCGACGACCGCCCCCTCGGCCCCCTCTGCCTGTGGCCGCGAATACGGCAATGTGATGGCGAACGCATTTTTCCCAGCAAACATGGCGGTATTCGCGCGCCGCGGATACGACAGGTCATGGTGCAATCCCATGGGATGCGCGTTCAAGGACGGTATTCGTGCGCGCGGGTGCGATCCATGACCATGGCCCGGGGGGGGGGCGAGACGACCCGCGATATTCGTGCACGCGCGGGTGCATGTCGAGGCCTCCCCGGCCAACACCATCATGCAGCGATATTCGCGTGCGCGAGTGCGGCGCAGGCGGGCGTCTCATTCGGCCGCCTTGCTCGCGATATTCGCGCCCGCGGGTGCGACAGGAAGCCAGGCGGCCCAAGCCCCCAGCGGACCGGGGGAGCCTGAAGCGCGCCCCTGGCCAAAGGCAGCAAGCCGTGCCGGCGACACGCCCGCCAAGCCGGGCCAACCCGAACGGACTCTGGAAAACACGACGCTGCGGGGGAAGCACCGCCAACAGTTCTGCATCCCGCCCTTGGGGTTTACCGCAATCCTTGATATGCGGCACGCGCACGCCGGCCGGGACGATGCCGGGCAAACCGACCCCATGAACGGGCCCATCGTCCCCGTCGCCTGCACGCATGCCGGCGGCGGCGCGCATGGTGCCGTATTCTGCCTCAGCCCAGCGAATAGCCGGTGCCGCGCACCGTGCGCACCGGGTTGTCGCCGCCATGGGCCATCAGCGCCTTGCGCAAACGCCCGACATGGACATCGATGGTGCGGGTGTCGACATAGATATCGCGGCCCCAGACCCGGTCCAGCAATTGCTCGCGCGTCCAGACCCGGCCCGGCTTTTCCATCAGCGTGGACAGCAGGCGGAACTCGGTCGGGCCCAGGTGCAGCGGCTGGCCGGCGCGAAAGACCCGATGCTCGGCCGCGTCCAGGATGATGTCGCCGAAGCTGAGCCTTTCACCCATCGAGGCCGGGCGGGTGCGGCGCAGCTGGGTGCGCAGCCGCGCCATCAGCTCGACCACCGAATAGGGCTTGACCACGTAATCGTCGGCGCCGGTTTCCAGCCCGCGCACCCGGTCCACCTCCTCCGAGCGCGCCGACAGCATGATGATCGGGATCTGGCGCGTCGAGGGATCGGCCTTGACCCGGCGGCAGACCTCGATGCCCGAGACATTGGGCAGCATCCAGTCCAGCACGATCAGGTCGGGCTGTTCCTCGGCCACCAGCAGCATCGCCTCGTCGCCGTTCTCGGCCAGCACCACGTCGAAGCCCTCGGCCTCGAGGTTGTATTTCAGCACCTCGCGCTGTGCGCCCTCGTCCTCGACGACCAGAACACAGGGTTGGGTCTGCGCCATGGATCAGGCCCCCTCCATGCGCGGAACGCTTTCGCCCTTGGGCCGCGGATCCTCGGGCAGCTCGCCGGTGGCCAGATAGATCACCTGCTCGGCGATGCCGGTGGCGTGGTCGCCCATGCGCTCGATATTCTTGGCGATGAAATGCAGGTGCATGCAGGCGGTGATGTTGCGCGGATCCTCCATCATATGGGTCAGGAACTCGCGGAACAGCGCGTTATACATCTGGTCCACTTCCAGGTCGCGCTTGCGCACGTCGGCGGCCAGCGCCGCGTCGCGCTGGATATAGCTGTCCAGCGCGTCCTTCATCATCGCCTCGACCGTGGCGGACATGCGGCGCAGCGCCATGCCGGCGCCGTCGATGGCGGGCATGTCGGCCAGCACGTTGCTGCGCTTGGCGATATTCTTGGCGTAATCGCCCACCCGCTCCAGGATATGCGAGATCTTGATGACGGACAGCACCATGCGCAGGTCGGTGGCCCGCGGCGCGCGCAGCGCGATCAGCCGCGCGGCCTCCTCGTTGATCTGGACTTCCAGTTCGTCGATGGCCTTGTCGCGGCGGCGGATGTCGTCGGCCAGTTCGCCGTCGCGGGTTTCCAGCGCGATGGCGGCGTCGTGGATGGCGCTTTCGACCATGCCGCCCATCTTGACGACCAGCGCCTGCACGGTTTCCAGATCGCGGTCGAAGGCCGAGAGGATATGGCGTTCGTTGTTCATGTCAGCTCCCTTTCCGGCCTAGCCGATGCGGCCCGAGATATAGCTTTCGGTGCGCGGATCGCGCGGATTGGTGAAGATGTCGTCGGTATTGCCGTATTCCACCAGGTTACCGAGGTGGAAGAAGGCGGTCTTCTGGCTGACGCGGGCCGCCTGCTGCATGGAATGGGTCACGATCACCACCGAGAACTGGGCGCGCAGCTGGTCGATCAGCTCCTCGACCTGGCTGGTGGCGATGGGGTCCAGCGCCGAGCAGGGCTCGTCCATCAGCAGAACCTCGGGCTGGGTCGCCACGGCGCGGGCGATGCAAAGCCGCTGCTGCTGGCCGCCCGAAAGCCCGGTACCGGGATCGTTCAGCCGGTCCTTGACCTCGTTCCACAGCGCCGCACCGCGCAGCGATTTCTCGACGATCTCATCCAGCTCGGCGCGGTTGCGGGCCAGGCCGTGGATGCGCGGGCCATAGGCCACGTTGTCATAGATCGACTTGGGGAAGGGGTTCGGCTTCTGGAACACCATGCCAACGCGGGCGCGCAGCTGCACCGGGTCCACGCGCTTGTCATAGATGTCCTCGCCGTCGAGCGTGATCTTGCCCTCGACCCGGCTGATGTCGATGGTGTCGTTCATGCGGTTCAGGCAGCGCAGGAAGGTGGACTTGCCGCAGCCCGAAGGACCGATGAAGGCGGTCACGGTCTTGTCCAAGAGGTCGACGTTCACGTCCTTGATCGCGTGCTTTTCGCCATACCAGACCTGCACGTCCCGCGCCGAGATCTTGATTTCCGACTGGTCCACGCTGCGCTCCAGAAGTCTCATGTCGTTCATATCGGGTCTCCTTCCCGAGATTACCACCGGCGCTCGAACTTGCGGCGCAGGAGAATGGCAAGCAGGTTCATGCAAAACAGGAACACCAGCAGCACGATGATCGCCCCCGAGGCACGCTCGATGAAGGCCGGGTCGGCGCGCTGGGTCCAGTTATAGACCTGGACCGGCAAGGCCGAGGCGGGTTCGAACAGCCCGTCCGGCGGGGCCGAGGGATAGTTCTTGACGAAGGCCACCATGCCGATCAGCAGAAGCGGCGCGGTTTCGCCCAGGGCCTGGGCCAGGCCGATGATGGTGCCGGTCAGGATGCCCGGCATGGCCAGCGGCAAGACGTGGTGGAACACCGACTGCATCTTGGACGCCCCCACCCCCAGCGCCGCGTCGCGGATCGAGGGCGGCACCGCCTTCAGCGCCGCGCGGGTGGCGATGATGATCGTCGGCAGCGTCATCAGCGTCAGCACCAGGCCGCCGACGATGGGCGCCGATTGCGGCAGCCCGCCGAAGTTGATGAAGGCGGCAAGTCCGAGGATGCCGAAGACGATCGAGGGCACCGCGGCCAGGTTCGAGATATTGACCTCGATGATGTCGGTCCAGCGGTTCTTGGGCGCGAATTCCTCGAGATAGATCGAGGCGGCGACGCCGATCGGCACCGACAGCACCAGCACCACCAGCATCATGTAGAGCGAGCCGAGGATGGCGATGCCGACGCCCGCCGCCTCGGGGCGCTGGTCCGAGGCATCGGGGCTGGTCAGGAAGGACCAGTTCCACTGGGTCGCCAGCATGCCCTGCGCCTTCAGCGCATCGGCAAGCTGCAGCTGCGCCGGCGAGGTATTGGCGTCACGCGCCGCGCTTTCCATGCTGACGCGGCCCTTGTAATAGCCGTCCACCCGGCCATTCACCAGCACGCGCGCCTCGACGGTCTGGCCGATCAGCTCGGGATCGGCCAGCACGCGGTTGCGCAGCTGCGCCGAGGCCTCTTTCGAGATCAGGTTCGAGACATCCTTGTCCGACAGCTCGGCGATGGCGATGCCCTTGTCGGCGATGGCCTGTTGCAGCGACTGCTCCAGGATCTTGCCATAGGTCAGGGTCAGCACCTTGCGCAGGTCGTCCGGGTCGCGGTTGCCGTTCTTGTCCAGCTGCGCCGCGTCCAGCGCGACCGGGATCTCCAGGTAGGTCTGGCGGAAGGCGCCGATGCCGCCGGTGATGATGGTGAACAGCAGGATCACCAGCATCACCATCGAGACCAGGATGGCGCCCAGCCCATAGGCGCGGAACCGCGCCTCGGCGGCGTTGCGCTTGCGGGTGCGCGGATCGGCGACCAGCAGCGAGGGCCGGGGCTGCGCGCCTTGCAGGGTTGCGTCGCTCATTCGTATTGCTCCCGGTATTTGCGCACGACGTAGAGGGCGACGATGTTCAGCCCCAGCGTGATGACGAAAAGGGTCAGGCCCAGGGCAAAGGCCACCAGCGTCTCGGGCGCGGCGAAATCGTTGTCGCCAGTCAGCTGGCTGACGATCTTGACGGTGATCGTCGTCATGGCCTCGAACGGGTTCAGGTCCATGCGGGCGGCGGCCCCCGCGCCCAGCACGACGATCATCGTCTCGCCGATGGCGCGCGAGGCGGCCAGCAGCACGGCGCCGACGATGCCCGGCAGGGCGGCGGGCAGCACCACCTTGCGCACGGTTTCCGATTGCGTCGAGCCAAGCCCCAGCGCGCCGTCGCGCAAGCTTTGCGGCACGGCGTTGATGATGTCATCCGACAGCGAACTGACGAAGGGGATCAGCATGATGCCCATGACCAGCCCCGCCGTCATCACCGACGAGCCGGAATTGCCCAGGCCCAGCGGCTGGGCGAACCAGTCGCGCAGCATCGGGCCGACGGTGATCAGCGCGAAAAGGCCATAGACGATGGTCGGGATGCCGGCCAGCACCTCGATCATCGGCTTGGCCACGCTGCGCAGCCTGGCCGAGGCGTATTCGGACATGTAGATCGCCGCGAACAGCCCGATCGGCACCGACACCGCCAGCGCGATCAGCGAGATGTAGAGCGTGCCCCACAGCAGCGGCAGGATGCCCAGCTGCGAGCCGCCGCCGAAGCGCGGCGACCAGGTGGTGCCGAAGAAGAAATCCTGCCAGGGATATTTCTGGAAGAAATGCCCGGTCTCGAACAGCATCGAAAAGACGATCCCGGCGGTGGTCAGGATGGCGATGCTGGAACACAGGATCAGCAGGCCCTTGACCATGGCCTCGACCGCGTTGCGGGCGCGAAAATCCGGTGCGTTGCGGACAAGCGCCAAGGCCAGCCCGGCGGCGGCCAGTACCAGCGCCAGGATGGCGACGGGCGTCGCATTCGCGGCCGGCTGCACGAAGCGCCAGATGGCGATCAGGAACAGTGCCGGCAGCGCCGTCAGCAAGGCGGCGTTCCAGCCGTGATAGCTGGGCCGCGAATGCAGCCGCCGCACATCGCCCCCGGCCAGCGCGACGACGCGCGCGCGGGTGACGAAATAGCCCGCGCCGGCAAGGGCAAGGACGATCAGCAAGGTCCATGAGACAGGCATGTGAGCCCTCAAGCCAGGGAAACGGAAGGGGCGCGGGGCAGCAGCATGCCCCGCGCCCGGCAGATCATTGGGCGAGCGTCGCTTCGTCGGCGACGGCCGCCTGGGTCGCCGCCAGTTCCGGATCGGCCACCAGGCCATAGGCGGCCAGCGGCCCTTCCGGCCCGGCCAGCTCATCCGAGACGAAGAATTCCGCGAACTCCTTCAGCCCCGGCACGGTGCCGATATGCTGTTTCTTGACATAGAAGAACAGCGGCCGCGAAACCGGGTATTCGCCCGCGGCGATGGTCTCGGTCGAGGGGGTGACGCCGGCGATGGTCGCGACCTTCAGCTTGTCGGTATTGTTCTCATAAAAGGACAGGCCGAAGACGCCGATGCCGTTCTTGGCCGACTGGATGCGGGCCAGGGTCTCGGTATAGTCGCCGTCGATGTCGATGGACTTGCCATCGGTGCGCAGCGCCATGCAGGCCGCTTCGCCCTCGTCCTCGCCCTTCTCGGCCTTCAGCACCTCGGCGGCGCCCGATTCCTCGCAGCCCGCGGCGATCACCTTCTCCTCGAAGACCTCGCGGGTGCCGTGCTTGGTGCCGGGCACGAAGGCCAGGATCTCCTGGTCGGGCAGCTCGGCGCGGATGTCGCTCCACTTGGTATGGGGGTTCGGAACGACCTTGCCGTCGACCACGACTTCGGCAGCCAGCGCATTGAACCAGTCGGCCGGAGTGAAGGCGAAGTCGTTGCCGGCGATGTCGCTGGCAAAGACGATGCCGTCATAGCCGATGCGGACCTCCATGATCTCGGTCACGCCGGCGGCCTTGCAGGCCTCGATCTCGCTATCCTTGATCGGGCGGCTGGCATTGGCGATGTCGATGGTGTTCTCGCCCACGCCCTCGCAGAATTTCTTCAGCCCGGCCGAGGAGCCGCCCGATTCGACCACCGGGGTCGGGAAATCGGTGTTCTCGCCAAAGGCCTCGGCCACGATGGTCGAATAGGGCAGCACCGTGGACGAGCCCGAGACCTGGATCTGGTCGCGCGCGGTGGCGGCGGTGGCCGAGGCGGCGATCAGGGCCAGCGCCGACACGGTGAATTTCGCGGATTTCATAGGATCACTCCTGACATTTCCATGGGGCCGTTGCGGCCTGCCCGCTCTCTAGAACGGCGACGCGACGGTTATGCGAAAGGAATGTGTCAGTTTCGTAACAATCAGGGGGGAGTATTTGCAAAACAATGAAAGGCGCAGCCCGCCACGATCCGGCTTTCTCCGTTTTCCCAATACCCCATGGGGTGAATTGGCCCGCGCAGCGGGACAAGAGGGGAACGGCGTTCCCCTTGCCTGCCCCGCGCATCCGCGCCCTGCCTAGCCGATGCGGCCGCGCTGGCCGCCGGTCTGCGCCCGGTCGAGCAGCAGGTGGTCCAGGATCACGCAGGCGGCCATGGCCTCGGCGATGGGCACGGCGCGGATGCCGACGCAGGGATCGTGGCGGCCCTTGGTGATCAGCTCGATCTCCTCGCCCTTCTGGTTGATGGTGCGGCGCGGGGTCAGGATCGAACTGGTCGGCTTGACGGCGAATCGCACCACGATGTCCTGCCCGGTCGAGATGCCGCCCAGGATGCCCCCGGCATGGTTCGACAGGAAACGCGGCCCGTCGTTGCCCATGCGGATCTCGTCGGCATTGGCGGTTCCGGTCAGCGCGGCCGCCGCCATGCCCTCGCCGATCTCGACCCCCTTCACCGCATTGATCGACATCATCGCGGCGGCCAGGTCGGTGTCCAGCTTGGCATAGACCGGCGCGCCGAGGCCGGGCGGGCAGCCCTGGACCAGCACCTCGACGGCGGCGCCGACGCTGTCCTGCGCCTTGCGGGTGGCGTTGAGGTAATCCTCCCAGGCCGGCACGGCCGCGGCATCGGGCAGGAAGAACGGGTTCCTGCCGATCTCGGCCGCGTCGAAATTCGCCCGCTCCAGGTGCAATTCGCCCATCTGCACCATGTAGCCGGTGATCCGCAGCCCCGGCGCCAGCTCGCGCAGCACCGCCTGCGCGACGCCGCCCGCCGCGACCCGCGCCGCCGTCTCGCGCGCGCTGGAACGCCCGCCGCCGCGATAGTCGCGGATGCCGTATTTCAGGTGATAGGCGATATCGGCATGGCCGGGGCGGAAGGCCTGGGCGATCTCGCCGTAATCCTTGCTGCGCTGGTCGGTGTTCTCGATCATCAGCTGGATCGGCGTGCCGGTGGTCTTGCCCTCGAACACCCCCGACAGGATGCGCACCCGGTCCGGCTCCTGCCGCTGGGTGGTGAATTTCGAGCTGCCGGGCCGGCGGCGGTCCAGGAATTGCTGGATCCAGCCCTCGTCCAGCGCCACGCCGGGCGGGCAGCCGTCCACCGTGACGCCCAGCGCCGGGCCATGGCTTTCGCCCCAGGTGGTGAAGGTGAAGACGCGACCGAAGGTGTTGAAGCTCATGATTGCCGGACCCCTTTTTGCCTGCGATAGCCGCAGGCCGGGCAAGGGGCAATCCCCAGCTCGGCCCGCCGCCGGCCCGACCGGCAAGGGCGACAGCGAAAACCCGGCTGCAAGGCGAAAAATTATCCTTTCCTTTCAAGGAAAGGGCGGGTGCAGCACCGCAAATCGCCAAACCGGCGGCAAGGATCGGCCTGCCGCGCCGCCGGCCCTAGTTCTCGCGGAAGGCCCGCGACAGGCTGTCTTCGATCGGCTTGACCAGATATTGCGCAAAGGTCCGGGCCGAGGTCTCGATCATGACCTCCGCCGGCATCCCCGGCGTCGGCCGGAAGCCATGCACCCGCCCCAGCTCCGAGGGCGGCAGGTCGATGCGCACCACATAGACCTCGCGCTGGATGCCTTCGGCCTGCGTGGTCAGCGCATCGGCCGAGACATAGACCAGGTGGCCCTGAAGCACCGGGGTGGTGCGCTGGTTCAGCGAGGTCAGCCGCACCGCCGCCTTCTGGCCGATCTCGATCTCGTCGATGTCGGTGCGCGCGACATAGGTCTCGATGATCAGCGGCGCATCCTGCGGCAGGATTTCCAGGATCGGCTTGCCCGCCTCGATCACGCCGCCGGGCGTATGGTAATGCATGCGCACGATGGTGCCCGACACCGGCGCGGTGATATAGGCGCGCTCCAGCACGTCCTGCGCCTTCATCGATTGCTCGCGGACGCTGTCCAGCTCGGCCTCGATGCCCTGGCTTTCGTTCAGCGCGGCCTGCTTGTGCTGGGTCAGGGCCTGCTCGATCTCGCTTTCGGCCTTGCGCATGGCCTCTTCCGTCTCGGCGATCAGCGCCGTGATGCGGCCGGCCTCGCCCACGGCATCGGCGATGGCCCGTGCCAGGACGTTGACATCGCTGCGCCGCACCAGCCCGCGCTGCAAGAGCGTGTCTCGGGCGCCGTGGTCCTCGCGCAGCAAGGCAAGCTGGGTCTCGATGGCGGCCAGCTGCCCCTCGTAGCCCTGGATGCGCGAACGGCTGGCAGCGATATTGCTTTGCAGCAGGATGATCTCGCCATCCAGCCGGGCGCGGGCGGCGCGAAAGGCTGCCTGCTGCTCGGCCATGATGGCGGCAAAGCTGGGCTCGTCCTGGTGTTCCTGCAGGAAGCCGTCGAAGACCAGCGCCTCGGCCCCTTCATATTCCGCCCGCAGCCGGGCGCTGATCGCCTCGAGCCGGGCGCGGCGCAATTCCAGCTCGCGCCGGTTGGCGATGGCGGCGGTGCGGTCGAGCTGGATCAGCACCTGGCCCTCGACCACCTCCTCGCCCTCGTCGACCAGGATCTCGCGGATAATGCCGCCTTCCAGGTGCTGGACGATCTTGTTGCGGCCGGTGGCGACGAAACTGCCCGGCGCCATCACCGCCGCCGCAAGCGGCGCCCGGAACGCCCAAGTACCGAACCCGCCCAGGGACAGCACCAGCAGGGCGATGCCAAAGACCAGGTGCCGCGTCACCGAGCGGGGCACCCGGTCATAGAGGCCATCGGGGTCGGATCTGCTGGTCATTGGCCTGCCTCCGGCGCAGGGGGGGTCGCGGCCCGATTGCCCGGCGCGGCCTGCGGCTGCGGCTGGGCTGCCTGCGGCTGCGGGGCCATGGCGGGGGGCTGGTTGCCCGGCGTCTTGCGGCTCGCCAGCCGCTCCAGCATCTGATCGCGCGCACCGAAGGCGGCGATCTGCCCGTCGGCCAGCAGCATGATATTGTCCACGTCCTGGAGCAGCTGGTATTTCTGGGTCACGACGATCATGGTGATCCCGTCCTTCTTGGCCAGCGCCATCGCCCTGGACAGCGCGCGGTCCCCCGCCGTGTCCAGGTTCGAGTTCGGCTCGTCCAGCACCACCAGGCGGGGGCTGCCGAAAAACGCCCGCGCCAGGCCGATGCGCTGCTTCTGCCCGCCCGAAAGCGGCGATCCGTCGGCGGCCACGATGGTCTCATAGCCTTCGGGCAGCTTGGCGATCATGTCATGGACATCGGCCAGCACCGCGGCCTGGTAGATCTCTTCGTCGCGGGCATCGGGCCGCATGCGGGCGATATTGTCCTTGATGGTGCCGGGGAACAGCTGCACGTCCTGCGGCAGATAGCCGATGCACTGGCCCAGCTGGCGCTGGTCCCAGTTGCGCAGGTCCATCAGGTCCAGCCGCACGCTGCCCGAAGTGGGCAGGATCGAGCCGACCAGCATCTTGCCCAGCGTCGTCTTGCCGGCGCCGGAATTGCCGACGATGGCCAGCGAGGCGCCGGGGTTCAGCGAAAAGGTGATCGCGTTCAGCACCACCCGCTTGGTCCCGTTCGGCACGTAAAGCAGCCGCTCGACATCCAGGCGGCCCTCGGGATGGGGCAGCCTCAGCCGCTGCTGGTTCAGCGGCGAGGATTTCAGCAGCGCCGAGATGCGGCCATAGGCGGCGCGCGACAGAAGCACGTGGTTCCAGCCCTCGATGGCGCCCTCGATGGGGGCCAGCGCGCGGCCGGCGATGATCGAGGCGGCAATGACCATGCCGCCGGTGATCTCGCCGCGCAGCGCCAGATAGGCGCCCCAGCCCAGCAGCCCCACCTGCGTCAGCAGCCGCACCGCGCGCGAGGCACCGGCGAAGGCGATGTTGCGGTCCTGGGCCCGCACCTGCGCCGTCATCGAGCTGGCGGCGTCGCGGCCCCAGATGGTCACGGCCTCGGGGATCATCGCCAACGCGTTGATGATCTGCGAATTGCGCATCATCGAATCCAGGTGCAGGTTGGCGCGGCTGAGATGCCGGTTCGCCTCGGCAAAGGATTTCGCGGTGGCGCGCTGGTTCATCATCGCGATGGCCATCAGCAGCACGGCCGTGGTCAGCACCATCAGGCCCAGATGCGGATGGACCAGGAAGATCGCCAGGATGAACAGCGGCGCAAAGGGCAGGTCCAGCAGCGACAGCAGCGTCCCCGAGACCAGGAAGCTGCGCACCTGCTGCAGATCGCCCAGCGTCTGGTATTCCTGCCCGGCGCTTTGCAGCGAGGCCCGCGCCGCCGCCGACAGGATCGGCGCGCCCAGCCGGGCCGAGATGTCGACCGAGCTGCGCAGCAGCATGCCGCGCCGGATGGCGTCGAACACCACCTGCAGCAGCACGGCGCCGATGATCACCACCGTCAGCATGACCAGCGTGTCGATCGAGCGGCTGGTCAGCACCCGGTCCGAGATCTGGAACAGATAGATCGGGATCGCCAGCACCAGCATGTTCGAGACGCCGCTGAACAGCAGCACCCCCAGGATATTGGCCCAGATCCGGCGGATCGTCGCCCCCAGCGCCCCGGCGATATCGGGCTCGGACACCCGCTTGTGGAAGGCAGAGCCGCCCTTTGGCTGCGCCGTGGCGGGCGCCGGGGGAATGCGCCCGGCCTGCCGCTCGATGGTGGGGCCGGTGCCCATGGGCTTGGATGCCGGCGGGCGGGACTTGCCCTTCCCCTGCCAATCGACGCACATCTCGGGTTCGAGCACCAGCCGCTCGCTGGTCTTGTCGGATCGGATCATGCCAGCACCGTTTGCATGATGTCGGCGGGCACATCGGCATTCGTGCCGATCGGCACGAAATCACCGTCACCGGCATCGTCGCCGAGCATCCCCTCGGCCAGGAAAAGCACCGCCTCGCTGGCCAGGCCGGGCGGCGGGGTGGGCATCAGCGGATCGTGGGTTGCGACCAGTTCGGCCTGGTGCAGCAGCGCGTCGGAATAATGCTCGCCGCCGGAATAGATCGTGGCATCGACGCCGAACTCGGCGATCACCGCCGCGTTCACCAGCAGGTTCGAGCCGGTGACGACGCTGATCTCGCCTCCCGCCTGCAAAAGGTCGTCGCGATAGACCTCGATCTGGTCGGCATCGCCCAGCACGTTGGTCTGCCGCACCAGGTTCAACGAAACCATGTCGCCCTTGATATGCAGCACCCGCACCAGGTCCAGGCCCTGGAAGGCGGGGTCGTTCAGCACCGCTTGCGGCAGGCTGACATCGCCCGCCGCCGCCCCCGCCAGCATCGCGGCATGGTCCGCGCCGGCCGCGACCACCCCCGCCAGGCCGACCTGATGGATGGTCGCATCGTTGATCAGCAGATTGTCGCCCGAGCTGATCCTGCCGCCATGGCCATCGCTGACCATGATGCGGTCGTCGTCCAGCAGCACGTTGGTCTGCAAGATCGCGTTCAGGTTGATGACCTGCCCATCGACGATGATGAGATCGTAGCTCATCCCCAGTTCCAGCAGCGAGACGTGGTTCAGCGCGCCGTTCTCGCCCATCAGCAGCAGGGTCTTGTTCGCTTGAAGCGTGATCGAGGCGATGTCGTTATCCGACATCAGGTTGAACTGCTCGATCCAGTTCATGCTGATGAGGCTGCCCTCCAGCGTCGCCGTCACCCAGTATTGCGGCGCATCGTCGTCGCCCTGCGGCACCAGCATCGGGTTCGAGAAGCTGGTGTAGCTGGCGAAGTTCAGCCCCAGCGTCGGACTTGTGGCCTGGCCCTGCGCGGCGGCCGAGAGGCCGCCCAGCACGTCCGAATCGCTCCAGACATTGGTCTGGCTGATGAGGTTGTAGCTATAGACGCCCCCCGCCACGGCGACCACCGGCGCCGTCACCGCGGCGGAATGGATCGTGACCTGGTTGATCAGCGTGTTGTTGCCCAGGACCAGGTCATGGCCTTGCCCGGTCACGCCGGGGCCGGAAACGTTGGTGAGGCCGGCCGAGCTCGGCCCGTCGCGGCTTGTGACCGGGGCGCCTTCCTGCGCCTCGCGCGCCTGCTCGGCCGCCACCTCCTTGCGATAGGCGGGCATGAGCGCGTCGATGTCGGGGCGGGCATCGACCTTGACGCCGTTCTGGTACTGGCCCTCGACATCGGCGCCCTGGCGCGCATGGATCTCGGCGCCGGCAAGCTCGGTTTCGGGCAGGTCGGTCTGGCGGAAGGTCTCGGCGATCAGGCGGAAGGCGGGCTCGTCGGCGGGCATCGCCACCGGCAGGGCAAGGCCCAGCTGCTCGGCCTGCGCCGCCAGCGCCTCCAGCCGCGCCGCCAGCAGGTGCTGATCGACCAGCCCCTCGCGCATGGTATCGGCATTCACCCGGTCGCCATCGGCCAGCCGCGTCTTCTGGACCACGATGACGGCGACGGAACCGGGCACGGGCAGAACCCATTCCGGCACCGGCGTCACCACCCCGCCCGGCGGCTTGGCAGTCCAGGGCACCGCGGCATCGGGCTTGTTGGCGGACATCCCCTCGGGCGAGACCGAGGACCGCGGGAAATGGTGGTCCAGCGCCAGGACGGGCGGCGCCGGATCGGCCGAAAGCCCCTCGCCGGGGCGATAGGGGGGCACATAGCGGATATCGGGCTGGTAATCGAGCGGCTGATAGGGATGGCCGGCCCATTGCTGGATCGCATCGACCGGACCAAGGTCGGGAGCGACCTTCTTGGCCGTCAGCCGATCATATTCGATCCGCATCCGTCCATGTTCTTCCGCGAGGTGAAAAACTCCGATGAAGTGCCAGATCGCTTCTTCTGTCGCGTCGATCACCAGCATGTCTGCCACCTTCCTCGATAAAACAATTCCGGCTAGGCCGAGGGAAATCAATTAAACGGAAACCTGCGCAGGAAGACCCTGCGCAGGCAGTTCGTCACGGGGCCCGTCAGCCCAGGTCGTCCTGGCCGACCACGGTCGAGCTGAGATCGCCGCCGACCACGGTCATGTCGACGGTGTTGCCCAGCACGTTCGCGCCCATCACGATGCTCTGGTTGAACGCCGTGGTATCCAGGATCGAGTCGGCCGAGGCGGTCGAGTAGCCGTTGACATAGCCGTCATCGCCATTGTTCGACCCCCAGGTGCCGGCATGAGCATAGCCACCGTCGCCCGACATCACCTGGCCGCCGGCACCGCCATTGCCGCTGCTGGTGTTCATGCCGTTGCCGCCCAGGGCATAGCCGCCGGTCGAGCTGGCCGCGCCGCCGGCGCCGCCGGTGGTGCCATTGGCCGCGCCGCCCATGCCGTTGCCGCCGGTGGCATCGCCATAGCCTTCGCCCGTGCCATCCGCACGGCCGCCGTTGCCGGCCGCCGACAGGGCCGCGCCGAAGCCCGCGCCGCCGGCATCGCCCGAGGTCGCGTCGCCGGCCATGGCCGCCGCTGCGGAAAGCGCCGCACCGATACCGGCACCGATGCCGCCCGCGCCGCCCGCGCCACCGTCGGCACCGTCGCCGCCGTTGCCGGTGTCGCCGCCATTGCCGCTGTCGTTGTTGACGCCCACGCCGACCAGGCCCAGGCCAAGCGCGCCGGTCGGACCGGCATCGGCCGAGCCGGTGCCGCCGCCGGCGCCGCCGGCGCCGCCAGAGCCGCCGGGCCCGCCGGCACCGGCACCCAGCGCAGCTGCCAGACTGCCGGCCCCGGCATCGCCGCCGCTTGCGTCACCGCTGAGCCCGGCACCGATGCCGGCACCCAGGCCCGCCGCGTCGCCGCCATCGGCCGAACCGCCCTTGCCGGCGCCTACGCCAAGCCCAAGCGCCCCGCCGCCGTCGCCGTCGCCGCCCCAGGCCGCGGCCTTGCCGCCGTTGCCGCCATCGGAATGGCTGCCCGAGGCCATGGCCTTGCCGCCATCGGCATCCGCATCGCCCGAACCGCCGTCGGCGCTGCCGCCGCTGCCGCCCCGGCCACCTTCGCTGCCGGCATCAATGCCGCGCTCGGCCGTGGCCGTGCCGCCATAGACGCTGCCGTTCTGGTTGAAGTCGGCATTGTTGGAGACATTGGCATCGCTCAGGTCATCCTGGTCGTTCATCGTCCCGGATTGCGGGATGATGATGCCCACGTCGGCGCCGCCGCCGTTCAAGGCATGGTTCAGCACGTTCTCGATATTGATGTCATCGGTGCCGATGCTGATATTGCCGTCGCGATTGACCAGAAGATCGCCCATGCTGCCATGCGCGTTGTTCAGGTCGATGTCGGCATAATCGTTGTCGGTCGGCTGCCATCCATTCAGATCAAGGCCCACGCTGACATTGGTCGAGACGTTGGTCTCGACATCGGTGTTGTTATAGGCCGTGTTCACCGCCTTGTTATAGGCGTCGTTCGTCGCATCGTTGCGCGCGTCGTTGTTGGCGTCGTTGCGCGCATCGTTGCTGGCATCGTTGTCGGCCTTGTTCTTGGCGGCATTGCCGGCCAGGTTGCCTGCCACGTTGCCGGCAGCGTTATAGGCAAGCGTCTCCGAGGCGCTGCTGTTCGCATTGGCATTGGCATTCGCGTTTTCGTTCGCGTTGCTCTGGCTCTGATGCTGCCCCTGGCCTTGGTCCTGACCCTGATCCTGGCCTTGACCCTGGTCCTGATCCTGGCCCTGGGCCTGCTTGTTCAACTGGCCCTGACCCTGGCCCTGCCCTTGACCCTGACCTTGACCCTGGCCTTGATCCTGGTCCTGGTCCTGGTCCTGGTTGTTGATCGGCCAGGCGAAGAGATTCATGTTGCGGCTGCCAACCATCGTCATTTCCTCCTCTAGAGGCGGGGGAGATGCGGCCAGATCCTTCACAAGCACGCCTGCCCGCCCGGTTGCGGTGGATGAAGGCAAGCCGGTTGCGGTCGCCGGGCGAATGCCCACCGTCACGACGGCACGACCGTTTCCGTCTTGCTGCTGATACGGACAACCGCACACCACCTTGCGCGGCCCCGTCCGACCGGCCCCGGAACTGCCCCGGATCGCCGACCTTGAAGAAGGCTACGCCTCGCCCAGCGATTCGGCCTAGCTGCACGAAAAGGCTAGCGGGGGGCTGGCCGAATACCCGAAGAATCCGCTTTGGGCCTATAGCCAGGCGGCACCGCATCCTCTCCGGATCGCCCGAACGGGTTAATCCCTTTCGCCAGGGGCACGGCACCCGGCCCCGGCTGTCCTCACCAAAGGGACAGGTGCGGATGCGGGCCTCTACCCTGGATGGAGCGACCCGATGAACTTACAACTAAGTTGTGGTGATTCTTGAACTTATCCCTCGCTCTTCCCTTTGAGGACGGGCGAAAACTTGCTAGGCTGAACTGTCCGGTCGGCCTGGGAGGGCTGGCCGGGACGGGGGAGTAAAACCATACGCAAGAAGGTAGGAATGACATGAACATGGCATCTTGCGATGGCGTATCCAGTGAAATCCGTACGCTGTCTGACCGGCCTGCGCGTGGAACGGCAGAGGTTCTCTTTGTCGGAACACAATGCAATTTTTCCCACAGCCTGATTTCGGTGACCAGCCAGGAGCTGGGACATATCACCGTGGCGGCTGCACTATCCTTCGACGACTTTCGCAGCCTGTCCGAACTGACCGGCGAATGGCCGACGCTGCTGGTTCTGGACGAACCGACGATGCGCGGATTGTCAGAGGAGGATCGCACCTATCTGCTGGGCCTGAACGACGTGGCGCTGGCCATCGCCTTTTGCACCGGCGCCTTCGGCCGGGCCTGCTACGAGGATGCCACGCTGCGGCGGCGCGCAGCCAGCATCCTGCCGCTGAACGTCCGGCTGGACGTATGGCTTTCCGTCATCAAGCTGGTCGCCCATGGCGGCAACTACATCTTTCCCGAGATCATTTCCTCGGCCGGGGTCGCGATGCCGGCCGCGGTCCCGGACGAGCTTGGCCTGACCCAGCGCCAGCAGGACGTGCTGCGCCTGGTCGCCGACGGCCAGTCCAACAAGCGGATCGCATCCAGCCTTGGCCTGTCGGTCCATACGGTCAAGCTGCACCTGCGCAATGCCAGCCTGCGGCTGGGCGCCCACAACCGCACCGAAGCCGCCATGCGTTATCGCGCATTGGGATCATGACCGCGCCGGGGGCGCCCGCCGGGACCGGCGCGGCCGAGCCCGACCTCGATGCGGTGTTGCTGCGGGTCGGGCGGCTCAACTATGCCTGGAGCAATACCGAAAGCCTGCTGATCCACATGCTCGCCGGGCTGACCGGGATGGACAAGAGCGCGGCGGTGGTGGTCTTTCTGTCGGTCTCCTCGACGCGCGGCCGCATCGAGATGGTCGAGCGTCTTGCGAAACTGCGCCTGCCCGCCGGGCAGGAGCAGCAGGAACTGCTGGAGCTGACAGCCCGCTTTGCCAGGCTGTCCGCCGTCCGGCACCGCTACAACCACAGCATTTGGTCGTTTCAAGAGGACGGCTCGGTCTCGACCATCCTGATGCGGATCGCCGACCGGCGCGACCGCATCCACATGGGCCGCAAGCAGACCCTGGGCAACGACGAGATGCTGCGGCTGGACCAGGATCTGGAGTTGCTGTCGCAGCTGAACCGCAACATCTGGCGCTTCCTGCGGCAATACGAATACCCGATCGACTGAGGGCGCGCGCCGCATCGCCGCGTCAGGCGTCGATGAACTCGCGCACGAAGGGCGTCGCCGGGCGGGCGCGGATGTCCTGCGGGCGGCCGACCTGCTCGATCCGGCCCATCGACATCACCACCACCAGGTCCGCCAGTTCCATCGCCTCGTCCTGGTCGTGGGTGACGAAAACCGTGGTCAGGCCGGTGCTGTCGTGGATCTCGCGCAGGCCCTGGCGCAGTTCCTTGCGCACGCGGGCATCCAGCGCGCCGAAGGGCTCGTCCAAGAGCAGCATCCGCGGCTCGATGGCCAGCGCGCGGGCCAATGCCACGCGCTGGCGCTGGCCGCCCGACAGCTGGCTGGGAAAGCGCCCGCCGATCTGCGGCAACTGGATCAGGTCCAGAAGCCGGGTCACGCGGCGCCCGATCTCGGCCCGGTTGGGGCGCGAGCGGCGGGGGCGGGCGCGCAGCCCATAGGCGATGTTCTCGAACACGGTCATGTGCCTAAACAGCGCATAGCTCTGGAAGACGAAGCCGGCGCGGCGTTCCTGCACCGTCAGCCCGGTCGCATCCTGCCCGTCGAAAAGCACCCGGCCCGAAGTCGGGAACTCCAGCCCGCCCAGGATGCGCAGAAGCGTGGTCTTGCCCGAGCCGGAGGGCCCCAAGAGCGCCACCAGCGCCCCCGAGGGGATGGCCAGGCTGACCGGGTGCAGCGCGGTGGTTGCACCGAAGCTCTTGGCGATTTCGTCGATCTCGATATGCATGGGACACCTCAATGGCGGCGCGTTGCGGCAAGCTGGTCGGCATGGCGCCATTCCAGCACGGTCTTGAGCGCCAGCGTCAGCAGGCCAAGCAGGGCCAGCACCGCGGCCAAGCTGAAGGCGGCGACCGAAAGATATTCGTTGTAGAGCATCTCGATGGTGATCGGCATGGTGGCGGTCTGGCCGCGGATCTTGCCCGAGACCACCGCGACGGCGCCGAACTCGCCCATGGCGCGGGCATTGCACAGCAGCACGCCGTAAAGCAGCGCCCATTTGATATTGGGCAGCGTCACGGTCAGGAAGATGCGCCAGCCCGAGGCACCCAGCGTCAGCGCCGCCTCTTCCTCGGCGCGGCCCTGTTCGATCATCACCGGGATCAGCTCGCGCGCCACGAAGGGGAAGGTGACGAAGATCGAGGCCAGCACGATCCCCGGCAGGGCGAAGATGACAGGCAGGCCGCTGGCGACCAGCCAGCCGCCGATCAGGCTGTTGGTGCCGAACAAGAGCACCAGCGCCAGCCCCGCCACCACCGGCGAGACGGAAAACGGCAGGTCGATCAGGGTGATGAGGAAAGCCTTGCCGCGAAAGTCGAACTTGGTGATCGTCCAGGCGGCGGCGATGCCGAAGACCGCATTCACCGGCACCGAGATCGCCGCGACGATCAGCGTCAGCCGGATGGCCGAGGTCGCCTCGGGCCGGGCCAGAGAGGCGAGCGCCTGTCCCGCGCCGCGTGCAAGGGCCTCGGCAAAGACCACGGCCAACGGCGCCACCACCAGGACGGCCAGCCCGCCGAGTGCCAGGGCGATCAGCAGGATGCGTACCGGCCGGCTTTCCTCGGCCACCGGACGCCATTGCGCGGTTTTCTCGCCGCCGGCGGCGTGCAGGGCGTTGTCAAACATGGCCGATCCTCCGCCGGCTCCAGATCTGGATCAGGTTGATCGCCAGCAGCATGGCGAAGGAGATCAGCAGCATGGCGATGCCGATGGCAGCCGCGCCGTCATAGTCGAACTCTTCAAGCTTGATGACGATCAAGAGCGGCGCGATCTCGGTCTTCATCGGCAGGTTGCCGGCGATGAAGATGACCGAGCCGTATTCGCCGACCGCGCGCGCCAGCGACAGCGCGAATCCGATCAGCGCCGCAGGCAGCAGCAGGGGCAGGATCACCCGGCGCAGGGTGTGGAACCGCCCCGCCCCCAGCGTGGCCGAGGCTTCCTCGACCTCCTGCTCGATCTCGGCGATCACCGGCTGCACGGTGCGGGTGACGAAGGGCAGGCCGACGAAGATCAGCGCGATCAGGATGCCCCATTGCGTATAGGCGATCTTGCCGCCCAGATCGCGGACGATGCTGCCGAAGACGCCGTTCGGCGCGTAAAGCGCGGTCAGCGCGATGCCCGCCACCGCCGTCGGCAGGGCAAAGGGCAGGTCGACCAGCGCATCGACCAGCCGCCGGCCCGGAAAGTCATAGCGCGCCAGCACCCAGGCCAGCAGCGTGCCGAAGACCAGGTTGACCAGCGCGGCCAGGAAGGCCAGGCGGAAGGACAGATACAGCGCCGCCCAGACCCGCGGCGTGTTGATCGTGGCCCAGACCGCCTCGGGCCCATAGCTGATGCCGCGGGCCAGCAGCGCGCCGACCGGCAGGATGACGATCAGCGACAGCATGGCCAGGGTGATGCCCATGCCGAGGCCGAAGCCCGGCATGGGGGATTTCTGCAAGCGGAACGCCAGCGCCATCGGTCATTGCCCCGAATAGATCTGGTCGAAGGTGCCGCCGTCGCCGAAATGTTCGGGCTGGGCCTGTTTCCAGCTGCCAAAATCGGCGATGGTCACCAGATCGAGCTGCGGAAAGCGCGCCACGTCCTCGGGATTGGCGGCGCTGTCGTCCCAGGCGCGGTAATAGTGCTTGTAGGCCAGCGCCTGCCCCTCGGGCGAATAGAGGAAGGCCAGATAGGCATCGGCCAGCGCCTTCTGCTCGTCATCGGCGATGTTCTTGTCCACGATGGCGACCGGCGGCTCGGCCAGGATCGAGACCGAGGGCACGACGATGTCGAACCGGTCCTCGCCCAGCTCGTTCAGCGCCAGATAGGCCTCGTTTTCCCAAGCCAGCAGCACGTCGCCGATCTCGCGCTGGGTGAAGGTGGTGGTCGAGCCGCGCGCGCCGCTGTCGAGCACCGGGACATGCTTGAACAGTTCGGTCACGAAACCCTTGGGATCCTGGCCGTTCTTCTGCGCCCAGGCCCAGGCGGCCAGATAATTCCAGCGCGCCCCGCCGCTGGTCTTGGGGTTCGGGGTGATGACCTCGACGCCCTCCTTGACCAGGTCGCCCCAGTCCTGGATGCCCTTGGGATTGCCCTCGCGCACCAGGAAGACGATGGTCGAGGTATAGGGCGCGCTGTTATGCGGCAGGCGCGACTGCCAATCCTCGGGCAACAGGCCGCGGGAGGCGATCTGGTCGATGTCCGAGGCCAGCGCCAGCGTCACCACCTGCGCCTTGAGCCCGTCGATCACCGAGCGCGCCTGCGCGCCCGAGCCGCCATGCGAGGTCTCGATGGTCGGCGCGGCATGCCCTTCGGCCTGCCATTTCGCGGCGAAGGCGGCGTTCACCTCGCGGTAAAGCTCGCGCGTCGGGTCATAGCTGACATTCAGCAGGCTGTTGTCGGCATGGACCGGGCCGGCCAGTCCCAGCCCGACCAGGCTGACCACGATCGCCGCGATGCGCCGCAATCCCGGCGCCGCCGGACCTGCCCTCCTGCACCGGGAGCCCTGCGCGCCGCGAGCGCAAATCGACCGGCCACCGGCCGTCGGATTGTCGGTTGCGGGAACGATGCGGGTCATGATGCTTGTCCTCCTTGCTCTGCTTGCGGGAGCCTCATGACCGTAATTACGACAGAGTTTATCGTTTATTGCAAGATAAAGACGTGTTTATCCATCGTTTTTATTATTGCATAATATCAATGTTTTAGCAAATTTTCGGAAAACTTTCCGCGACCGGCCCTCATGCAGCGGGGGCGTTGACGAGACAAGGCCGGTCCATCCGGGGCCGGCCTTGCCTGCGGATCGGGCGGGCTCGCCCCCTCCTCAATCGTCGTCGTCATCGTCATCGTCGTCGCGACCCCGCCGCCGCCGCGGGCGATCATCGTCGTCGTCATCGTCCCATGCGCGATGGCGGAAGGTGCGCCGGTCGTCGTCGTCGCGCCACCAGCCGCGATAGGCCCAGCCGTCTGGGCCACGCAGCAGCCGTTCGATCCCGTCGCGGTGGAAATAGCGGGGAAAGTCGTCGTCATCCGCCAGAGCCGCGGCCGGAAGGGCCGCCGCGAACGCGGTCGCCGTCAGAATCATGCGAAATGGTGCCATGCGCTTTATCCTTTCATCCAGGGCAACGTCAGATGGTTGCAAGGGGATTACGCGCCGCGCCGCGGTTCATTCCCACCGAAGGGCGATTTTTCCGGGCAAGGCAGCACCGGGAACCCTCGCCCGCCGGTCGCGTTCCGCTTACGGCCAGCAAGGGAGAAAATAATGAAAGGCATCATCGCCTGGCTTCTGGGCGTTCCGATCTTCGTCATCATCCTGCTTTACCTGACCGGCATCTTCTGAGCGAAAGCGCCGGCCCCGCGGACGGCTGGACGCCCCGGACCTGCAAGGCTAAGCATGGGCGCCCACCACGAACAGGAGCCGTCCGGCATGACCGAAACCTTGCTGATGCTCGCCGCCGGTTTTCTCGGCGGGATGCTGAACGCCGTCGCCGGGGGCGGCACCTTCATCACCTTCCCGGCGCTGGTCGCCAGCGGCGTGCCGGTAGTTTCGGCCAATGCCACCAGCACGGTCGCCGCCCTGCCCGGCTATCTGTCCGCCGCGCTGGGATTCCGCCGCGAGATCGCGCAGATCGAGCGGGCGCTGGTGCTGCGCCTGACCTTCTGGACGCTGGCCGGAGGCATCGTCGGCTCCTGCCTGCTGCTGGTTTCCTCGAACAAGGCCTTCGCGGTGCTGGTACCCTTCCTGCTGCTGGCGGCGACCTCGGTCTTCATCTGGGGGGCGCAGGTGCGGGAATGGGCGGCGCAGCACCGCAATGCGGTCGCGCCCTTCGGCGCCGGGACCATGGTGCCGGTCGCCATCTATGGCGGCTATTTCAACGGCGGGCTGGGCATCGTGCTGCTGGCGCTGTTCGCGCTTTGGGGCATGACGCAGCTGAACCAGATGAACGGGCTGAAGAACTGGCTGTCCTTCGCGCTGTCGGTGATCTCGCTGGCGATCTTCGCGGCCGGCGGGCAGGTCGCCTGGTGGCCGGCTGCGGTCATGAGCCTGGGCACCATCCTGGGCGGCTATCTGGGTGCGCCGGTGGCGCGGCGCATCCCGGTTCCGGCGCTGCGGGCATTGATCGCGGCCATCGGCTTTGGCATGACGGCGCTGTTCTTCTGGCGGCTCTTCTGACGCCAGCCCAACCCGAAAGGATTTTCCATGTCCGCGATCAAACGCATCGAGACCGGCCCCCGCATGAGCCAGGCGGTCATCCATAACGGCACCGTCTACCTGGCCGGCCAGGTCGGCAAGCCCGGCGAGCCCGTGGCCGAGCAGACCCGCGAGGTACTGGCCCAGATCGACCGGCTGCTGGCGGAATGCGGCTCGGACAAGACCCGCATCCTCTCGGCGCAGGTCTGGCTGGCCGACATGGCCGATTTCGCCGAAATGAATGCCGTCTGGGACGCCTGGGTGGCCCCCGGCCACGCCCCGGCCCGCGCCACCGGCGAATCGGCGCTGGCGACGCCCGACTACAAGGTCGAGATCATCGTGACCGCGGCGCAGAACTGATCGCCGCCAGGACCGAACGCGCGGCGCGCAGGCCCGGAGCCTCGCCGCCGCGCCCCAGCCGCTGCATGGTCAGCGCCATCGCCGCCAGTTGCTCGGCCCGCTCATCGCCATTCTCGATGAGCCGGAACAGCGCCTGAGACATCGGCCCCGGCTGGCAGTTGCGGCCCAGGTATTCCGGCACGGCGCGGGTCTCGCTGACCAGGTTGACCAGCGTCACCGTGTCGGTGCGCAGCAGCAGCCCGATGATCATCCGGCTGAGCGGCGCCACGTCATAGCCGATCACCATGGGCACGTCGTTGGCCGCCAGGTCCAGGCTGACCGTGCCCGAGGCCGCCAGCGCCAGGTCGGCAGCGGCGAAGGCCGCGCGCTTCTCCTCGGGACGCTCGACCACCACCGGCGCGGTCGGCCAGCGCCGCGCCATGTCGCGCACCAGCCCCGAAACGCCGCGCACGGTCGGGATCACCACGCGAATCTCGGGCACCCGGTCGCGCAGCCGGATCAGCGCCTCGTCGAAGCGCGGGCCCAGGCGCCCCACTTCGGTCCGGCGCGAGCCCGGCAAGCACAGGACCAGCGGCGCATCCGGCGCGATGCCGTTCGCGGCGCGAAACCCCGCCGCCTCGGCCTCGCCCGCCACCGGCTCGGCGGCGATGGGGTGGCCGACGAAATCGCAGCTCATGCCGGCGGCCTGCATCAAGGGCGGCTCGAAGGGCAGGATGGCCAGCACATGGTCGATCACCTCGGCCATCTTCCGGGCCCGTCCCGCCCGCCAGGCCCAGACCGAGGGCGCAACGTAATGGATGGTGCGCAAATCGGGGTTCAGCGCCCGCGCCTGGCGCGCCACGCGCAGGCAGAAATCCGGGCTGTCGATGGTGATCAGCGCATCGGGCCGGGCCTCGGCAACGGCGCGGGCGGTCTCGGCGACCCGGGCCTTGAGCGCGCGGTATTTCGGCAGCACCTCCCAGATGCCCATCAGGCTCAGTTCTTCCATTGGGAAACGGCTCTCGAGTCCCTGCGCCGCCATGGCGGACCCGCCGACGCCCAGGAACGCGGCCCCCGGATCGAGCTGCTTCAAGCCAGCCATCAGGGCGCCGCCCAGATTGTCGCCCGAAGGCTCGCCCGCGATCAGGAAGAATTTCATCGCGCCGCTCCGCTTGCCATGCCCCGACATGGGTATTTGAAGAACAGAGAAATCCCCCGGTCTTCTTCGTTCCCCAAATACCCTCCTGCCGCTTTCGCGGCACCGTCACGTGAGTATTTGGGCAACGGTGAAAAAGGCTCGCTTCACCGTTGCCCAAATACTCATGTCATCCGCGCCCCCAGAGAAACAGTCCCGCCGCCTGGGCGCGGCGCATTGCCTCGGCCCTGTCCAGCAGGATGACGCTGCCCGCCTCCCAGGCGATCCCCGCAAGCCCGGCCTCGGCGGCCTGGGTCACGGTGTCGGGGCCGATGGTCGGCAGGTCGATGCGCCGGTCCTGGCCGGGTTTCGGCGCCTTGTAGAGCACGCCGCCCGGCCCGTTGGGATCGGGTTTCAGGCCCGCGTGCAGCCGCGCGAATTCCAGCATGGCCTGGGTGCCCGGCAGCGCCTCGACGGCAAGGCAGAGCCCTTGCGCCACCACCGCGCCCTGGCCGATATCCAGCGCGCCGAGGCCGGCGACGATCTCGGCGGCGCGGGCGGCATCCTTCTGGTCGCGCGGGCTCGGCTCGCCCGTCAGAACACCTTCGCCCGGCACGAGATCGGGAAGGATCTGATCGACGGAGCAAATGGATATGCCGGCTTCCTCGAAAACGTCCAGGACCGCGCGCAGCGCCGCGTCGTCGCCCGACTGCATCCCCATCAGGATGCGCGGCACGATGGTCAGGGTCCGGGGGTCGAAAAGCTCGGGCTCGATCCTGGGGCGTCGGATGGCGCCGGCGAATACCGCCTGGGTCACGCCCTGCTCGGCCAGTTCGTCCAGAAAGGGCACCAGCCGTTCGAGGCGAAAGGGCCTGGCCTCGACCTGCGGCTTCAGGTTGTCCAGCGCATAGACCAGCGGCCGGTCCAGCGCCGCGGCAATGGCGGGGGCGAGGTTGCCCTCGCCGGCGATCAGGGCGATGCGGCTCATGGATGGGGCGCCAGGAAGCTGCGGTCCGAGGGGCCGAGGATGAAATCCAGCACCTCACGCACCATCGGGCCGTTCTCGGACTCGGCAAGGTGCCGGGCGGTGTCGCGGAAACTGCCCCGGCCCAGATGCGCCAGCATGTCGCGCAGCGCGTGGATTTCCTCGCGCGAGGCGCCGCGGCGCTTCAGCCCCACCAGGTTCAGCCCGTCCAGGTGGCCGCGCGGCCCCTGCACCAGGCCGAAGGGGATCACGTCGGCCGTCACCATCGTCACCGCGCCGATCATCGCGCCGCGGCCGATGCGCACCCATTGATGCACACCAGAGAGCCCGCCGACGATCACGTCGTCCTCCAGCACGCAATGCCCGGCGACCGAGGCATTGTTGACCAGGATCACCCGGTCGCCGAGCCGGCAATCATGCGCGACATGGCTGCCGGCCATGAACAGCCCGTCGTCGCCGATGCGGGTCACGCCGCCGCCGCCCTCGGTGCCGGGATTCATCGTCACATATTCGCGGATACGGTTGCGGGCGCCGATTTCCAGCCGCGTGCGCTCGCCGCGGAACTTCAGATCCTGCGGCACCTCGCCCAGCGAGGCGAAGGGGAAGACCGTGGTCTCGTCACCGATCGCGGTCTCGCCCGCCACCACGACATGCGATTTCAGCACCACGCCCCGGCCCAGGCTGACCTCGGGGCCGAGAACGCAGAACGGGCCGATCTCGCATCCCTCGCCGATCCTCGCGGCGGGATCCACGACGGCCGAGGGATGGATGCGGGTCTCAGCCATTCTCGCCACGGTTCAGCATGGCCATGACCTCGGCCTCGGCGGCAAGCTGGCCGTTGACCAGGGCGCGGCCCTCGAACTTCCAGATCTTGCCGCCGCCGCGCAGGGTCTTCATGTGCAGTTCCAGCACGTCGCCCGGCACGACCTTCTGGCGGAAACGGCACTTGTCGATCGACATGAAATAGGTGCCCATGCCCTTGTCGGCGAGATCCAGCGTGACGCCGACCAGCACCGCGGCCGATTGCGCCATGGCCTCGATGATCAGCACGCCGGGCATCACCGGCTCCTGCGGGAAATGCCCCTCGAAATGCGGCTCGTTCGAGGTCACGTTCTTGACGCCGACGCAGCTTTCGCCCGGCACGATGTCGCGGACGCGGTCCACCAGCAGGAAGGGATAGCGATGCGGCAAGATGCGCTTGATCATCGCCAGATCGACTTCGGTCGGCGGGATGTAGGCGGTCTGGTCATCGTTGGGGGCGGCGGCCATGCGGTCCTCTTGGAATGTTTTCATTTGCCTAGCAACGGGGCGCGGACTTGGCAAGTTTCGCCGTGTCAGGCCCTGCGCAGCCCGCCGCGGCCCTCGGCCAGCCAGCCCGCCAGCGCCAGCCCGGCAATCAGCGCCAGCCAGGCCCAGCCGGGCAGCAGCGGGCGATGCGTCATGCCGCTGACCGAGGCCGCCTCGCGCGGCGTGATGGCGATCCAGGGCCCCGCGACACCCCGGCCATGCGCCGGCCGTCCTTCGCGCACCGTGCGCAGGCCGGGCATGCCCTCGGAAAGCCGCAGCACCCCGCCCCGCGTCGCCTCGGCCAGCGGGCCCAGCACGGCGCCCGAGGCCACGGTTTCCTCGAACTCCCGCGGCGCGGCGGGGCCAAGCGCCAGCACCCGGCCGATCTCGCCCTCGGCCAGCCGGTAGAGCCCCGGCCCCGGCGCCGTCCAGCGCGCGGTGAAGCGGCCCGGCCCGGCCTCGGTCAGCGCGACCTCCTCGGTCTGGCCATCGGGGCGGGTGATGCGCACCGGGCCGGCGGTCACGTTCATGGTGCGGCGGGTGATCGTCACCGTCAGGCCGGGGCCGACATCGGCCAGCAGCGCCTCCTCCTCCAGTTCCGGCTCCTGCATCGACCAATGCGCGATGCGGCGCAGCAGTTCCAGCTGCGGCCCGCCGCCCTCGAAGCCGCGGCCCCAGAGCCAGACCTGGTCCGAGGTCAGCATCGCCACCCGCCCCTCGCCCACCCGGCTGAGCAGCAAGAGCGGCTCGTCCCGCGCGCCGCTCAACACCACCTGGGCGCGCGGGTCGGGAATGACCTGGGACATGCGCAGCCAGCGGCCCCAATGGCTTTGCGCACCCTCGGCCGGGGCGCCGGGCAGGCCGGCGGTAACGGGATGGCGCTGGCCCTCGTCGGTCAGGCGCGGCAGGAAGGGCTCGTCATGGATCCGGCCGGTGGGGCGCGCGGGCAGGATCGCGCCCAGGGGCGACAGGTTCAGGCTTTCGACCGAGGACATCTCGGGGCCCGCCGAGACCAGGATGGCGCCGCCCTCTTCGACATAGCGCCGGATGTTGTCGTAATATTGCGGCAGCAGGATGCCGCGCACCCGGTAGCGGTCGAAGATGATCAGGTCGAAATCCCGGATCCGCTCCATGAACAGCTCCTGGGTCGGAAAGGCGATCAGCGACATTTCCTCGACGGGAACCGCGTCCATCTTGTCCGGCGGCCGCAGGATGGTGAAATGGATCAGGTCCACGTTCGCATCCGATTTCAGCAGGTTGCGCCAGGTCCGTTCGCCCGCGTGCGGCGCGCCGGAGACCAGCAGCACCCGCAGCCGGTCGCGCACGCCCTGGATCTGCAGGGCGGCCGAATTGTTGCGGTCGGTCAGTTCCGGCACCTCGGCCTCGGGCGCGTCGAATGCGATCGAAACCACGTTCTGCCCGGCATGTTCCGGCACCACCGGCAGATCCAGCGTCACACCCGGCGGCAGGTCGAGCGCGCGCATCTCCTCTCCGTCCAGCAGGATGCGCAGCCGGGCGGGGGTCTGCGCCACCTCGGGCGGGACCGCGCCCTGGTCCTCGACGCGCAGGCGGATGGTGACGGGCTTGCCGATCAGCCCATAGGCCGGGGCCTCCTCGATCACCAGCCGGCGGTCCCAGTCCTGCGCCTGCCCGGTCAGCAGCACATGCACCGGCGCGGGGGCCGAAGCCGGGACCATCGGCGCGTCATGGGCCAGCCCGTCGGTGACGGCGATCACGCCGGCGACGCGGGCCTGCGGCTCGGCGGCCAGCGCGCGGGTCAGGGCGGTGCCGATCTGGGTGCCGTCCGGGTCGTCGCCCACGGTCACGCGGCGGATCTCGGTATCGGGCAGCGCGGAAAGCTGGCGGGTCAGCTCCTCGACGGCGGCATCGGTCTGTCCGGCGCGGCCCGGCAGGGACTGGCTGGCGCTGCGGTCGTCGAGCAAGACCACGATGTCCGACAGCTTGTGGCGGATGCCCGATTCCAGCGCCGGCCCGGCCAGCGCCGCCGCCGCCGCCAGCCCGGCGATGCCGCGCCAGGCCCAGCCGCGCAGGCCGCGCCACAGCGACCACAGTGCCACCAGGAACGCCAACGCCGCCAGCCCGCCCACCAGCGGCCAGGGCAGCAGCGGATCGAAGACAAGGCCACTCATTGCACGACCTCCTCCTGCCGCAGCCGCTCGAGCAGGGCGGGCACGTGTACCTGGTCGGATTTGTAGTTCCCGGTCAGCACATACATCACCAGGTTGACGCCGAAACGATAGGCCATCTCGCGCTGGCGCTCGCCCTCGAAGCCCGAGCCGATGCTGAACATGGGCAGGCCGTTCTCATCCACCGCCCAGGCCTCGGCCCAGGCGTTGCCGCCGATGATGACCGGCGAGACGCCGTCGTTGAGATTGCGGAAGGGCACGCCCTCGGCCGCCTGGGCATCGGCGGGGGGCGCCTCGGCCCAGACCTCGCGGCCCTGGTAGCGGCCGGGAAAATCCCTGAGCAGGTAGAAGCTGCGGGTAATGACGTGGTCGGCGGGGATCGGCGCCAGCGGCGGGATGTCCAGGGGCGCCGCCAGCGCCTGAAGCGCGGCGCCGCCGTCGGGCCCGCCCAAGCCCGCGATATCGCCGTCGCGGGTGTCGAAAAGGATCATCCCGCCCGAGCGCAGGAAATGGTTCAGCCGGACATAGGCCTGGGGCGAGGGCGGGGCCTGCGCCTCGGTCACCGGCCAGTAAAGAAAGGTCAGCAGCGACAGGTCGTCCCGTTCCGGGTCGATGCCGATGGGCGCGCCCGGCTCGACCGTGGTGCGGGCGGTCAGGACATGGGACAGGCCGCGCAGCCCGGCCTCGGAGGCGGCATCGACCTCGGCATCGCCGGTCACGACATAGGCCAGCGCCACCTCGTCGGCGGCCCGCACCAATTGGGGATCGGGCGGGGCCGCGGGATCGTCCTGGGCCCAAAGCGCGCCGGCCCAGACCAGCGCGGCAAAGGTCAAAAGCCATCTCATGCCATCGCCCCCTGCCTGCCGCGGGCCAGCCAGGCGCTGCCCAGCGCATCCAGCGCGAAAAGGACCGCCGCCAGCGCGACCAGCCAGCCGCGCAGGTCCAGGCCCGGCGCCTGCGCCCCGCGCTCGATACGGGCGCCGGGCCAGTCGGCCGGCGCCATCGGCCCGCCGGCGTTCAGCGCCGCCACCCGCTCGCCGCCGCGATAAAGCCCGGCCGGGGCGCCGGGCGCCGGGCCGCGCGCGAAATCGGCGGCGGCGACCGGCGCCAACCCCTCGGCCTCGGTCGTGCGGCCGAAACCGTCCAGCACCAGTTCCGGCAGCCAGAAGGGCTGTTCGGCGCGGTCCGCCTCGGGCGCGGCGGCGCTGGCCCGTGCGCTGCGCACCAGCCGGTCCAGCATCTCGACGAACAGGCCCGAGATCGCCAGGTTCGACCATTCCGCGTTTGCCGTGGTGTGAAACAGGACCAGCTGCCCCTGCCCCAGAACCGTGCGCGTCACCAGCGGCGTGCCGTCCGAAAGCCGGGCGATGCTGCGGTCGGCCAGGTCCGGAGCCGGCTCGGCCAGGAGTTGCGCGCGCACGGTCGTATCGTTCGGCACCGAGAGCCCCGCGAAGGGCCCGTCGGCGGCAAAGGGTGCGACGCTGCGCGGCTCGCCCCAGGCCAGGGCACCGCCGACATCGCGCCCGCCGGCGCGCAGCCGCACCGGCAGCAACGGCTCCTCGGCCAGCCGTTCCGAGGCGGCCATGCGCGGCCCGGCAAAGCGGATCAGCAGCCCGCCGCCCTCGACCCATTCGCGCAGGCCCGGCTCCTCGGCCAGGCCGATCTGGTCGGCCAGCACGATCACGTCGGGCGCGGCCTGCAGAACGTCGCCCAGCCCCCCCTCGATCAGGTCGGTGGTCGGCGCCAGGGCCCGGCGCAGGTAATGCAGGGGCGACAGCAGGCGCTGCCCCTCGCCGGCGCGGTCGTCGCCCGCCAGCGCGACCTTGCGCCGGCGCAGGGAATCGTCGGCCAGCAGAACCGCCCCGGCCGAAGCCTGGCCCTCGATCTCGAAGCGGGTGATGCGGTTGCGCAATTCCGAGGGCAGGTCGATGGGCACCAGCCAGCTGGTCACGCCGCGATCCTGCGCGCTCTCGCCGGGCTTCAGCCGCGCCAGTTCGCGCGGCATGCCCTGCGGATCGAGACCGATGGCCAGCACCTCGGGCGCCGCGGTCCCCGTCGAGCGCAGCCGCAGCGCCGGCTGGTCGCCCGCCACCAGTTCCAGCGTCTGCTGCGCGCCTTCGGGCGGCACCACGGTCACGCTGCTGCGCCCGGAAAGCGCCGCCAGCCATTCCGCCCGGCCGGGATGGTCCAGCCCGTCGCTGAGCCACAGCACCGACAGGCCCGCCGGGGCCTCGGCCAGCGCAGCCTGAGGGTCGGGGGGATAGCGCGTCTCCCATGCCGCCGGGCGCAGGGCGCGCAGCTGCGCCGCAAGCTCGGTCGCGGGCAGGAAGGGCAGCGCGCCGGTCGCGGTGCCGTCGGCCACGAGCAGCGCCGCCGGCTGTCCCGCCGCCGCGGCGCGGTCCAGCGCCCGCAGGGCGCGGGCCTGGCGCTGCGGCCAGTCGGGCGCCGCCGCCCAGCCGGCATCCATCACGACCAGCAGGGGCCCTTGCCCGGCCTGATCCGGCGAGGGTTTCCACACCGGGCCGGCAAAGCCCAGGATCAAGGCCGCGATCGCCAGCACCCGCAGCAGAAGCAGCCACCATGGCGTGTGCCGCGCCACCGGATGCGGATCCTTGAGCCCCAGCAGCAGCCGCGTGCCTGGAAACCGCACCAGCCTGGGCGAGGGCGGCATGGCGCGCAGGATCAGCCACAGCACCGGCAGCGCCGCCAGCGCCGCCAGGATCCAGGGCGTCAGGAAGCCGATGGGACCGATCAGCAGCATCAGCCCTCCAGCACCGACCAGAGCCACAGCAGCGCCTGCGACGGCGCCGCGCCGGTGTCATGCATGCCGAAATGCCAGCCCGCCATGCGCGCGGCGCCCGTCAGTTGCGCCCGCCGCTCGGCCAGCCGCGCCAGATAGGCCGCGCGCAGTCCGGCCGCGTCGCGCGTATCGTGGCGCAAGGCCCCCGAGGCCGAGCGGAACAGCACCGCGCCGCGCCAGGGAAATCCGTCCTCGTCCGGGTCCAGCACCTGCATCAGCACGCCCTGAACCCCCAGGACGGCGGCACGGGCCAGGTAGTCCAGCACCGGCTGCGGATCGCCCAGGAAATCGTCGAACAGGACGACGCGCTGGCCGGGACGCAGGGCCTCGGCCGGGGGGGCGTCCTCGTCGCGGTCGAGCAGCGGGCGCGCGACCAGCGCCTCGGCCAGGCGCTCGGCCTGAAGCCGGCCGGGGCGCGGCGGCTGGCCGGCCAAGGCGACGCGCTCGCCCCCGGCCAGCAGCGCCATGGCCAGCGCCAGCGCCAGCAGGTTGGCACGGTCGCGCTTACCGGGCCGGTCCGCGCCGCCCGCATAATCCATGCCCGCCGCGGCCGAGACCCAGATCGCCGCCGATTGCGCCACCTGCGCCTCGCGGTCGCGGACGAATTGCGCATCCGACCGCGCCGAGCGGCGCCAGTCGATGCTGCGCGCCGTGTCGCCCGCGGTGGCGGGACGGTATTGCCAGAAATCCTCGCCCATGCCGGCACGGCGCTGGCCATGCGCGCCGGGCACCAGCGCCGCCGCCAGCCGCTCGGCCGACAGCATCAGCGCAGGCAGGGCGGCCGAGGCTGCCTCGGCGCCGGCGCGCAGCTGATCGGCCTGGGGTTTCACGCCGCCGCCCGCATCCGGTCGCCCAGAAGGCGCGCGATCACGCCCTCGATGGTCTCGCCGCGGGCGCGGGCGGCAAAGCTCAGCGCCATGCGGTGGCGCAGGACCGGGGCGGCCATCGCCTCGACATCGTCGAGCGTCGGCGCAAAGCGGCCGTTCAGCGCCGCCCTCGCCCGCGTGACCAGCGTCAGCGCCTGCGCCGCGCGCGGCCCCGGCCCCCAGACCAGCGTCTCGGCGATCCAGCCCGGCGCCTCGGGCGCGCCGGGACGCGCCGCGCGCACCAGGTCCAGGATCGCGTTCAGTACCGTCTCGCCCACCGGCATGCGCCGGATCAGCCCCTGCGCCGCGACCAGCCCCTCGACGTCGAAGACGGCATGGGCCCGGCCCTGCTCGACCCCGGTCGTCGCCAGCAGGATGGCGCGTTCGGTGTCGCGGTCGGGATAGTCCACGTCGATCTGCAATAGGAAACGGTCGAGCTGCGCCTCGGGCAGCGGATAGGTACCCTCCTGCTCGATCGGGTTCTGGGTGGCAAGGACATGGAAGGGCCGGCCCAGCGGCCGGTGTTCGCCGCCGATGGTGACCTCGCCCTCCTGCATGGCCTGCAACAGCGCCGATTGCGTGCGCGGGCTGGCGCGGTTGATCTCGTCGGCCATCAGGAGCCGGGTAAAGACCGGTCCCTCGATGAAGCGGAAAGCGCGGGTGCCGTCGGGCCGGATGTCCAGCACCTCGGAGCCCAGGATGTCGGCCGGCATCAGGTCGGGGGTGAACTGGATGCGCGCCGAGTCGAGCCCCAGCACCGTGGCCAGCGTATCGACCAGCATGGTCTTGCCCAGGCCCGGCTGGCCGACCAGCAGCGCATGGCCGCCCGACAGGATCGCCGCCAGAACCTGTTCGACCACGGCATGCTGGCCGACGAAGCGGCGCTCGACGCTGGCGCGGGCCTGGGCCAGGCGGTCGGTCAGCGTCAGGACTTCGGAAACCAGTTTCTCATTCTCGGCCATGACAATGCCCCGTTTCTGTTCTAGGACAACATAAAGGCAGGGGTGACGGGGTCCACTGGGAATGGAGGAAAAGACTGACAATGCCGTGAGCGATGCGACCGGAATCGCCGCCGCGGCCAGCCGCGCCTCGAAAAAGGGGCCGCCGCCGGTGCATCTGTGGAACCCGCCCTTCTGCGGCGACCTGGACATGGAAATCCGCGCCGACGGCAGTTGGTTCTACAACGGCACGCCTATCGGCCGGCCGGAAATGGTGCGGCTTTTCGCCTCGATCCTGAAGCGAGAGGGGGAGGATTACTTCCTCGTCACCCCGGTCGAAAAGGTCGGCATCCGCGTAATCGACGCGCCCTTCATCGCCGTCGATGCCGAAATCGGCGAAGACATCGTCTTCACCACCAATGTGGGCGACCGGGTGCGCGCCGGACCCGAGCATGCGATCGAGCTGCGCGGGACGGCCGAGGAACCCCGGCCCTATGTCCATATCCGCCGCGGTCTTTGGGCGCTGATCGACCGCAAGACATTCTACCGACTGGCCGATGCGGCTATGCCCGGCGCGAGCGGGCGTATGGAATTGCACTCGGGAGGGACGGTCTTTCCCCTGGAGCCCTGACCATGGCGCGATTCGCCGCCAACCTGACCTATCTGTTCACCGAAATGCCCATGCTGCAGCGCTTCGCCGCCGCAAAACGCGCGGGCTTTCGCGGGGTGGAGATCCTGTTTCCCTATGACCTCGCCGTCAAGGAACTGTCCCAGGCCGCGCAGGCGGCGGGGGTGGAATTCGTGCTGATGAACACGCCACCGCCGAACTGGGCCGGCGGCCCGCGCGGCTTCGCCGCCGAGCCGGGCAACGAATCGCGCTTTCGCGGCGATTTCGACCGCGCCCTGCGCTTTGGCCGCGCGCTGGGGGTCAAGCACCTGCATGTGATGGCCGGCAAGGCCCAGGGCGGGCTGGCGCGGCGCACCTTCGTCGAGAACCTGAAATGGGCCTGCGCCCGCGACGCCCGCACCAGCCTGACCATCGAGCCGATGAACCGCAACGACATGCCGGGCTATTTCCTGGACAGTTTCGAACTGGCAGCCGAGATCCTGGACGAGGTCGGTGCCCCCAACCTGGGGCTGCAATTCGACGTCTACCATGCGCAGATGATCCATCGCGATGCGCTGACCGTCTGGCAGCGCCACGCGCCGCGGGTGCGGCATATCCAGATCTCCGACTGGCCCAGCCGGCACGAACCGCGGCAGGGGGACATCGACTTCGCCGAGCTGTTCCACGCCATCGACGCCGCGGGCTATCGCGGCTGGGTAAGCGCGGAATACACCCCCCGCAGCTCGACCGAGGCCGGGCTGCGCTGGCTGCGGCTGGCCTGAGGCGGCAGCAGGGAAAGCCGCCCTGGCCCATAGACGCCGGGCCCGGCCGCCTGTCGCCCGTCCGGCAAGCGGCCCGGCCGTGCCCCGACCGGGGGCTTTGCGCCCCCGGACCCCCGCAGGATATTTGGCCAAGGAAGAACCCAAGGAAGGCGCAGGGCGGCTCCCGCTTCTTTCTTGTCCAAATATCCTGGGGGAGCGCGGAACGCGCGGG